>ERZ772820.3253-NODE-3253-length-10538-cov-3.178670_pt1 | contig 10538 bp, 8 predicted proteins | sample MGYA00511377_ERZ772820 | MGnify/ENA primary metagenome ERZ772820 (study PRJEB29015, sample SAMEA2737684) | human gut metagenome | biome: human gut; feature: human-associated habitat; material: faeces | place: China | collected 2012 ...
GCCTGCCAGTACCGTCAGGAGCTGACCTCCACCGGCGACGTCATCGCCACCGTGGCCCAGAACCCCGCCGCCATCGGCTACGCCTCTCTGGCTGCCATCAAAGACACCGTCAAGGCCGTGACCGTGGACGGCGTGGAGCCGCACGGCACGCGCTTTACCGTGACGTTCCCGCGCGCGGCGGCAGACGACGCGCCCGAGGCGCAAAAGGAGGTGCCGGAGACATGAAGCGCTGGCTTCCCATGCTGCTGGCCCTTGCCCTCGCGCTCGGCTGCGCGGGCTGCGCAAAGCGGCAGACCGTGACGGTATACCGCATCGCAAAAGAGGGCACCGCCCTCATGGAGACAGAGGCGGTCACCGTGCCGGACGGCACGGACCCGGTTCAGGCGGCGATCGACGCACTCGGCGCGGCGCCAGGCGACAGCACGTGCTTCAATCCCGTGCGCGGGTGGCTGACGCTCGGCGGCTACCGCATCGACGACGCGGGCACGCTCTGGCTGACGGTGACGGGCTCGGACACGGTGAGCGGCATCGTGCGCACGCAGGCGCTGGCCTGTCTGGTGCTGACGGGCACGGCGCTCGACGGCGTGTCGGCCGTCGGACTGGAAGACACGGACGGCGACGCACTGTACGCCCCGCTGACCGCAAATGACCTCGCCCTGACCGACCCGGCCACGGACGCACAATCCTGAACGCAGACCCATTCCCACGGAGGTGTATTTTTCATGCTCAACAATATTGCCCGCATCCAGCGCGCGCTGACACAGGCGCATCTGGACGCCATCCTGCTCACCGACGAAAATGACCGCCGGTTCGCCACCGGCTTCCCGTCCTCGGACGGCGCCGTGATCGTAACGGTACACCAGGCATTTTTCATCACCGACGCCCGCTACATCGAGGCCGCGCGCGCCGCGCTGACCGGCATCGCGCAGGTGCTGCTGTGCTCGCGCGAGGCGCCGATGCGCACGCTCGTGCAGGGCATCCTGCGCGAGGCGAACGTGCAGATCCTCGGCGGCGAGGAGCAGACGACGAGCTATGCCGAGTTCACGGCCTATGAGCAGCTCTTCGGTCTGAAGCTCCAGCCGGCGCAGAACCTGATCCGCAATCTGCGCGCGGCCAAGCAGCCGGAGGAGCTTGCGATGATGTATCAGGCCCAGCAGATCACGGACGAGACGTTCGCGCAGATCTGCACCGTCATCCGCCCCGGCATGACCGAGCGCGAGATCGCGGCCGAGCTTATCTACCGCATGCTGCGCCTCGGTGCGGAGGGCATGAGCTTTGACCCCATCGTGCTCACCGGCCCGGACACGAGCATGCCCCACGGCGTGCCCGGCGACCGGCGCGTGGCCGCGGGCGACTTTGTGACGATGGACTTTGGCTGCCGCAAAAACGGCTACTGCTCGGACATGACGCGCACCGTCGCCGTCGGCATACCGACCGACGAGATGCGCAGCGTGTACCAGACCGTGCTCAACGCGCAGCTGGCCGGCATCGCCGCGGCAAAGGCCGGCGTGACCGGCGAGCGCGTGGACGCTGCCGCGCGCAAGGTCATCAGCGACGCGGGCTACGGGGACTACTTCGGTCACAGCTTCGGCCACAGTCTGGGTCTCGACATTCACGAGCACCCCATCGCCGCCCCCGGCGTGCACGGGAGGCTGCCGGAGCACACCGTCATCTCCGCCGAGCCGGGCATCTATCTGCCCGGAAAGTTCGGCGTGCGCATCGAGGACGTGATGCATCTGACGGCAGACGGGGCCGAAATTCTCACCCGGAGCCCGAAAAATCTCATCATTCTGTAAATACCCGCTTGTCAAACCACGCAAAATCGTGTAAACTATATAAGATTTTTGATCCTGATTATTCTTGAGGAGGATTCCTATATGATTACTGCAGGCGATTTCCGCAACGGCGTTACCTTCGAAATGGACGGCCAGGTCATGCAGGTCGTCGAGTTCCAGCACGTCAAGCCCGGCAAGGGCGCGGCCTTCGTGCGCACCAAGATGAAAAACGTCATCACCGGCGCCGTGACCGAGACGTCCTTCAACCCCACCGCCAAGTTCGAGAGCGCCACCATCGACCGCAAGACGATGGAGTACAGCTACAACGACGGCAACCTTTACTACTTCATGGATCCCGAGACCTACGAGCTCATCCCCATCGACGAGAGCGCCCTCGGCAGCAACTTCCGCTTCGTGAAGGAGAACATGGAGTGCGTCATCAGCTCCTACAAGGGCAAGGTGTTCCAGGTCGAGCCGCCCACGTTTGTCGAGCTCGAAGTGACCGACACTGATCCGGGCTTCGCCGGCAACACGGCCACCAACGCCACCAAGCCCGCCACCCTTGAGACCGGCGCTGAGATCAAGGTGCCGCTGTTCATCAACCCGGGCGACCGCATCCGCGTCGACACCCGCGTGGGCGAGTACCTCGAGCGCGCGAAGGGCTGAGAAGCAACAAGACAGGAAAAAGACGCTGCCGCGGCAGCGTCTTTTTTGTTCGTGAATGTGGGCGGCGCACGGTGTATGGGCGGCAGCGCTGGGGATAGCCGCGGCCTTTCCACCTCATCCGGCAAGCCGAGCTTGCCACCTTCTCCTCGGGGAGAAGGCATCGCCTTGCGGCGATGCAAAGATCTCATCCGAGGTGGGCCTTGCCCCCTCGTGCTCCCCTGCGGCTCAAATACCTTTGAAATGATGCATCATTTTCTCCGCAGGGAGAAAGCTTGAAAAGAATCGGCGCGCCGGCTCTTACGGGTCGGCGCGCCGGTCATCTTTCGTTTCGCAGGCGTTCGTCTGCGTTATTCGGCGCTTTCCGCGGCGGGGGCTGCCTCCGGGACCTCGGCCTGTGCGGCAGCAGCGGCGTTGGCCGCATTGATGCCATGATCCAGATCCTTGATGAAGCAGCGGCGGCGCTTGTGCTGCTCTTTCTCGAGCCGCTTCCATTGCGCAAGGATGTGGTCGTTGAGCTCGAGCATGGGCCCGGTCTCGGCAAACTGCACACCGTGGCGGTTGCAGCTCTGGCAGACATGATCCATCATGACGGCGTTGATGCCCTCAGTCTGCAGATCGGGCCGCACAGCCGTGAGCAGCATGATGAGCGTGTCGCCATGGTGCAGATCGTTGAGCACCTCCGCCCAGCCGAATGGGAACAGGCGGCCGTCGGAGTGCTTGAGCGCGGGTGAGGGGTCGAGCGTCGTGACGCCGAAGGCGACGAGCTTGTCCTGCTCATCGAGCACAAAGCAGACAAAGTCCGGATCCACGAGCGGGATGAACTTGTTGGCGTAGCGCTCGATCTGCTCGTCCGATAGCTCCACAACGCCGTAGAGCGGCGCGTAGGCCGCGTTGACCAGTTCAAAGACCTGGCGGACAAACGGGCCGTACTCGCTCTTATGGTGCAGTGTGGCCACGTGCAGATGCTTGCGCTTGAGGATAAACTCCGAGAGCCTGTGCAGGCGCTCAGCCTCTGCGCTGCCCGGCGCAGGCACCGAGATGCGGTACTCGATCCAGTCGACATCCTTGCGGTAGCCAAGACGGGTCAGGTGCTCGGGATAATAGGGCGCATTGTAGTTTGTGATGAACAGGCTCCGGCGGTCAAAGCCCTCAACGAGCATGCCCTCGCGGTCCATGTCCGTGAAGCCGAGCGGGCCGTGCACCTGATCGCACCCCTTCTGGCGCGCCCAGCGCTCGACCGTGCCGAACAGCGCCGCCGAAACCTCGGAATCGTCCACGAAGTCCACCTGGCTGAAGCGCATGCGGTGCGTGCCGAACTTGTCATTGGCCTTGTGGCTGAGGATCGCGCCGATGCGGCCGACGATCTCCCCGTCGCGCCAGGCCAGCCAGCAGCGCGCCTCGCAGTAGTCGAACGCAGGGTTCTTGCCCGGCGTCCAGTCGGAGAGGTCATCCCCGTAGAACGAGGGAATGTAGTTCGGGTTATCGGCATAGAGCCGGTTGGGATACTGCATAAACTGGCGCAGCTCGTGTTTGGTCGTGACCTCGGTCACGACGACCGGACTGCGCTTTTCAAACTTCTGCATGAGAATATTCTCCTTACGAAAGCAATAACCAATATGTTCTCTGGTCTGGCGATAGTATAGCGCGCCTTTCGCCGGATTTCAACCTCTGCGTGTGTGGTTATTCACCCAATCAACGCCGTTCGACACGAAAAATCCCCCGGAGCGGACGCTCCGGGGGACCGTTTTTTCCTGTTTCTGCTTACAGGAGCTCAGGATACCATTTATCGATCGCGTCAACGATTGCGGCAGCCTTGCCTTCCTTGCAGATCTCCAAAATGTCGGATGCGAGGCCGAGGCCCCAGTGGACGAATGCATTTGCGTTCATGCTACTTTACCCCTTTCTTGATGTTCCGCCGCCGCACACACACTTCGGCGCCGGATGGTTGGTGGCAATACCGGTTACAGGTTTATTTTACCGGTTTTGCACGGGATGTCAAGCGGACAAACGGCGCCATGTGCGTAATTCCCCGACCGCTTTCTTAGCACGTTCCTGACAGATTTCCGATGCTTTTCCCGCCGGGCGGCTTGCACTGCGCGCCGGAATCGGCTATAATGAGCGTTGCGCCGTGGTTCTGTTGAACAGGCGCGACCATCGCGAGGGGGGAAAAGCACATGCAATGCCGCGAATGCCACGCGGAACTGCCGCAGGGCGCACGCCGCTGCCCGCAGTGCGGAAGGCCGGTCCTGCACGAAAAAATCTGGCGAAACAAGCGCCTGCGCGCGCTGCTCATCGGCATCGCCATCGTGCTCGTCGCCGTAGGCACGGGATTCGCCGTCGTTGCCTCGCAGGACGCCGCCGTCAACAACCGCGTCAAGGACGCGATCTGCAACTTCCAGTTTGACACCGCCGAGACGCTGCGGCGCGACGTCAAGCTCTTTCCCGCCGGGGACAACGACCTGCGCACGGAGATCATTCGCACCGGCCGGCTCTATCAGGCCGGGCAGTACACGCAGACACTCATGTATATTGACGACCTGCACGAAAAATACACCGACGCCGAGCTGGCGACCTACAGCGGCGTGCTCGACGCCATGGAGGCCAAGAGTCTGCCGCAGATCTACACCGCGGCCGCCAACGCCTACAGCGCGCAGGACTACCAGAGCGCGCTGGCCGAATACACCGTGCTCGCCGCGCGCAATTATTCCGACAGCGACAAGCGCCTGTTTCTCACCAACGCCCACCTGTGCGACAGCCTGGGCCAGCTTGCGCTCGCGTCCGGCATGACCAACGCGCAGGCCGCGCAGAAGCTCATGGAGCTCATCGGCTTTTCCGACACCAATCAGGTCATCATGCGCGACGACAGCTACGCGCAGGCGTTCCTGACCGGCAGCTGGAGCAGCGATGCGGGTGAGCTGACCGTAACGGACGACGGCACCGCGACGTGTTCCCTGCCCGGCCTGAGCGGGAAGGAATGCACCCTGCGCGACGACACCATCTGCGCCGGCACGGGCGACGACGCTGTGGCGTTTTACCGCTTTTCCGTGCTCAGCGCCCGCATGATGATCGCCGACGCTGTCGGCGACGGCCGCGCCTACACGATGTTCCGGCAATAAACACCGCACATTTTCTGCCCCGCAGCGTCCATGGAAGCTGCGGGGCACTTTTTTGCCGATCTTGAACAGACAGTTGGTAGTTGTTACTTGCTATTTACATTTTTTATACGTATAATAAAATTGGTTGTATCTGAACTTGCAGACCAACGACAAATGGGAGGAGAAAAAACATGAAAAAGCGCATCATCAGCCTGCTGCTGTGTCTGGTGCTGATCGTGTCGCTCGTGCCGGCCGCCGCCGCGGCGGACACGGGGGACGCCAGGACCGTCACGGTACGCTACGCTTCCGGTCACGGCGAAAATGACCACGACTACGAAGCGACCTTTACCTACAGCGACGAGCTGTTTACCAAGAGCGGGTACACATACCGCCAGGACCTCGCGGAGATGTCCCTGGGGCTCGCCTTCGCGGCGTTTTCCAGCAAGGACTCTCAGTATTCGGACAACTACGCCACCGGCAACCGCAACTTTGTGTCCATGGCCGAGCAGTGCGGCTTTGAGAATATCCAGTCGAACAAATGGATGTTCCAGCCCGCCGAGACCGACTCCATCGGCATCAACTGCGCCAGCAAGACCATCCGCGACAACGGCGGCAGCTACACGCTCATCGCCGTCGGTGTGCGCGGCAACAACTACCACGCCGAGTGGGGCGGCAACGCCCGGCTCGACGCCACGGGCGAGCACAAGGGCTTTGCCCTCGGCCGTGACCAGGCGCTCGACTACCTGCGCAGCTACATCGCCGACACCGGCATCTCCGGCCGGGTGAAGATCTGGATCGCCGGCTACAGCCGCGGCGCGGCTGTGTCCAACATGGTCGGCGGCGCGCTCGACAATGGCTACAGCCTCGGTGAGGGCGTCAGCCTCAGCCCGCACGACCTGTACTGCTATTGCTATGAGACGCCCATGGGCACGACGAAAAATCAGGTGCAGGGCCGCCTGTATGACAACATCCAGAATCTCGTCAACGCCAACGACCTCGTGACCTACGTCGCGTTCGACAACTGGGACTTCGCCCGCTACGGTGTCGACCACGTCGTGCCGACCAAGGGCGACGACAACTACCTCAACTACAAGGCCAAAATGCTGCGCGAGTTCTACCAGATCCCGAACAACGGCGGCAACATCTACTGGCCCGACCACTTCCAGGCCTGGGGCATCGACCCGAAGGACATCACGAGCGGCGATCTGGGCAAGATCTTCAAGGTCAACATGACGCAGAAGGAATTCTACGCCGATCTCAGCGAAGCGATCACGACGTGTCTCGTGTCCTCGCGCGCCGACTACGCGGAGAATATGCAGGACTTCCTCATCGCCCTGCTCGGGGATATCTTCGGCAAGGCGGACCGTGACACCTCCGCCGTGGCCATGACGTTTGCCAAGAAGCTGCAGGACAACTGGCAGAAGATCTTCTACTCGTTGACCATCCCCGGCATGATCAAAAACGGCACCGCCGTCCGGCTCATCACCGGCTACCTCGTGGAGGCGCTGCAGGAAAACGGCATCGTGACCTATGACCTGGAGGGCATTGAGGCCGCCGTGGCCATGCTCGTGCCGCGCCTGTCCAAGATGGCGCTCAAGTACCCCGGCACGACGATGACCCTGCTGGCAAACCTCGTCGTAATCATGAGCGCGCACTTCGGTGAAAGCTGCCTCGCCTGGATGCGCAGCCTGCCGGACGACTACATGACCAGCAAGCAGACCGTGAGCTATGCGGGCCTGTTTGACGACGTGGGCGCAGACGCCTGGTATGCATCCAGCGTAGACTATGTCAAGTATGGCCGGCTCGTGTACGGCACCGGCAATAACCTGTTCCAGCCCGACGCGCAGATGACCCGCGCCATGTTCGCGCAGGTGCTCTATGCACTCGAGGGCAGCCCGTCCGTGCGCGGTCTGAGCTGCCCGTTTACCGACGCGGGCGGCAGCTGGTACACCGACGCCGTCATCTGGGCGTACCACGCGGGCGTGGTCGCGGGCGTGTCCGCGACGCAGTTTGCGCCGAACGAAGCGCTGACCCGCGAGCAGATGGTGACCATGCTCTACGGCTACGCCGGCCGCGATGAGCAGCTCTACGGCTCCGACGGTGCGCTTGCAAGCTATCAGGATCAGGCGAGCGTGTCCGACTGGGCGCGTGAGGCCATGGCCTGGGCCGTGAGCACCGGCGTGATCACCGGCACGTCCACCACCACCCTCGCGCCGCAGAAGATCGGCACGCGCGCCGAAGTCGCGACCGTGCTGATGCAGTTTTGTGAGCAGTGATATCAGCGCAGCGCCCGGACTTCCTGAGAAGTCCGGGCGCTTTTTCATGCGTGCAAAGCCCGCCCCCGGCGAATGCCGGGGGCGGGCTGTTTTTGTATGCGGTTTACTGGTCGGCGGCTGCGGCTTTCGCGCTGCGGCAGTTGGCGCGCAGCACCGGCATGAGTGCCGTGAGCGCAATGTCCAGCTTGCGGGAATAGTCCCCTTCCATGCCGTTATTGATCCAGTCGATGAGCATGCCGAACATCATGTCCGTGTACATGCGGATGATCGCCTCAAGGTCCTCGGGCATGATGTCCATGTTCTGCGCATAGCGCGTGATGACCTGACGGGCATAGTAATCGCTCGTCTCCCACGTGAAGCGCTCAAGCTCTTCCTTGCCGTAGCCGTGGTAGATGTTCAGGATGGCCTGCCGGTCGTTCGAGAGGTTCGCCGCCAGCGTCAGAAAACCCTCACGCACGGTCTCGAAATTGCCGTTCGTGTCCAGAAAGTGCTGCACGCGCAGCTCAAACACATACTGCGTGAGCACATAAATATCCGTGAAATAATAGTAGAATGTCTTGCGGCTGCAGCCCACGGCGTCCGTGATCATCTTGACCGTGATGCGGTCGATCGTATAGTCGTTGAGCAGGCGCATATACGCATCCGCGAGCGCCGTGCGCGTCCGGTTCTGCTTCATGAAGTGTGCCTCCGTTCCTGCGGCCGGGTAAATGCCGGCGCTGTTTTTCTAGCCCTATAGTAACCCACCTGTCACCATAATTCATTGGCCATTATCAAGTTTGTGTAACGTTTTTGCACACTTAGCGAAACGATTCTACCCGTTTGTCCGGATTTTTTCAGGAATCCAGCTCGCCCTGCAGCTGGCAGGTGCGCATAATGATGGCGGCGAGCTGTGCGCGGCTGGCGCCGTCGTTCGGGCTCAGCTCCCAGCTGCTCGTGCCGTAGAGCAGGCCCATGGAGACGGCCCACGTCGTGGCGGAAAACGCCCACTCGGGCACGGTGTTCCAGTCCTCGTAGCCGCCGATGGGCCGCGGGCGGACGCCCTTTTCCGGGCCGAAGACGCGGTAGAGCATCGTGACGAGCTGCGCGCGCGTGAGGCGCGCGTCGGGCGCAAAGTGCGTGTCATCCACGCCGACAGAGACCTCGTTGGCATAGGCCCAGCGCACGGCGTCGGCGTACCAGGCATCGGCCGTGACATCTTCAAATGAGAGCTCCGGCAGCTCGGACACATCCGGCTCGCCGGCCATGCGGTAGAGCATCGACACGAGCATGGCGCGCGTCGTCTCCCCCGCCGGGTCAAACAGATCGTTGCCGATACCGCTCATGAGACCGAAGAGCACACAGTAATCAATGCCCGCGTGCGACCAGTCATCCGCTGCCGGCATGTCGTCAAACACGCCGCCGGCACAGTACTTATCGCCGATGCAGGGATCCGGGATCTTGGCCGTCTCCGTCTTGCCGCAGATGGAGCAGGTGCGCTCCATGTTCACGACACCGTCGTCCGTCTCGATGGCCGTCCAGGCGCTCCAGCGGTGGACGGGATAATAATACTGCACCGCCTCCGTGACGCGCTCGCTGCCCTTGAAGTAGTGCACGGTGCTGCCGTTGGTGAGCGTCATGGTATAGATCGTCTTGACCGCCGGGTCGAGCACACGGTACTCCGTGGCCGAGACCTGACCGATGATCATGACATAGTGGCCATTGGCCGAGTAGCCGTTGAGGTGGATGATCGGCGGGCTGTAGCTGCCCTCGCCGCCGACGTAGCGCGCGATGGCCTCGGCAAGCGAGGTCTTGCTGTACGTCGCGCCGCTGAAGGCAACATCCTCCGGCGTCGTGGCAAAGGGCGTGCCGTAGTGGCCGCCGCTGCGCCAGTAATCGCCGAGCGCGCCGGGCGTGGCGTCGATGCCGAGGTACGACAGCGCCATGGAGATGCACGCCGTGAAGCACTCGTGGTTGGCATAGCCCACATAGCTGCCCCAATACTCGGGGCAGAACAGATCGGTATAGGCCGGCACCTGGCAGATATAGCGGACTGTGCCCGTCTTCACGCCGGAATTCTGCGTATACTCCACGCCCGCATACGGCGCGGCATCCACCCGGCTGGCCGCCGCGGCGCCCATCGTCAGACAGGGCAGCAGCCCCGCCAGCAGGCACAGCGTCAGCGCCAGGCTGAGGATTCGTTTCTTCATAGATGACTCCTTTGGTTCCGGATTTTTGCTGGGTGTTGACATAACGTACACACACATTTGCATATCTTACACCTTCTGTTACGAAATTGCAACCTTTTTTGCTATCTCTGCCAGCATTTGTGGGGCACGGCAGCCGGACGGGGCCGGTTTTGGCGCGAAAAGTGGGGATACAGAGATCTCGACAGGATTCGCAAAAATCGTTATGTAAACCGGTGCAAGCAAAATATGGTCGTGCGCACGCGGACGTGCGCGGACGGTGCGGAACATTTTCCGTGACGTGCATAATATTTCTATTGACAGATATGCAAATGCATAATAAAATGGAAATAGAAGGGGCCGCTTCCGACGCCGCGCGGCCGCAGGCGGCCGATTTCCCATGCGAAGCCGGGCGAATGCGCCGCTTCGATGGCCAAATCTGCTCTTTCGGCGGCAAAAATGCTGATGAATCAGCGCAGGCGCGGTGTTATGTAAACTTCAAGGAGGTGAAGGACCTTCGGAATGGAACGGCAAATTCCTTTTGCGTCCGGCTGCGGCCCGGGG
>ERZ772820.3260-NODE-3260-length-10519-cov-4.046827_pt1 | contig 10519 bp, 10 predicted proteins | sample MGYA00511377_ERZ772820 | MGnify/ENA primary metagenome ERZ772820 (study PRJEB29015, sample SAMEA2737684) | human gut metagenome | biome: human gut; feature: human-associated habitat; material: faeces | place: China | collected 2012 ...
TATATAATATTTACAGTATTTTGTTGTCAGCCGTTTTATCCGATCAATCCCGTAGCATCTTCTGCAATCTGCTCCGGTGTAAGATGATTTTCCTTAAGGACTTCATTAACATCATATCTGTCCAGAAATTCTTTTTTCAATCCGTAATTAAGCACCTTAACATCGCTGTTTCCGTAAAAACGTGCTATTTTCTCACCGAAACCGCCGTCCAGCACGCCGTCTTCAAGTGTGATAACCACATCATGGTCTGCCTTAAGGTTTTCAAGCAGCTCACCATCAATTCCCGTAATATAATACGGATTAATGAGTGTTGCCTTTACTCCGGTACGGCTTTCAATTTCTTTGGCTGCCTTGCATGCAAGACCATAGAATGAACCAAGACCGATTATAGCAATTTTGCTTCCTTTTTCGGTAATCTCGTATCGATTGAGCTCACTGAAATCTTTACTAACTTTCTTGCCATCGGAAATCATTTCTCCGCCCGGTACTCTGATCGCAACCGGATGTTCATTCTGCTCAATACTCCATTCTAGCATCGCAAGATACTCTTCCTTCGTGGTCGGCGCAAGATATACGAGGTTCGGTATATTGGAAATCATAGGTATATCATATATACCAAGATGTGTAACATCATTCATGCCATACACCGATGCTGCATATACTATGATCGTTGCCGGGTTATTGTTGATGCACAAATCCTGTGATAACTGGTCATAGGTTCTCTGGATAAAAGAACTGTATACTCCGTAAACCGGCTTGCCGCCGCCCGCTGCAATACCTGATGCAAGTGCCACCGCTGTTTCCTCCGCGATTCCCACATCTACGAACCGGCTTCCGGCTTCATGTCTTTTATCAGCCGTAAATCCCATAACCGTAGGCGTTGCGGACGTGATTGCGACAACGCTTTTATCTTTTTTCATCTTATCAAGCAGGTATTCGGCAGTCACGGAAGAATAATCCTCTCCGTCAGAATCCATCAGCGGCTTGCCCGTCTTGATGTCAAAAGGCATGTGCCAGTGCCATGTCTCCTTGTCCTCCTCTGCCGGCTTATATCCTTTGCCTTTGAGTGTCACGATGTGGACTACAACGGGCTTACCGGCATCTTTAACAGATTTGAATGCATCGATAAGCGCACCGATATCATTACCGTTGCCTACATATACATAATCAAGTCCCATCGCTTTAAAAAAATTACATTCAGCATTACCGTCGGTTTCCCTCAACAGCTTAAGGTTCCCGTATAATCCGCCGTGGTTCTCCGCGATTGACATATCATTATCATTAACCACGATTATAAGGTTGCTCTTAAGTTCTGATGCGAAATCAAGGCCTTCAAGTGCCTCGCCTCCGCTCAATGAACCGTCACCGATAACCGCGATGACATTGCCCTTCCCGCCCTTAAGGTCTCTCGCCTTGGCAAGTCCGCACGCAAGGCTTACGGATGTGGACGTATGTCCTACATTAAAAAAGTCGTGTTCGCTTTCATGCGGATTGGAATATCCCGAAACGTCATCATAATGCTCCTCATATAGATAAGCATCCTTTCTTCCTGTGAGCATCTTGTGCGGGTATGTCTGATGTGATACATCATATACTATCTTATCCTCCGGTGATTCAAAAACATAGTGAAGTGCGATTGTGGCTTCAACCATACCAAAATTCGGTCCGAAATGTCCGCCGTGTATGCTTGCTCTTTTAAGCAGGGCATCCCTCATCTCCGTTGCAAGCTTATTCATCTCTTCGATTGTAAGTTTCTTTACATCCGAAGGTCCGTTAATATTCTCTAAATACATAATACTTCCTCCTGAAATTCTTTATTGACAGGATGATTATAATACTTAAAGTTCAGTTTAGGTCAAGTATTTTTATAATATAGTTTCCATCTGGGTTTCCTTGACAAACATTCCCATTTTTTCATAAAACGCCCTGGCATTGTCATTGCCTTCCCAGACATTCAGCGTAACATCATAGCAGCCCTGTTCCCTGGCGTAGTTAAGAACATACTCATACAGCTTTCTTCCCACATGCTGTCCTCTGCTGTTCTCATCCACGCACAGATCATCTATATAAAGTGTGGTAAAATCCTTCATATTGGTTGAAAAAGGCTGTCTTTGCATGACGCAGAAGGCATATCCGAGAATATCCCCGTTCTCATCCTCTGCGACAAAAACGGGGCGTCCATCATCTTCAAATATTGTGTCAAGTTCTTTGGCCGTGTATTTGGTTCTTCCCGAAATAAATATATCCGGGCGCAGCGCGGCATGCAGTTCCAGAACTTCACGAAGCAGTTTCATAACTGCTTCGGTATCATTAATTCCGGCTCTTCTTATTGAAATCGACATGTTTTTCTCCTATAATTTATGCCTATTTCGTAAGCTCAGCAACTACCTGATTGATAACCTTGCCATCCGCTTTGCCTTTAAGTTCGCCCATAACTGCTTTCATAATCTGACCCTTGTTCTTCGTGGCAAGAACATCTGCAAACTTGTCCTGAAGTATTGCCTTGACTTCATCGGCGCTTAACATCTTCGGAGCAAACTCGCTCATAATATCATATCTTTTCTTATACTCTTCGAGCAGCTCTGTCCTGTCAGCAGGGCATGTATCAATCTGCTCTTTGACTGACTTGATTTCCTTCAGAATAGCTTCATTGGCCATATCGTCCGGTATATCCTCACGGCATCCGGCATCAATACCTTTTTTCTTGACTGCGGAAACAAGGCTCGCGATGGCATCCTTTCTGAATTTATCCTTAGCCTTCATAGCTGCTATCATTGCATCCTGTAATTCTTTTAACTTCATGTTCTCACCTTTCCGGGAAATTGTCCCTTTTCAAATAGTCTGTCTATATCTTATTCCTGCGCAAAGCGTATGTCAACCGTCCAGTGCCGGTATCAGATATTCTGTTTCTTTAATTATCTATTCTTTAAATCTAAATACAAAACAGCCACATACAGACAAGTCTGCAGTGGCTGTTTATCACGCGCATTCACGCGCATATCGCATCGTTTATACGAATAAAATTACTCGATAACTGTTGCAAGTAATCTCTGTTTTCTCACTCATAATGAATCCTCCTTTATTTCTTGGTCAATAAAACTGGAATTGTACGTTAAAAATTATTCTACATCAATCACATTATGAATAATCCGGGCTCCAAGTCCCTGCTGTCCGGAGATAGGAAACCGCAAATCCGTTTTTAAGGAAACTGCCATTCCAGTGGTGGAAACCTTTACCATAAATCTTTAGAATGTATTTCATGCACCAAACGGTGTAAATACATTTTAAGGAGGTCATGACTATGACCAAGTACCGAAAGATTCTCAGACTTATAAAGTTCTGGATATTGGATAGATACATCTTCATTCAAGGCAACTTCTTTTAATTTTTTGTAATTCTCTTCTATTAAGAAGTTGTCATAGCTTGTAAGCAATTCTATCTTATCATCTAAATCTCCTTGAGAATATTTTGCAATAAGTTCTTTAAATCCTAATCGAGCCACTTATGATTTCTGGTAATTTTCTCTCAATATCTGATTTATTTTGACATCCAGCAAAACATATTAACCAAAAAGACATGAATATAATCAATCTATATTTTTTAACATACCTATCTTACTCCTGTTGCAACAGACTTGAATCTAAGGTAATCGTAACAGTTTCAGGTCCATATGACGATGTATCATCCAAATTAAGTTTGGCAATAAAACTTCCATCTATATCTGATGTAAATCAACATTAGTAGTCAGATATAAACCTTTCCATCATTGGTCATATCATCTATAAGCTGACCTTCGATACCTGTCGTGTACCAGTAAGCACCGACTTTTGCCCCCAAAAGACAACATTGTTGGGATAATCCCAAGCCCTTAAAGGTTTCAGGAATTTTCCTGATAAGTGCCGTGGTATCACAACAGCAATGCTTGCTAGTATTACTCACTGATATTTTTCATACACAGGGGAAGATAAAGCCATATGGTTCTAACAAATTATACAGCTGTGTTTTTTCATCTTCCGTAAGCCTAATATATCTATTTTTTTCTTCCCAATATACGATTGGGCAGGTATCACGAGCAATACAGAAGGTGTGTTCATCGTCAAATTTAATAGATACGGCTTCGCTAAAACCACAAGAAAGATTATCCTTATACAATTTCTTTCCATTAAAAATAGTTTTAACAGACGCCACCTCTCTATCGCTCAACAGATTTATCGCATTAGTATTTCCATATTGAAAACATACCTCAACTTTTTTTACAGAATCCATATTTACTTTATCAAGTCGCAAATAAATCCCTCCTAATAAAATAACAATAAATATTATTGCACTCAATAACCAAATGTTTTTTTTCAATAATCTCACTCCTGCTTTCACCATTGTCCTGCCGCACTTTTCGCAATATTTGCACCCCAAAAAATATATTTTTTCTGATAATAAAATGTTTTGATAATTCCCCAATCCCATGCTTTTCTAGCATAGTACTTACCAAAAATTTTAGAGTACGAAACGCTTCCTGTACAAGCATATACTTTTGAGCTTGTCAACTTTGCGAACATCCATGCCACGTTATTACCTTCGTTACCAGCTCCGCCTTTGCAACTAAGTAAATAAACACCTTTTTTTACTTTCTTGGAATTCAAACTACCAAAACTTTGTTTTCCCGAAAAGCTAAGACTTTCTCCCTTAAAATAAAGAACACCCTTGCCTCCGTGCAGATATAAATAAACGTAATCAATTTTGCCGCTCATACTATTCCATGCATCAATAAAGTCTTGATTGCTTGTTACACTTTTCATATATACATTCTTGCTTTTTCTGTTATAGTATGGAGAATTAATAGCTTGATCATAGAAACCACCACCTGGATTATTGTAATAAATAACATATGTTCTTCCGTATCCTGTTGGATCAACATACATTATTGGATTGTTTCCACAGTATGTAAACAAGTTGAATCCAAGAACATTTGCTGTATCTAACATCACATCTGCATTGATAAACCGACTGATCTCAGGATCATAATAACGGCTGGATACATAGTATAGTCCCGTCTCATTATCACAATAATAACTACGATATCTGAATGGATTTATATTGGCAATCTCTTCATTACCAACAACAGCTATAACATTTCCCCATGCATCATAGAAATATTCGCTTATAAAATTTCCTTCTGCATCAAATATTCTTGTAACATCACCCTGTGCGTTCTTTTCAAAGTAATATGTCTTACCAACATACTCAAAACCTATAACATAGTTATTCTCGTCATAAATATACCATATTATATTGCCATTTGTAGTTTCCGATATTATTTTAGTTCCATCTAACTGATATGTTGTCTCTATATCATTTACTGTTTTTGATATTCTGATACCATTGCTATTATATTTATATGATATTACATCTTGTCCCGTATGAATAGTAGCTAATTTTCTGCCAACCCATGTAAACTCCATCCCATCTCTGTAGGATAATGGATTTCCAATTTGATCATATGTTATATTTTCACCATTATAATTTGTTAATAAATCTTTCCATTCATTATCCTGATACTTGTATTTTTTTTCTGAAATACATTCTCCAAGAATATCTGTAGAATATAAATATTCTTTACTTTCAAGAATATTTCCTGCATTGTCATACACATATACTACTGTCTTATTAGCATAAAGGTTATTTTCTCTAATAAGCTGTCCTAAATCATCATACTCATAGCTTATCTTTCTCTCTCCACACTCATTAACAGCTACAATATTTCCACATTTGTCATATTCGTATTCAAGAATTTTTCCATCTTGATATTCAATTTTTGTAACACCATCCTCAGAAGATGTATACTTACTATGTATTATAACTCTATTATCTTCATATATTGTTCTTTCAGAGGTAGTATCTCCAGTTACAACACTTACAAGTTTTCCATTTGATATTAAATTTGTGGTTGTTACTTCATATATATCACCTGTTTCATTTGCTTTCTCTGAAATTGTTACATCTTGTGTTCTGGATGTATTATCATCTTCATATGTAACAGAGTATGTATTATCGTCTTCATAATATGTAATTTTAAAACCTTTGTTACTATTGATAGTTTTTACATTTCCAGTTTCGTCATATGTATATGTAAATATTTCATCAATATATAAATCATTATATGAAGTAATATTTCCTTTATCATCATAAGTCCATTTATATGCTATATTTCCATTTACCTCTTGTGTAATAACATTACCATTTTCATCATATGCATACTGGTTAAGATTATTATTTCCATATTCTTCTAATACAAGATTTTTTTCAGAATACTTATCAGATATAAGTGTTCTGCCCCCAATCATTGCATTAATCATATTTCCATCTTCATCATATGCAAATTCATATTGAAATCCATTATGAGTAATGGATTCTATCTTATCTCCATTATACGAATATATATTTGCTATTATTCTGTCATCTACATATCCAATTGCTGCTACTACCTGATTTTTATTGTTATATAAATTGTAACTTCTATTTTTTGAGTCAGTCATATACTTGGTTTGACCATTTACATAATTATATACAATTTGACATTTATTTCCATCTTCATCCAAATATTTTGACACCGAATCAAATATTCCAATATTTATTGGTATATTATAATCAACTTCTATACCGATATTCACATTGGCTTTCATCGGAGTTTCATCCATACTATCAATAATTCCATCAAAATCACTGTCTTTTAAATAAGGATTTGTTCCCAATTCCATTTCCTGTAAATTAGTAAGCCCATCATTGTCAAAATCCTTATCTTCATCATATGTTAATGGATCAGTACATAACACATTAACTTCATATCCATCACTAAATCCATCTCCATCAGTATCTGGATTTAATGCATCTGTTCCAATAAGATACTCATACCCATCAGGAATTCCATCTTTATCACTGTCAATACTATCCTCATAAATACCTTCCTCACCTTTTACAAGCGTAACTATATTTGATAAAATTTCTTCTCCAAACTTTGTATTTGCGACAACATAATAATCTGCTACATCAACAATAGCTTCATAATCTATTGCATACATTTCATCCTTAGTAGTACTTATCTTTTTAAAACCATCTGAACCATATCTGGCATAAATATCTATTGTTTCAATGCTGCTGCTTGTTTCCCACTGTAATGATTTTTTTTGCTCCTCTTCATTATTGTATACGCATAAACCAAACAACTCATTAACTTCAATATAATCAAGATTATCAACGGACTCTGCAACACTTGAATTATAGTTTACATTAAATGTTCCTGCACGAACTATTACATCCTTTGCAATAATTACACCATTTATATTGATATTGCTACCCTCAAAACGAACAGTTCCATTAGGTGCATAAATAATACCTGTAAATGTAACGTCCCCGCAATAAAAACTTATATTTCCGTTTTTTGAATACAATATAGCACTATCACTATTCACAGTACTTGCACCAAATGATATGTTATTTTCAGCAACAATTACATCTGAAAGATTAACTGAACCTGCATTTACATTATACATATCAGCTGCATATATATTAACATCATTTGCAATAACTGAGTCATCTAAGTAATTAACATTATTTACTACTGTGCTATCGTCTAGCATTGATATAATTCCATCATGCAATGTTGCAATTTCTTCCGTTTCAATAACCTTACCACCTATTGTTGAACTTCCACACTGTTTGTCAAATTTTCCACACTGTATTACATATTCAACACCTGCTCTTACTTGTTCCTGTCTCGAAATATAAGTGGTTGTAGAATTACCTGCATATACTGCTGCACATGTACCAACAGTCAATGTTGTTATCAAAGCGACAGCAATTATTCGTTTCATAGTTCTTCTTATTGATTTTTTCACTATTCTTTCCTTTCTTTGAATAATAATATTCAACTTCCTTTTTTTATCTTAAATTACCTTTTTCATTTGTTCCGAATATTATTTTTCATATGTATATCAACTTTTTGGCTTGCTCTTTCAGTCAGCCTCAAAGATGTTTCTAATTTATCTATTTCAAAAGATATTTCAAACCAGAAAGCTTTTCTTTAGCTAATATTAAAACTCTGTTATCACTTCACAAATAGAACATTAAGGTCATATTTATTTAAGCTTTTTCTTCATTTGTTCGGGTATCTGTGGCTGATGAAACCACCATGCACATGCCTGAGAAGCTGTTGACATCCCTATTAGCAATGCCACAGCAGGAATAATTTTTCCCAAACTTGCTTTGATTTTCTTCAATCTCTTCATTTTTAATTCTCTCCTCTTCTATTAATTTTTTATTTTCTTTACAGGTACATTTTTGTATCTTGTTTTTTAATGTTCCTGCAATAAGAGACATGGATACTGTAAACATCCCTGCTGCAAATGAAAATCCACATTTTCCATTTTTTATTAACAATATAGGCAAGATTGACACAATGACTAAGCTTAACATTGTCAAATAACTTTTTTCTTGGATTCTTTTACCTCTGCTTTTGTCAAAGGTTTATTATGATCTTCAACAGGAGCTAAAAAAATAATCAGTAAGACTGAAACCACACAAATAACTATTGTGAAAACTGAAATTTTATCATTTGACAAATTTAGCAGTAAAGCTAAATATATTACATGTGATACTATCAGAATCACAAAACATACCACTTGTATTTCCGCATGATATCCTCCTGCCGTTGCCCGAATAATCATATATCTGTCTCTCATCCTTCCTAATTATTCCATTAGATATAAAAAATGATGATATCCTTCGTGCCAGATTTGTAAGCATAATTCTCGCCTCCTGACTGAAAAGATACCATCATTTATGCTCTGCAGACCAAAACTGTGAAGATCCTTCTTATTTTTGGGGACGTCTATGGACATACCTACATAACAGGCGGTTTATTAAAAGACTAGTATGCAAAATGAAAAAAATGTGACACATTAAACTTTGATTACTCGTATATATTCATTATCATATCAATCCATTGACCAATATACCAAAATGCCCAAAACACATATATTATCCAGAGATAATTTGTAGGCATAAAAAAAATATATATCAGTTTTTTCTTAATGTTTGTTCCCCATCGAATAGCCAATATAATATCAACTATAATAGCTACAACACCACAAACTAAAACGATTATGGTTCCCAGCCTTTCCAGTGTATCCGAACCACTTCCCAAATTAGATAGTAATAATTTCAGCACAATGCCACTTAGCTGAATTACTAGTGTAATCAAAAATATTTTAATAAAATTTTTCGCACAAATCCTATCCCTTTCATACCAATCACCTTATCTCACTCATAAAAGAATCATTAATTAAAACATAGTAGGTAGCAGGTGCATGTCCATCTCCCACTAGAAATTCTCCAAATTGTTCTGGTAAGTTTACAGTACTGTCAAAACCAACATCTAACAAAATACTTAATAATGTTGCTGCATATTTACTATTCCAAAATTTTCCTATAATGTCATTCACATTTTCTTTTTCTTCTGAGGTACCTGCTAAAGCCTCTGCCCCTAACTGGAAGAAAAATGCCAAGGATATTGGTCAGCGGTAAACTTTCAACACGACCATTTATATACCACCTATCGGTCAGTGGTAAACTTTCTCTATAGAGAGCTTAGCAAATCTTCCTTCAAAAGTCAATAAGTTCTATACATCTTGATCAGATATTCTGTTTCTTTAATTATCTATTCTTTAAACCTAAATGCAAAACAGCCACATACAGACATGTCTGCAGTGGCTGTTTACCACGCGCATTCACGCGCATATCGCATCGTTTATACGAATAAAATTACTCGATAACTGTTGCAAGTAATCTCTGTTTTCTCACTCATAATGAATCCTCCTTTATTTCTTGGTCAATAAAACTGGAATTGTACGTTAAAAATTATCCTACATCAATCACATCATCTTTATTCATTTCCATGACTGTTGTACTGCCTACAGTTAAAAAAGTGCGTTCTGCCAACATACCAAATATCACCAAAAGAATATTGAGAACTAAAATTGTTAATAAAATAATCCCAACAATTTTCCAAATTGTTTTACTCCGTCTATTCTTAATTGCTATCTGTTCACTAATTTTTGCAAGTTGTTCTGCAATAACATCATTATCATCTTTATCAATTATTGTTCCACCAAGCAATATGCTTACTTTTGTATCCAGTATATCTGCGATTTTAGAAAGAACATCTGCGTCAGGAACAGACAATCCCTTTTCCCATTTACTTACTGTCTGCCTTACAACATTTAATTTGATTGCAAGTTCCTCCTTATGTTTGATGATAATAGCATACATAAATATGCCCGTTGCATCAAGTAATACAAATTAACATTATGGTTGCAGTCCTTCTATGTGTAGGTAAATTTATGTTTCACGCTTTCTATCGCTTTATATGTCTGTATCTGAAATATTAAGTTACAAACTTTATTGGGAATGGCACCGCAGGTCGCACGATACAGGCAAATGTAATTGCCTGTATCGAAGTGCGCTC
>ERZ772820.3261-NODE-3261-length-10518-cov-5.861703_pt1 | contig 10518 bp, 10 predicted proteins | sample MGYA00511377_ERZ772820 | MGnify/ENA primary metagenome ERZ772820 (study PRJEB29015, sample SAMEA2737684) | human gut metagenome | biome: human gut; feature: human-associated habitat; material: faeces | place: China | collected 2012 ...
AAATATTCATCTCCTGGAGATAAATAAAAATTAATATCCTTATCTTTACTTAATAAAGTAACAGGTTGATTATTTATATTAGAATAAAAACTATATGTACTGTCTTCTAACTCAATAAAATTTAAACTATTATTTGTATTATCTCCCTCAACATTATTGAAAATAGTTTGAGGAGCTGGAAATGTACCAATTTCTGCTTTATTTTCTATAGGATTATAAGATATTATATATAATAATCCTCCATATTCTTTTAGTCCAACTGGAACATAGTTTGGAGTTAAACTTCCTTGTTGAAAGGCATAATTACCCATATCGTTTTGAAGAATAAATTCGTCTCCATTATATGTAATTAAAGTTCCATTTAGACAGTCTGTCATAACAGTATTTGGAGTTACTAAAGGATGAAGATCCTTAATCATTCCTCCATTAAACTGACTAGTTTGTGTTAATCTTTCCATATTAAATTAATTTCAATATACCGTCTTCATCAACTTGTAAAGTTCCAGATTTATCTCCAATTGTTACAGTTCCATCTGAATTTATTACTATTGCTTTTGTTTCAAAATCTCCATCTACAGATATAGTAAACGCTTTTGTTTCTAACGAACCGTCTATATTAAATGTAGCGGATTTTGTTTTAATTAATCCTGTTGAATCAATTAAATAAGACTCTGTTTCAATTTTACCTAGACTTTTATTAATTGTAATTCACGATTGCTCCTGAATTTTAACTTCTGCTAAAGTATTACTGATTTTTAAAAAAGGTCATGCAATATTTGGATTTATTAAAGTACAATTCTCAGGACAATAAATTCCATTTCCAGTTAATTCTCCAAATATAGAATCAGTAATCCCACTTAGATTTCCAATAGCTCCGATACTATTTCCAATTACATCTAAATCAACAATATAATCAGAAACACAATTTAATTCTGCAAGATTAATAATATAACTACTTACATTATATGTTCCAATTATCTTTTCATCTTTCACAATATCTTCTTTAAGTGTACTAGTTTGAGAATTTTTAAAAGAGTACGTTTGTAAATCAGTAAGAATAGAAACAGTATGTTTATTAGTAGAAGTTACAATTGCATTAACAATAATTGTACTAGTTTCGGATGTAGTAGGTTCTGTATCACATATATTTGTTATAATATTTCCATTTTCATCTTTATAAGTAATATTTTTAACTTCAAATACAAATTCAGTTCCTAGATCTAATTTCCCAGTAGTAAATTCAATTGTATATGCGGTTCCATTATATTTAGTAGGAATAGTTTCTAAATATATCATTTTTGATAAAATGTCATATAAAGTTCCTTGTGATTTAGTGGTAATCGTTTTTCAAATTTCTAAGTCTTTAGGTTTAAATATAATGTCTGATCCTATGATATATTCTACTGTTTCAGGAGTTCATATATAATCGCTATTTATAATTTCAAATAATTTTGAAGCTAAGATATAAAAATCTTCAGTAGTGTTAATTTCATCTTGGGTAAATAAGTCATAAATAATACGTAATAAATCTACATCATAATCAATAAACTTTGAATTCAAAAATTCACTAAAGGAACTAACTTTTGCATTTGACCCAATTGATATATTTCCTATTAAGTTTTTAAATGAAATATTTTCTATATTTCCATCTACTGCAGAAATAGAGTTTACTGCTAATTTGCCGTCATTAACACTAAATTGTCTATCTGAAGTAGAAATAGATTCAAATTCCATTTTATCGTTTCTCTTCATAAAATCCGAAGAAGAATATCCATCTAGATATTCTGCATTTAAGTTAATAATTTTTGTATTTTCTCCATTTATAATAAATGCAGGTTTTCCATTAAATATAACTGTATCATTAAAAGTATTAGTTACTGGTAATGAAGCCGTTCCTTTATCTGAATCTGAATTAAAAGGAAAATACTGATTATTATCGGTATAATATATATTGTCCCCAGGTGCAAAAATAATTTTTGAGTCTCCAGGATATTCTAGTTCTCCAGAAAGATAAGGCTCCATTCCTTCTTCTGCAATTATAAAATTAGATTCTGCAGCATTAGAGCTTTTATCATCTGCATTTTCTGTATCGTATTTCAAAGTATAATACTTATCTCCAACTAGCACTCTAATATTTCCTGAGGTTCTAAAAACTAAGTTTTTGTAAGGATTACCTATTCTTTCTTCTTTTGCCATATTAAATCATTATTATTTTATTTTTTACATCTCTATATGCTATATATTCAAAGTTTCTTGTTGTGATTTCACTTTTTAAAAATGTCCATCCAACATCAATTGGATAGTATAATTTAAAGAAATGTGTTCTAGATCTATCTAAATAACACTCTTCTTGTATTTTATATAACTTCAAATCTCTAAACTTTATTTTAGATCTACGCTTTGAAGTTATCTGAGTTTTATAAAATTCTCACTCAGCTTCAGTTAGACCGAAATAGTACGCTCCGTTATATACTTCTTGAGCGTACTTATATTTCAGTCTTAATTTAATACGATGTTTAATATTATTATATCTAACTCTTTTATAATCATCAAAAAACATCTTTCCACAAAAAGCAGTATAGTTATGATTTCCTAAAACTACATCTGCTCCACTTTTAGCTAATAAATGAAAACTACTAAAACCGTGTTCTATAACTCTTTTTAACTCATCTTTTGAGATCTTTGGATATTTTTCTTGTATAATACCTAAATAATCGTCTAATTCTTTAATCATAATTAATAGTACACTTTTGCTTCTTCAGTATATTGATCTATGAGTTTTTTAAGATATTTATCCACATAAATAGGTTTTTCTTTTGTTTCCTTACTATAATTCATATATCTATATACTAACTGATTTCCTGTAAATTGTGATAATACGAAGTCTATATTATTAAATTTACCTCTTTTGTATGCTTGTTTAAATTCCTCATCTGCAATTTGTTTCATAGAGATTTCTCCATAATTTCCAAAGCGTAGAGGTAGTACAAAGGTAACATTATTATTTATAATATCCAATAAGATCTCATAAAAACAGTCATCAAAAATCTTAGCAGCTAGATTCTTACGATCTTTATATCTATTTTTTACTCATCTTCCTTTTAATAACTTAGGATTTAACCCATTATATAGTTCCCTAGAGTTAAAACCATGAGGAAACATTTTTTTATTCATTAGTTAACAGGTTTAAATGATTTCTTATATTGCTTTCTATCCCAACGTGTACGAGCATCAAGAATCTCATTCATTTCATTTTGCGAGATATGTTCAGGAACTCTGGCATCACTACAAGCTCTCAATCATTCTTGTTTAACTGCTTGAGCTATTTGAAAAGAATTACTATCTCTTAATACAAGACTCTTTTTATATAAATCAATATATGCGGCATATGCAGCTAACGCAGTTAATTCTTTATCTGTTATAAGTGGCAGTCCATCATCATCTACAATTACACCATGATATAGTACAGATACATTCGAATAATCTCTATCAAACTCTAATGCATTATTTATCTCATTATAATTTAATAGTTTTCCTGATTGATATAAAGGATCTTTATTTCATTTTCAAGCTTCATTATATCTTTCATAATAAGCATTTTGAACTAATGGAAATATACTAGTATCTGAAGTAGATTGAAAGTCTTCAAATGGAATTGTCACAGATTCTATAAAAGATAAATTACAAGGTAATTCTAGTATTCTGTTTGTAGTATCTCCTACATATCTATACATTCTAGAATGTTTGTTACCTATTAACTGTAAACCATTTAAAACTATATCCTCAAAATTATCAGGATTTATTGTAACCCCATATAATATATTGGCAAGAGAATATACAGAATTTATATTATTTAACTTCATAATTATTTAGGAGTTTGATCGTTAGGCGTAACAGGAGTTGCAAGTTGACGATACCAGCGAATATATTTCTCAGTCATTCTTTTAATAATTTCATCAGATAAAATTCCACAATCTAGATATACCTCAGGGTTTTCAGAACAACAATCTCATTCTAAAAGCTTTCTTGGATCTAAGAATAGTGCAATTACAGATATATATTTTACAAAAGGAACATTAAAAATATATCCGTCCATATTACCATTAGAATTAATTGCAGTATCTATATAGACATATGGACTTCCTGGTTTATTTTTTCTATACTTATGAAATCTATAAGTTTCATCTGTATAAATATTATAACGAGTATGTCTATCTATACTGCCAACAAATCTTATTGTATCAATTCCGTTTATATAAATAATCGGTGGAATTTCAAAATGTAATGCTTTTTCTCCAACTTGCAAATTACAACATTTTGACATGTAATCACAATCAACTTCAATACAATTAATTGCTAAAAACAATTCATCTAAATTAAGAATTCCTTTTAAAAGAAATTCTCTCATTATTTGATTACGCTCTGCCACTACTTCATCCTGAAGTTGCTCTACAGATATTTTTGGATTTGAAGTGATTCCTGCTAATCCAGTTACTGTATTATTATATACAGCACTTGCTATTTGTTCTATTGTCATAAACTTCAGTTTAAAAAATTAAAGGCAGGACAGGGAAATACCCCGCCCTGCCTTCTCTAAACACTTTTATATATTGAAGAATTACGCGATTACCTTGAATTCTTTCGAGGCTTCTGAGCCATAATAAGAAACAGTAACTTTAAGTACATCACCTACTTCTGCAGTTTTTTCTGAAACAACAGATAATAGACCTGATGTTTTACCAATTTCGTATTTACCATCAGCGTTTTCTACAGCATACGTAACATCTTTTGTAACATCGCCACTAATTGCAGGACCTGAAATAGTTTGCTTAATAGAAACTTTTCCAGCATTAATGTCTGCAACAGTTAGATCAGCATCATTTAGAATTGTAATTTTGAAAAGTGCATCAGGAATGTCTACAATAACTTCTGAACCAAATGCTTCTTTGATTGCTGTTTCAAACTCATCAGCAATAGAACTCAATACATAGAAAGTATGAGTAGTAATTGACTTCAGAGCCTGACCAACAGTACCTTGTCCATGAAGACCTCTACGAGGTGAGCAATATCCAAAAGAATATTGAACATAGAGACCACCCTTAACAGGATACTCCTCTTCATTTAAAGCATCATACCGAAGATTAGGATAACTTGGGAATCGAAGATTCTCCTGAATCCATGCGGCTGTACCAACTTCCATTTCATTAGGAACATAGCTATCTTTGCGGTTAGCTTTAGAAAGTGCATCAAATACTGTAACATACGTCCATTCGTTGCAAGCATCTGCAGGACATCCGTTGTTATCTGCAAGTTGTAATTCAGCTACTTTAATAGTCTGATGTGAATCAATTCCACTAATTTTTACTTTACTAGTATCAACTTTTGTAACACGTGCAAATCTATAATTTTCAGGAATCGCCATTTCGATAGCTTTAATCATAATTTCCTGAGCATCAGCAAGATTGCTAGCATCAAGTTCGAATTCAGCCATAATTGGCTTACCAAACTTATACCAGGGATAAGCATAGTCTGAAAGATATTTTCCATCTAAACTAAAACCTACAATTACACGATAAATACCAACGTCTGTTGGAACATTAAGTATAACTGAAGGAGCAACTCCTTTGTTGTACATTGTTTTATAAACAACTCCATCAATTAGACCTTCTTTTCTATAATCTGCACAACGAAGTACACGAAATAGATTTACAGCTCCAGTCATTGCCTTGAAACGAGGAGTTACACCATCTTCAAGTACATTTGAATTGATTATTACTTCTTTTTGAAAATCAAACATAGTTTTCTAATTTTTAAGTTAATAAATTTATTTATTTCCAGGTACGGCTATAGTCTGATTAATAGGAACGTTTGTTTGTAATCTTGGATCACCTGCATTCTCTAATAATAGTCTAGTTACGATATTAATAATCTCGTAACAAACATAGTCTGGAAATTCCAGGGTTTGAGTATTATCTTCTGGTAATAATACATCATCCTGAGTCATGGAAACATACATAGGAGCTTTTACATAAGTAATATATACATTATTTAAACTTCAATTCGAATCGCCACTATGTATTTCCAAATTTACAGAAGATTGATTTACAATCCTTTTATATGGTTCTTTTAATGCATAAAATCGATATTTTCCATCCTCTGTTTTAATATAATTAGGACGATAACTACCTTCTTTAATTTCATTATCCATAACAGGATTTGTTACTGGTTGATCTTTTTCATTTCTATTAATAATATAATAATATGGCTTCTTATGTGAAGGTTTCATATAATAATTATTAATAATACCTGCATAAAGATCTGCAGTTAATCTTTGACATGTTGAAGTAATAGTTCTTTGCACTCCATTTCCACATCTAGATTTATTTGAATCACTACCTGTAAATTCTGCAATACAATTCAACATATGTAAGTAATCTTTAGGAAGTTGTAGCTCTCAAACAGTATCATTAAATTCCTGTCTTGGAGCAATTTTACCTACTTTAATTACTGATGTAGTTTGTAAAAATCCTAAGTCATCTGAACTTTGTTGATTGTACTCACTTCTATTATATACACTATTTATATATTGTTGAATTGCTTTATTAAACAAGTATATGAAGTCCTCAAGTAAAACTTGAGGAGCTTTCACCTTGTTGCATTCAACTAAAATGTATTCATATGCTTGTCTAATAGTCATTATATATTGTTATTTATTGCTTTTCTTCTTTTCCGTCTTTTCAACTTTTTCCTCAGCTTTATCTTCAGCCTTTTCCTCTACTGTTTCTTTTAAACTTAGTTTCTGAAGATCAGGGTATGTCTCTAATGTAATACCCTCGTAGATAGTTTTATTTGCAGGAATCTTCAAGAAGAGTAAGATAGATTCGTCAGTTGTACCTAGACGAACATCCCCATACATCCAAACTCCACTTTGAAGGTTGATAACACGTTGTTCTTTTGCGTCAATAAGCAGCAGTTTAAGTGCTGTATCTGATCCTGTATAAAGGTCAATAACAACCATTGGATCTTTTTCCGCTCTTTGATATAAATAGTCCTGAACATCTGAGTCAGGAGCATTTCTCATTGATTTGCCAAGTAACCTTGTTTTGGTAAGTCTTCCTTTAGCAGAATCTTGTTCAATATAAGTGAACGCTTTTGTTACAAGCTTCATACGTTCGATACGTTTTTCAGATTCAACTCCAGGTCTTTCTACATAGAATTCAGCTTGACCATAACGTTTTGGACCTCCGTCAATTAAAAGATTACCTTTTGAATCTTTAGAATCTCTTTCAGGTGCAATTAAGAATGAATCTTTAATGCAAGTCCAAATATTTCTTTCTAGAGGATTATCTAAATCAAACGTTTTACCATCATAAATCTCTATTCGTTCATCTTCCTTAATAAAGTAATTACTATCAGGACTATTAATTTCTGCTTCACTTAAGATCATTTCTGTATCTCCACTAGCGTCTACCTGACGAACTCTTTTTACAAAAGGATAGTTTGAACCATTTGCTTGTTTTAAAGGATTAATAAAGCAATGTGCTTTTTCCTTACCATATACATTTCTTAAAGTTACTATATTATTCATATTTATTCTTATTAAATTTATCTATACCAAATAATGATATCTAAGTTTTAAATATTTTGTAGACTTCTCCCGAAGGAGAAGCCTACTAATATTCTATTCTATCTTTTTATATTACTTTTCACTAACTAAGATAAAGCTACGATATGGGTTGAATACACCAACACCAGCATAACCCCAGTCAATAAGTTTAGTTGCAGCTACTGGGCTTGCAACAGGACCACTTTCACGTCCACTTCTACGACCAACACCCTCTAACCAGTTATGGCAGAACTCATTGTTCTTGAATGTGAACATTGCAATAGCGGGTTTTCCACTAGCAGCATCAGCAGTCAGATCAAGGAAGATACCATATTTCTTCTCAGGGAATTCGATATCAAGAGCACGGTCAACTTTGAAAGTTACAGTATTACCTGCATACTCGTATGAGTTATAGGTTGCACCAACTTTGATATAATCATTAGCACCCTTAGAGAACATGAATGTACCAACAGTCTTCCAGTCACGAAGATATCCTGACAGACTATCTTGAATTTCAGCCCACATAGGAGTATTGCAAATAAAGATATATTTATTGCCAGTAGGATTATTTGATTTAGCGATCATGGCAAGGATAGCGGTATTCATAACTTTATTAGTCATCTTTGAATACACATATTTACCTGCGAAACGCTCAATCTGAGGAATAATACCATCACCAGAGATAATAGGCTCACCTGTTTCAGGATCAAAGATCTTAGGTTTACCGTTCTTATCTACGTTAGTCTTACCCCAAAGCAGTGCATTTGCACGAGCAGCCATGAAGTTATCAAGACAATCTTTTTCTGCAGCATTCATTTTGTAAACAGGATCACTTTCTGTTCCTTTACCAATCTGAATGAAAACGTCCTCCATTGCACGATACTTAGCAGTGTAGTCTACATCTGCACGGTGTGTTGCAATAAATGTACGATGCTTTTCAACATTTGACTGATACTTAACGTATCCTTCCTCATGCATTTCAGGCTGATAGTTCGTTAAGAAACGAGTCTTCATACCTGGCTGGCAGAATTCAACATCAAGAGTAGCATTGTAATCTGAATCTTGTAGTTTACCTACAATCTCCCAGTCTCTATCTGATCTACGAACAGGACGTGACAGGAAGATAACTTGCTGACGTGATCCTTCGATGATCATTACGTCATTTCTCTGATAATAATTTTCAGGGAAGTGGAAGATGATATCAGTACCCTGAGCACCATCGCCATCAGGAACCTGTAGGAAAGGAATTCTCTTAATAAATCCTACATTAATGTCCCACTCTACCATAAATGAATTAATACTTTGGAAACTATTTTTCTTGTCTTTTTCCATTGTATATATATTCATCAGAGATTCAGTAAGGTACGATGCGGTATACTGCTCATAAAGTGAGGATACAATACCAAGACGTGCAGGTTTTTCACCTAAAAATTTGTAAAAATCCTCATATGTACGAGTTGAACTCATTTGAGGACGTACTGTACTAAAACTAGAAATTCTCATATTGTTTAATTTAATTGTTTATTTATAATTCGTCATCTCATAATGACGCGATTGATTTATCTGGATTTGATTTATTTTTCTCTTCATTAGTAGGTATTACAGTTGAAGGTTTAGGAGGCTCATTCTTAGGAGCTGCGGGCTTCCTAGTTTCCTTAATTAAACTCTTATAATACTGAGAAATACCTGAAATAGCATCTTTACCAAAGAGACGATACCAAGCAAGCTCTACAAGAACTTGTGGATCATTTAAATCTTTAAAGAACTGGCTAGCTCCATTTTCATCTTGATCTAGAATATAACTAAAGATCTCTTGTTTATCGTGATCTTCAATTTGTAAACTATCAGATTTTTCATCTTGATAGTCAAGAGAGATTTCATTGAAATTTACTAACTGTTCCTCAAGTGTTGATTTAAATGCGTTATACTGTTCCTCTTGAGCTCTTTGTGCATCTTCTACTGCTTTATCTTCTTGTGCTTTATATTGGTTTCGAATTGTCTCTACCTTTTTCTTAAATAAGTCTTCATTACTCTTTGCTAAGTCTAAATCTGCTTGAATTTCCTCTTCAGTCATACCTTCAAACTTAGATTTAAGATCGGCAATATACAATTCTTCATCAGAGTAATCATCTACAGAATAAGCTTTATTTACAGGACCATTTTGATTAATATAGTCTTGCACTGCTTTCTGAGAATAATATTCAATAACGTCCTGAATAGTTGCGTTATTATTTCTTAAATATTCAATTGTTTTAACTTCATCATCAGATAAATCAGGCTTAGCTAATTCATTTAGAATATTTAATTGTTCATCTCTATCCAACGAACTAAAGTCTACTTCTTGTTCATTACCTTCTTCATCTTGATAAAGTAAAGTTTTTCCATCTCTTAGTCCTCTACTTTTCAAGAACTCACTAAACACGTCTAAACCCTCGCCAGTATTTAGGTCAGGGTTTTCAGGAGGTTCTTGGTTAGTAGGACTAGGTTCAGGTTCTGGCTCACTATTAGTATTTTGATCTGTAATAGGAGTTTTGTCTGTTGGTTCTGGATCTTCTAATAGAAAATCCATGTGATTTTGTCCATCGATAATCATAATTCTTATTTTTCCTTATTAATTGATTATTAATATGTTTATATATTCGCAGCAAATATAATGTATTAATTTTTAATTTCCAAATAAAAAAGAATATTTTTTACTTTTTCTCTGAAAATAGATTAAATTTTCAATTAATTGCTTCTTTTCGAATATCTTTAACATATATTTCATCTATTGGTAGGTAGTTTGATATATTATCTACAATTCCATTAATATCATAATATACATTTTTAATTTTAGTAATAACATGATCACAATTATAATATGCTTCTGCTTCTGGAAATATGTATTTTAATATTAAATATAATTGATAACA
>ERZ772820.3263-NODE-3263-length-10515-cov-11.806692_pt1 | contig 10515 bp, 8 predicted proteins | sample MGYA00511377_ERZ772820 | MGnify/ENA primary metagenome ERZ772820 (study PRJEB29015, sample SAMEA2737684) | human gut metagenome | biome: human gut; feature: human-associated habitat; material: faeces | place: China | collected 2012 ...
CAACCTGCATGTTCTTCGGAGCCTGCTCGGGCAGTACGAGTGGAGGTTTGAAATGCATCCGTGGCGTGATGCTGGTGAGAATGGTGAAGAACGAGTTCCGACAGATTCTACACCCTAACGCCGTGCTGCCGCTGAAGATTGACGGTGTCAACGTGCCGATGCAGAAGCGGGTAACGCTGCTCGCCTTCCTCACCACGTATCTCATCATCTGCCTGGTCATCTCCTTCACGATGATAGCCATGGGCATCGACAACACCAATGCCATCACCATCACCCTGAGCTGTGTGGGTAATGTGGGACCTACGCTGGGTACGGAAATCGGACCAACCATGTCGTGGAGCGAACTGCCTGATGTGGCAAAATGGTTCTGCTCGCTGATGATGCTCATCGGTCGTCTGGAAATATTCAGCGTACTGGTAATCTTTACTCCAGCCTTCTGGAGAGAGAACTAGAGTTTAAGTGAAAAACGAAGAACGAAGAGTTCTATAACAATATAACATTTTATCAACTAATTCCATAAAATTATGAAACCATTAAAATTTGAACCACTATTGAAGTCCACCATCTGGGGTGGAAACAAGATTATCGCCTTCAAGCATCTTGACATCAAGCAGGAGAAAGTTGGCGAAAGTTGGGAAATCTCAGGTGTTCCTGGCAACGAGAGCATCGTAGCCGACGGCGAGATGAAGGGTAAGAAGCTCAATGAGGTTGTTGCCGAGTTGAAGGAGAACTTCCTCGGAGCAGAGAACTATAAGCGATTTGGCAACGAGTTCCCATTGCTCATCAAGTTTATCGATGCCAATACCGACCTTTCTATCCAGGTACATCCTAATGACGAGATTGCCAAGAAGCAGGGTAAGGAGCGCGGTAAGACCGAGATGTGGTATGCGCTGCCAAGCGAACCAGATGCCAAGCTCTACAACGGCTTGAAGATGCAGATTACTCCTGAGCAGTATAAGGAGATGGTGGAGAATGATACCATCACCGATGCCCTGGCTCAGTATAACGTGAAGGAGGACGACTGCTTCTTTATCCCTGCCGGAAGAATCCACGCCATCGGAACAGGCTGTTTCGTTGCCGAGATTCAGCAGACCAGCGATGTTACCTATCGCATCTACGACTTCAAGCGCAAGGACAAGGATGGCAACTATCGCCAGCTCCACACCAAAGAGGCAGCCGAGTGCATCGACTACACCGTATTGCCAGACTATCGCCAGAACTACACTCCTGCCAAGAACCAGGGTGTTAGCATGGTGCAGTGCCCTTACTTCACCACTGCCGTTTATGATCTCGATGAGCCAATGACCCTGGATTATTCAGAGTTGGATAGCTTCGTGATTCTGATTGGCTTGAAGGGTGAGGCTAAGATTACCGACAACGAGGGTAACGAGATTACCCTGCAGGGCGGCGAGAGCATCGTAGTGCCAGCCAGCACCCAGACGCTGAAGGTAGAAGGAACCTTGAAGTTCCTCGAGACATACGTATAAGAATAAGATATCAAAATAAAAAAATGCGGGCCATTTCCGGCTCGCATTTTTTATTTCGATATAAAGAGTTTATTTCTGCAATTTCATTTCAGGATGATTGTTCCAGATACTTCTCCACATCCGCCTGAATCTTCTGGAATTCCGGAGAGAACTGGTAAAAGGTGTTCTTCTTCATCATCATTTTCACCTTGCCCAGACTGTTCTCATAGCATGCCATTTCGGTGCGTGCCTGCTCGGAATGAACCGCCCTATCACGGATTTCATTCTCCCTGACATTGCGCAGGGTATCGCAGACCGTCTGCACCAAAGGGCAAACCACCAGGTCGAAAAGATGATGACCCTGTATATATAAATAGGTGTTATGCTCGTTTACCCCCAGATTATTCAGATACTGGATCATATCCGGCAGTTCATCCTTGAACGTCTTGAAGCGGCGCTCCAGCTGGAAAAGCTTCGCCCTCACCTTCTTGGCAAGATAATTGATAGCCTGCTGAGGGTCCTGGATTCTGACTGATGGCAATACGATGACCTTGTCGAACTCTGCCATATCAAAATGCATCGACATCTTGCGATGACGGATATAGAAGAGAAGATGCCACACGAAGAGCGGCCATATCGTACGAGAATACGCCTCCATGAATCTTTCGAAATCGAAGATATGGGTATCGTTCAACGTCACCATCACGCAGGTTTCATGCAAACCCTTGGAATAACACTGGAAATTCTCAATGGCATAAGCGTAGGTATGGAAGATATAAGGATTCTCCAGCATCAACTGAGAAGCCTCGGTAGTACCCTGCCGCAGAAAATCGTAGTCGGCATCCACGCAGGCTATCATATCCTTGCCCACCCCTTTGAGCATATTGCTGATAGCCGCCTTCTTGCCGCGGTCGAGATGGTTGTTGCGAGTAGGAAGCAGGATTTCGAAATAGCGGGTCTCATCCTCGTACTTCCCCAACACCGACCGCCAGAAGAAGACATCATCGTAGCTCTCGACGTAAGCCACTATCTTGCGCCGAGCCTTCTTCGAGGTCATCTTGTTGGCGGCCTCAAAGTAGAGGGAATTGATATTATCGGTTAAACGTTTAGCCATAATACTTCTTTTTCACTTATATCGTGATATCGCTCACATCCGTCACCCGGTCGGTCCATCCGTCCATCACCACGGCAGGACTGTGGGTAGTCATGATGATCTGGATGTTCGGATTGAGTTTCAGCACCAGACCGATGAGCTGCTTCTGCCATTCGAAGTGAAGGCTGATTTCCGGCTCATCCATAAAGAGGACATAAGATTGGTTGTCCTCCACCAGCACGGTAAGGAGGATGGCGAGAATCTGCTTCTCACCAGCCGAGAGCTGATAAGGCGAGAGCTGCTCACCTATCTGGTTGAAGCGGATTTCGTTGGCAGTACGGATGATGGTCTTGCCAGTATCCTTGAAAAGACCATCTACGATATCCTGGAACATCTTCTTCGGTTCGCTCAGCTGCTGAGCCTTGAAGGCTGCATCCGGTTCGCCGCTCTGAAGCACGGCGATGATGCGGTTGCCGATGTTCACCTGATAATCCAGATACTTGCGCTGCAGCTGGAAGAGCTGCCAGTCGAGTTCGGTAACCAGGGTAAGGTCTATCTTGTTGATCATCTCGGCATTCATCAAGGGTCTATCTACCGATCGGATCACATCGTAACGAATCCACTTCGCCTCCTCAGGCTCCACCTTCAGGTGCACGCCCTTGATCATGTGACTAGGGAATTCGCCGCCAGCCGCCAGACCCTTTACCACCTTATTTAATATAGTACTCTTGCCCACGCCGTTTACACCACTCAGGATATTGACACGGCGGTCGAGGTTCCAAAGAATATGTTTGGTACCGCTCCAGAGAGATTCTATCTCTATCTGTTTGATATAATCAGCATATTTCTGCATAAGAATAATCTCCTATCTTTAATAGTCAAGAACGGAAAAAGACGATTGTCTTAACTTCTTTAACTTCTTAACTTCTTTAACTTCTAAAAAATATACCGCAAATATAGTAAAATTCCTCGAATTTTTGTACCTTTGCACTCGATTTTATTCAAAAATAGGAAGTTTTAAATAGAAATAAGGAAAAATGGATAACAAACGACCTCTAATCGCTCACCTGTGCCTCTTCTGTTCCGGCGCATTCTGGGGACTGATGGCTCCCGTAGGCAAGGATGCCATGCTTCACGGCATCGACGGCATCGACCTGGTGAGCTTCCGTGTATTGGGTGGTGCTCTCCTCTTTTGGCTCACCTCATTATTCACCAAGAAAGAGCATGTTCCAGTAAAAGACATCTTCAAGTTTGCTGCTGCCGGACTCTTTGCCCTCGTGTTCAACCAGTGTTCTTACACCATCGGTCTGAACATGACCTCGCCTAGCAATTCCAGCATTATGACCACCTCGATGCCTATCTTCGCCATGATTCTCTCCTTCCTGATATTGAAGGAGCCTATCACCTGGAAGAAGGCGCTCGGCGTACTGATGGGATGCGCTGGTGCCGTCATCATCATCATGACAAGTGCTACGGCGGGCAATGCCAAGGTGGGAAACATCTGGGGCGACCTGCTCTGTATGTCGGCTCAGCTTTCCTTCGCCCTCTACCTGTCTCTCTTCAAGAACCTACTGTCTAGGTATTCGCTCTTCACCATCAACAAGTGGATGTTCCTCTGGGCAACGGTCCTGATATGGCCTTTCACCATCAATCACGTGATGAGCATCGACTTTGCCCATGTTCCGATGAGCACCTGGTGGGAAACGGGCTACGTGGTTCTCTTCGGCACGTATCTGGGCTACATCTGCATGATGATTGGTCAGAAGACTCTGCGCCCTACCGTGGTATCAGTATATAATTATGTACAGCCGCTGGTATCAGTCACCGTGAGTGTCATCGTGGGGCTCGCCGTATTCAAGGGTATGCAGGCCATCGCCGCCATCCTCGTATTCTCAGGCGTATGGCTCGTAGTAAAGAGTAAGTCGAAGCATGATATCGACCAGCACGACCACAGTCTGGCTTACGAGAAAAGACATGCTTAGATAGCTTTAATGTCGATTTATAAAACTGAAACTGTCCCCATCTGAGATAACAGATGAGGACAGTTTTTTTGCTATATAAGAAAAGAATATCAGCAACCGAAATAAACCATCAATCCTCCCAATACGATATACAGCAGGGCATATGGGATGGCCGAACGGAGAATCTCTCCATCCTTCCCCTCCATATCGCAGGCAGCAGTAGCGATGGCGATGCTCTGCGGACTGATCATCTTGCCACCCGTGGCTCCCGTGGTATTGGCGGCAACCAGCCAGTTTTCCTGACCGCCCTCCATACCGAAGAATGTGCTCTGTCCCGTCATGCCCAACTGGTTGGCTACATGAGCCTGAAGCTTGGCAAAGAGGATATTCGAAGAGGTATCAGAACCCGTAACGAAGGTTCCGATGGCACCAATCATCGGCGCAACCAGAGGATAGAAATCACCCGTTACAGCCACCAGTCCGGAGGCGATGGAAGTAATCATTCCCGAATAGTTCATCACACTTGCCAGGGCTATCAGCGAACAGATGGTCACCACCGTCTTACGCAGATTCACCGTGGTACGGGCAAGAATCACCATCAATCTCTTGAGGCTCAACCCCTGAACCAATCCACCAATCGTAGCACCCAGGAAGAGCATCAAGCCTGCATTGGAAATCCAGCCAAACTTAAAGGTGCTGTCGAGCACAGGCAGATGAACCGCACTCACCAGATGACTCTTGAGGAAAGCATTGACCGGAGGACAGAGTGCTCCGGAAACCAGGATGAATATCAATATAAAGAGGTAAACGCTCCATGCCTTCAGGCTCTCGGCAAGCGTAAAGGTTTCCTTATCCTGCACCTTGCTCTTTCTGGCAAACACCTTGGCGTATGCGATGATGGCAATAATGGCTGCCAGCGAACCGATGATGGCTGGTGTCTCCGAACCAAGATAATAGCCACAGACAAACTGCACTACCACGGAAATCACTCCCACCCAGAGAGCGATGATGAGATTCTTGATAAGATTGTGCTTATCGGTAAGCGTCAGGATGATGAAAGGCAGGATGATAAAGAGAGGTGCCAGCTGGATAATGGCGAAGGCCGAAGTCTCGCAAATCTGTGCCGCCGAAGCCGATCCGCTTTCAGCCACCTCGTTACAGAGCGTAGTAACCGGTACACCCACGGCACCAAATCCCGTAGCCACGGTATTACCGATTAAGGATACCAGAGCCGAGAACATCGGTTTGAAGCCGAGTCCGATGAGGATGGCAGCAGGTATCGCCACCGCCGTTCCGAAGCCCGCCATACCTTCGAGCAGTCCGCCGAATCCCCATACGAGGAGCAGCACGAGCAGTCCCTTATCATCGGTAATCGATGTAAACTGCCTCTTGATTACCTCAATCTGCCTGCTTTCCACGAGGATATTATAGCTGTAGATAGCCATCAGAATAATGATGAGAATCGGGAATACCGCCTTCAGGATACCTTCCACCACCGCCCATCCCGTCAGGGCGATAACGCTATCCTCCGCATGTTCCGGGGCAATCATGCCCAGCGGCGAAGCAGCGAAGAGAGCGAGCAACACGGTAATTACGAGCGTCAGCAAGGCGCTTTTATGACCTGCCATCTTGAAGCCGAGCATCAGGATGAACAGCAACACGATGGGAATAATAGAAACTATAGATGCCATAAGCCATTCAGTTTTTTAATGTTTTCGATTGCTAAATTTTATGTTTCACTTGCAAAAATACTATTTTTCTTTGAAAAAAGAAAGCATTTTTTGAAAAAAATCTTTTTTAAGATGTCCGATTTTTCAATTTCATACGTCTATAGAGTGTAAAGGTTATGAGAACAGAAGAATTCAACCATATCATCCTACCGATGCGCTGCAACTTGAAAGCGTATGCGCTAAGGTTGACTGAGAGTGACGACAATGCCGAAGACCTCGTGCAGGAAGTCATGCTCAGGCTGTGGGACATGCGCCAGGACATCAAGGCAGAAGATAACCTCAAGGCGCTCGCCATCACCATCATGCGCAACAAGTTTTATGACCAGTGCCGACATGAGGAGCGGAACTTCACCACCGACAAGGTGATGGAAGTGCCCATAGAAGACCGGCGGGCAGAGCAACGGGACGAGGTAAAACTCATCAAGCAGATAGTGGCACAGCTTCCGCCCTTGCAGCAGCAGATATTCCGCATGAAGGAGATAGAAGGCTATACAGCCGATGAAATCATGCAGATAACGGGATGCACTGCCGATAATCTCCGAAAGAATCTCTCCCGAGCCCGACTCAAAATCAGAGAGACCTATATGAATATCGTGAAACAGAACAGAACAAAATAAAGAAGGAGGAAAAGTTATGAACGATAAAATAAAAAGAATCGATGAATTCAAGGGTATCAATGAATTCAAGACGATACAGGACTTGCTCGACAAGTATATGGATGGTGTCACATCCAATGAGGAAGAGGCAACGCTCAGAAAATATTTCGAAGAGCATGGCAATGATATTCCGGAAGAATGGGAATCCTATCGCGCCCTCTTCAGCTATATCGGATTCGAACAGATGAATCTTTCTCAAATTCTAAAAGAAGAAGAGAAGGAGATAGAAAAGGAGGATATTCTAGAAGATGAAGAAAAGAATATCCCAAAGAAAGAAGGAAAGAAAGAGGAAGCTTCTCACAGCAGATGGCTCAAATACTTGAGCACTTCTGTGGCAGCCGCCGCTATCATCGCATTCCTAATTGTGGGCATCCAGAAGATAGCCCAGCCTCAGCCTGAATGTTATGCGGTTATCGATGGAAAGGTTTATACCGACCAGGAGTTCGTTCACCACGAAGCCCTGGATGCCCTGGAAGATGTTTCGGCAGATTCCGAAGATCCATTCAGTGCCCTGGATATGATGAAACAATAAATTCATCTTTTAGATGAAACAATCAATCAAACTATAAAGTATAATATATATAATAAGGTATAGAATATGAAACGATGCAACTTGATAAAACGCTTCTTCATCGGACTGCTTCTTATCGTGGTAGCCTCGATTTCGGCTAATGCCCAGGAGGGGCTATACGTAAAAAGTATATTCCAACGCTTCGGACACGCCAAGGGATGCAAGATGGTTACGATGCAGAATACGCAACTCAAAGGTTACAAACTCAAGATATACAAGAGCCTGGTATATAAGTACCATGCCACGGAAATAGCCCACTATCTGAAGTCCGACCGCAAGGCTGCGAAAAAGATCAGAGAGGTGGTGGAGAATGGCAAGATGGTAAGCGGCTATTACATGATGGCACCCTTGAGCAATGGAGACAACCGCTTTATCCTCTTCAGTAATCCGAATGAAAGCAAGGGAACCGTGATTTATATCGAAGGCGACCTGTCGCCCGAAGATATTATGAAACTCTGCTATTCCAGAAGATAGCAACAGCATTTTCCTTCTGGAATCCTCTCAATAAGAATAAGAAACAACATAAAATATAGTATTATGAATATCAAAAACGTAATGATGATGGCTGCCATGATGCCAGCCTTCGCCCTTGCTGAAACCAACAGCAACAGTGCACCAGCCTCGGTAGAGGCTAACGACACCACAATCAGAGTGAACGACCAGAACATCGTCATCAAGCAGGATGGTGAACAGACTTCTGTGAAGATATATAAGATGAACGGCAACGAGATGACCAAGATTTCCGAAACCCAATTCGTAGATGGTCAGGAAGTAGAAAAGGTATTTGTCACCTCGCCTTTCATCCCTCAGACTTTGAGCAAGCGCAAGCGCAGTCTGGAGAGTCATTATCCAACCTTCTTCTTCGGCTGCAGCCAGTTGCCAGGCAGCAGGGGAAGCATGGGAGGCAACAGCGAGATGCACAGTCGCGACTCCAAGTCGTGGGAATGGGGCATCACCCTTACCAGTCTCTGCTTCCGCCTTTCCAACGAAATGGCGCTCACCTCCTCTCTCTCCATCGGACAGGTACACCACCATTTCAAGGACAATTATGTATTAAGCACCGAAAACGGGGTATCAGCAATGACTCCGATAGAAGGCGAGACGCTGAAGAAAAGCTATATCAGCTACAATGTGCTCCGCCTGCCTATCATGCTGGAGTGGCAGAAGCGCATAGGATGCCATGACGCATTCCTGGCTCTAGGTCCATCAGTAGAATACCGCTGGCACGAGCATTCACGCTACTTCATCGGAAAGCACAAGCATACCGAAACGGGCGATATCAACCTCAACCCTATCGGCGTGAACCTGGAGGCCCGTGCCGGCTACTCAGGAGTGATGCTCTACGCCCGTGCCGGAATAACCCCGCTGCTCAACAAGACCAAGGCTCCCGAGTGCTACCCGATGACCATCGGCTTAGGATTTAGACTGTAACATAGCTGCAATGTAGCAGAAATATAGCTGTAATGTAGCAAAACATAACTGAAACTGTCCCCATCTGAAACACTCATTCAGATGAGGACAGTTTTTTATTCGGCCAAATTCGGGAATTAAAAATGGCCAAATTCGGGAAAAATAATCAGCCAAATTCGGGAATTAAACAATGCCAAATTCGGGAATTTGTGAAAAAAGCCCACAATTTCAGCATTTAGCCGCAAGCCTAGGATTTATCAAAAAAATCGAAAAAAGTGGCGATAAGTGTGCGAAATCTCATAAAAAAACATAGATTACGCACACTTATCGCCACTTTTTGCTGTTTACCGGCCAAACTCGGAAGTGAAACATAGCCAAATTAAGTAACGAATCGCAGCCAAATTGGGTAACAAATCACAGCCAAATTAGGTAACGAAATTCGCAAATCACGGCCAAATTGGGTAACAAATCACAGCCAAATTAGGTAATTTTGCCCATTTTTCTGCTAAAAAATGCCCGAATACCACAAACGTGGTAGCAGGAATACTACTCATATGCTATTTCAGAATCCAGAAAATCGCCGTACCTTTGCAGCGTCAATCAGAACAAACAGCATGATGACTTTCAGAAGGACATCAGAATGTCTTTCAGAGAGAGAACATCAATCTGATTTCTGGGCGACAGATTTATATAAATGAATAAGATTGAATATTAACATAAAATTAAAGAAAGGACATAGATTATGAGTACAGAAAAGAAACTTCGCTTTGAGACACTTCAGTTGCATGTAGGTCAGGAAAATCCAGATCCAGCTACCGACGCTCGTGCGGTGCCTATCTACCAGACCACAAGTTACGTGTTCCGCAACTCTCAGCACGCTGCCGATAGATTCGGACTCCGTGACGCTGGTAACATCTATGGTCGCTTGACCAACTCTACTCAGGGTGTATTCGAAGACCGTGTAGCTGCCCTCGAAGGTGGTGTAGCAGGTTTGGCTGTCGCTTCTGGCGCTGCCGCCGTTACCTACGCTCTGCAGAACATCCTTCAGAACGGCGACCACATCGTAGCTGCCGACAACATCTACGGTGGTACTTATAACCTCATCACTCATACATTATCCACACAGGGTGTAAGCTACACCATCGTGGATCCTCGCAACTTCGAGCAAGTAGAGGCTGCCATCCAGGACAATACCAAGGCTCTCTATGCAGAGACCTTCGGAAATCCTAACTCAGATGTAACCGATATCGATAAGTTGGCAGAGATTGCTCATCGCCACAACATCCCATTGATTATCGATAATACCTTCGGCACCCCATACCTCATCCGTCCTATCGAGCACGGAGCAGATATCGTGGTTCACTCTGCTACCAAGTTCATCGGCGGTCATGGTTCATCTCTCGGTGGTGTCATCGTAGATGGCGGTAAGTTCGACTGGAAGGCAAATGCCAACAAGTTCCCTACTCTCGCTAAGCCAGACCCATCTTATCATGGTGCCGTATTCGCAGATGTAGCCGGAGCAGCAGCCTTCGTAACCAGAATCCGTGCGGTCATCCTTCGTGATACCGGTGCAACCATCTCTCCATTCAATGCCTGGATTCTTCTTCAGGGCTTGGAGACATTGAGCC
>ERZ772820.3265-NODE-3265-length-10514-cov-3.477292_pt1 | contig 10514 bp, 10 predicted proteins | sample MGYA00511377_ERZ772820 | MGnify/ENA primary metagenome ERZ772820 (study PRJEB29015, sample SAMEA2737684) | human gut metagenome | biome: human gut; feature: human-associated habitat; material: faeces | place: China | collected 2012 ...
GGCGGGGGTTATCAAGGAAAGATAAGGGTAGGGGAAATATAAATAGGGAGATTAAAAGGTGCCCGTCTCCGTTGGGGAGACGGGCAACCATAGTATCATGCTCCAAGTTTGTCTAAAATATTGTGAAGGGTATCGTTTTCAATTTCACCAAGGAATTGTTCTATAGCAGTTCTTACCTTGTCAAAATCAAAGGAATTAACAGATTTCCTATTTCTCACTTCGTCAGAAATTCGTTTATATTCTCTATAGTTTTCGGAACTTTGTTTTTCCAAACCAGTCTTATAATAAAGAGCCGTAGCGAGCATCGCAGTTTCAGAATCCGATAATTGTACAACGCTCATAGCTTAACCTTCCTTTCTTATCTTATGAAAGCATATTTTTAATCGTTTAGCCAACTTGTATCTTCTGAGCCAGTGCCTGTTGTCATATAACCGTTTTCAGATGCCCAACTGGCGGCATAGGAACCAGACTCAACATTAAGATATACACTTTCCCGAGTACAAACATCCTTTCCGATGGATGAAACAGACGCGGGAATCGTAATCTTTTCAAGATTTTTACAGTTTTTGAAAGCAGAATTTCCTATGTCTTTTAATCCATTCGGCAGAACAATTTCATTATCAGAAGAAGAAAAACTTGTTCCTTCAAACGCGCAATCGCCAATGGTTTGCAATTGCGAGCCTTCTTCAAACTTAAAGCTGGCCAAAAGGTACTCTGCGTTTGAAGAAAATGCGCCTGTTTTGATTTCCTTCACCGAAGAAGGAATAATAAAATCTGGGTATCCACTAAACTCAGAAAAAGCATATGCACCAATAGTTTCAACCTGCTTTGGGAAAACGATGTCGTCTATATTCCAGCCGTAAAAAGCATAATCGGGTATTTCGTGCAAGTTAGTAAGTCCCAAATCAATTACTGTACCTCTTCCGCCATCACGACTATTTGCCCCTCTGAAAGCACCAATCCCAAGCTGCGAAACAGACTTTGGCAAAGTCAAACGCCGTCCATCACTTACTGTCGTGATCTTTTCTGCCTCCGCAAATCTGTAATTTCCGATGCTTGTTAGCGTTTCAGGAAATACTACGTACCTAATAGAGGTATGACCAGAAAGAATTGATATTGATGAGGCATAGGGGTTGAAACCATAACATGCATAATCAGCAATGGTTTTTATACCATCAGGAAAGGTATAGTTCTCCTTATCCCCAGTTCCCTGTTTATCACACGGAAAAGCAATCAATGCTTTTTCTTTTTTATTAAACAGCACGCCGTCAATTGTAGCATAAACAGGATTTTGAGTGCCAACAGTAAACTGTTCTACTCCATTAATATAGGAAAAAGCGCCGTCGCCAATATATTCAACGCTAGCTGGAATATTGATAGCTTTGGATGCCGATCTTATTCCAAAAAAAGCTCCCTTACCTATTGTGGTAATGGTATCAGGAATAACAATGCTTACTGCCCTTATAAGTATTTCAAATTTATCGTCGCTTATTTCAGGATTTCCATTGTCATCAAAATAAAAGGCAGAGAATGCAAACTCTCCTATTTCTGTAACGGTATATCCATCTACCATACGCGGAATATAAATGTCTTCCCCTTGATCGCTCTCCCAATCATATTGATGGTTCTCCCAATCGTACTCTGTAATAACCGCCGTTCCGTTTCCCTTGATTCGATAGGTAAAAGCCCCGCTCTGCTTTTCTTCATCCGCCAAAGCAACGGACATAACCAGCAAAAGCACCAGCACAATACCAAGCGTTATCCCTAAAATGCGTTTCATTTATTCTTCCTCCTTTTCATCCGTTTCCAAACCCGTCAGCTTACAAAATTCATCCAATAGTCTGCTGGCTAATTCCCTATCTTCAAGGAACAATGCCTTTCCAAACAACGGTTGAGCTTCCTTAGCGAATTTGCTGTAATCCTTATTCAGCCCATTCTTTTGACGCAGCAAATAGAACATTGCTTCCACAAACGTTCCTTGCTGTATATCATCTGCACAAAGGAAGGTAGGGCAAATTTCCTCACTGCTCAGATCAAGAAGTGCCCTTGCCGCATTTTCAAGAGGAATAGCAATCCAACCGCGCACATTCCAAGCATCTGTTGACATAATCGTATCTCCTTTCGCATCTACGCGACCGCGTATTTTTCCTATCCTCATTATAAAACATTTTCCAAATTTACGCAACTGCGAAAACGCACTTGCGGACAATTCGGTATGCTGTCCTTGAGGTGATAGGGATGACCGTAAAGGATGCCGTGGCAGAACGTTTTCGTCAAATCTGTAAAGACCGCAACATCAAGCCCAATGAGCTTGCCAACCGGGCGGGCGTTACCCCGTCCAGCGTGTACAGCATGCTTGACCCCAAGCGGCGGGAGGTTTCCGTCAATCTGGTCAAGAAGCTCTGCGACGGGCTGGAATCACGCTGGGCGAGTTTTTCAGCACCCCGGAGTTTGACGGGCTGGAGCAGGAAATACAGTAACACAAAGAAAAGCGTGTGATATAAAATCCACGCTTTTTTCATGAACCCTATGCATCGTATGGTTCAAAAAAACAGCCTCAGCGTTTACCGAAGCTGTCCTTGAACCAATTTTGAATTTTGACGTTGAGCTTTTTGCTGTTGCGGCCCGCGACCACCGCATCCAGCGCCCCGGCCCGGTATTCCCGGTTGTCCGGGTCCAGCTTGATGGCCTCCCGGTAGCTCTGGTGAGCTTCGTCGTAGCGGTGCAGACCCATGAGGATCTTGCCCTGCAGGGCGTACCAGCCGTCGTCCCGGGTGCCGGCCCGCAAAAGCTGACGGAGGGCGCTTTCCAGATTGCCCTGCTCCATCAGGCGGAGGGCAAAGTGCTTGGCTTCCTCCTGGGAGATCAGATTAAACCCGACCCGGCGCTGGGAGGCCAGCTTCAGCGCCTGCTCGTAGGCCAGATTGAGCCGGATCAGCTCGTCCTGTGCCTGCTTCTGGCGCTGTGCGTCCGTAAACTGATCCGGATGGCATTCCTTTACCTTGCGGCGGTACGCGGCCCGTACTTCCGCCGCGTCCGCGCCGGGCCTGACGCCCAGCACTTCAAATGGGCTGGATTCGTACAGACTGCATCCCTCCCCGCCCTGACGGGTTCAAATGGGTAACTCAGCTCAGCTTTTCCCGGCGGATGTCCGCGCCGAGGGAACGGAGCTTTTCTTCGATGCGCTCATAGCCCCGGTCGATGTAGGAGGTCTCGTAAATTTCCGTTACGCCCTTGGCCATCAGCCCGGCCACGATCAGCGCGGCCCCGGCCCGCAGGTCGGTGACGGTGACGGGCGCGCCGTACAGCTCCCGCACGCCCTCGATCAGGATGGTGGAATGGTCCATCAGCTTGATGTGCGCGCCCATGCGCCGCAGCTCGTCCAGATGCATGAAGCGGCGCTCGAAAATGGTCTCGCTGACGGTGGAAACGCCGTTGGCCATGCACAGAAGGGAGGTCATAGGCTGCTGCAGGTCGGTGGGGAAACCCGGGTAGACCTGCGTTTTCACGTTGACGGCCCGCTGCACGCCCTGAGGACGGACCCGGATGCTGTCGTCGTTTTCCGTTACCCGCACGCCCATTTCCAGCAGTTTGGCGGTCAGCGCCTCCATGTGGGTGGGAATGCAGCCGTGGATGACCACGTCGCCCCGGGTGGCGGCGGCGGCGATCATCAGCGTGCCCGTCTCGATCTGGTCGGGAATGACGGTATAGGTGGTGCCGTGCAGGTCCTGCACACCCCGCACACGGATCACATCCGTGCCCGCGCCGCGGATCTTCGCACCCATGCTGTTAAGGAAGTTGGCCAGGTCCACGATGTGGGGCTCCTTGGCCGCGTTGTAGATCACCGTGGTGCCCTCGGCCCGGGCGGCAGCCAGCAGCACGTTGATGGTGCCGCCGACAGTGACCATATCGAAGAATACGTCGTTGCCCACCAGATGATCGGCCCTGGCGTATACCACGCCGCCCCGATCCTCAATGGTGGCCCCCAGCGTTTCAAAGCCCTTCAAATGCTGGTCGATGGGGCGGGAGCCGATGTTGCAGCCGCCGGGATAGGCCACCTCGGCCCGTCCTCCCCGGCCCAGCAGCGCCCCCAGCAAGTAATAGCTGGCCCGCAGACGGCGGGTCTGCCGGTAGGGAACGTGGTATTCCTTCACGTTGGCCGCGTTGACCACCATCCGCTGGCCGGGACGGTAGTCCACCTCCGCGCCCAGCTCCCGCAGAATATCCACCAGCGCCCGCACGTCCTCGATGTCCGGCAGGTTTTCGATGGTGCAGGGCTCGTTGCACAGAAGCGCCGCCGGGATCACCGCCACCGCCGTATTTTTACCGCCGCTGACGGTGATCTCCCCCACCAGCGGATTGCCGCCGGTGATCAGCATTTTGTCCTTGCTTTCCATAATGCGGGCCCCTGCGGGCCGCCCTCACCTCTTTTCGCAGTCCAGAGGTTCCTGCGTCATTGTATCCAAAAAGTGTCAGCTTTCATTATACACGATTTGCTGTTTCTTGGCAAGGCTGCCCGCCCGCGCCCTTTGCGTTCAGGGGATTCCACGTTCCCCGGCGGAAATGCAGGCTGAACAGCAGGCACAGCAGCAGGTTGTGGGCGATCATGCAGGCCCACGCCGCTTCCAGCCCCAGCCCCAGAAGCCGGGTGCAGACGAAGGTGCCCGCGATGCGTACGCCCCACATGCCCGTCAGGTTGAACAGGAAGGGAATCAGTGTGCGCCCAACGCCCTGCATCATGCCCTCGATGACGATGGGCACGCCGTAGAAGGGCTCGGAGACGGCCACCATCCGCAGCACGGTGCTGCCCAGCGCGATGACCCTCTCGTCGGAGGAGAACATCGCCATCAGGGGCCGGGCGAAGGCGAACAAAAGGGCCCCGGAAACGGTCATCAGCCCCACCTCCAGCGGCAGGATGGTGCGGGCCAGCCGCTTCATGCGGTCGTTGTCGCCAGCCCCCAGCGCGTTGCCGGACAGGGTAGCGGCGGCGGTCTGCATGCCGAAGCCGGGAATGTAGAAGGCGGACTCCACCGTATTGGCGATGGTATGGGCGGCGGTGGCCGTCTGGCCCAGCGCGTTGATCATGGAGGCGAACACCACGTAGCCCAGCGAGGTGCCGAAGCGCTGCAGCATATTGGGCAGCGCCACCTTCAGGCAGGGGCGAAGCACCCGGCCGTCGGGCCGCAGGCTGCAGCCCTTGGGCGACACCATGGGATGCCTCCACAGCACCGCCGTAATCAGCACGCCGCCGACCGTGTAGGAAATGGCGCTGGCGATGGCCGCGCCCTCCACGCCCATCCCCGCGCCGTATACGCTGACCCGGTGGGAAAACAGGCTGATCTCCCGGCTGGGATAGATCAGCAGGAAGTTCAGCACGATGTTGATCAGGTTCATCAGCACGCCCACCCGCATGGGGGTCTTGGTGTCGCCCGCCGCCCGCAGCACCGTGCCGAAGAGGATGCTGGCCGTGCGGAAGAGCATGGGCACGTACAGAATGAAGAAATACCGGTGGGTCAGCTCCCGGATGGCGGGATCCACCTGCATCCATACCGGCACCATGGGGCTTAGACTCAGGGTCAGCGCGGTAAAGAGCGCGCCCACGATGCAGGCCACCATGGCCTGCGCCGAGGCCTGAAGGGCCTCCTGCTTCCGGCCCGCCCCGCAGGCTTTGGCAATGTAAGCCAGAAACCCGACGCCCAGCGCGGAAATGGAGCTGCCCACCATCCAGCCTACGGTGCTGGTGGCCCCTACGGCGGCGGTGGCCTCCGTGCCCAGCGCCCCCACCATGGCGGTGTCGATGTACTGCACCAGCGTCTGCATCAGCTCTTCCAGCATGGTAGGCCATGCCAGAGCGAAAATCACGGGCAGCATGGCCCAGCGCTCCTTCGCGCGGTTCTTTGACTGATTCAAGGGAACGTTCCTCCGAAATCATTATCGCTTCAGCCAGACAGTCTCGTTGACGATGGGGGTGTAGCTCTGAATGAGCTTGACCACCTTCGCGCCCACGTTCACGTCCTCGTAATCCAGGGGCATGGCCCGAGGTTCGCCCGCAGCCTGCATGGCAATGGCCAATTCGGCTGCCTGCTGTACGCTTTCCTGCGTGATGCCGCCGATGACCACCGTGCCCTTGTCCAGCACCTCGGGCCGCTCGGTGGACGTGCGGATCAGCACGCCGCAGAAGCCCAGCATGGCGCTTTCCTCGCTGAGGGTGCCGCTGTCGGACAGCACCACCAGACTGTTCATCTGCAAATGGTTGTAGTCGAACAGGCCGAAGGGCGGCAGGCTGCGCACCAGCGGATGGAACTGGAAATGCCGCTGCTCGATGAACTTCCGGCTGCGGGGATGGGTGGAGTAGATCACCGGCACTTGATAGGTCTCCGCCATATGGTTGATGGCGTTCATCAGGGAGAGGAAGTTGTCTTCCAGATCAATGTTTTCCTCCCGGTGGGCGGAAACGAGGATATACTTGCCCTTTTCCAGCCCCAGCCGCTCCAGCACGTCGCTTTTTTCAATACCGGGCATGGCGTGGCGTAGCACCTCCCGCATGGGAGAGCCGGTGACGAAGATGGTCTTGCCGTCAATGCCCTCGCTGAGCAGGTAGCGGCGGCTGTTTTCGGTGTAGGGCATGTTGATGTCGGAAATATGATCCACGATCTTGCGGTTGATCATTTCGCTGACGTTCCAGTCCCAGCAGCGGTTGCCCGCCTCCATATGGAAGATCGGCACCTTCAGCCGCTTGGCGGAAATGGCGCTCAGGGCGGAGTTGGTATCGCCCAGCACCAGCAGCGCGTCGGGCTTTTCCTTCTGAATGACCTTGTAGCTGGCGGCGATGATATTGCCCATGGTCTCGCCTAGGTCGCCGCCCACCGCGTCCAGATAGTAGTCCGGGGCCCGCAGCTCCAGTTCCTTGAAGAAAATATCGTTCAGGTTGGGGTCGTAGTTCTGGCCGGTATGCACCAGAATATGATCGAAATACCGATCGGCGGTGCGGATGACGGCGGACAGCCGGATGATCTCCGGCCGGGTGCCCAGAATGGTCATCAGTTTCAGCTTTTTCATCAGTCGTTCTCCTTTGCTTCGGCAGGGGTCTCCAGCACGGGCAGACGCAGGGTGTCAGGGCGTGCCGGGTCGAAGACCTCGTTGGCCCACATGAGGGTGAGCATATCCGTGTCGCCGGTGTTTTCGATGCTGTGGGTGTAGCCGGTGGGAATATCCACCACCGTGAGATTTTCGCCGCTGACCTTGTAGGCGATCACTGTGGAATCCCCCACTTTGCGGAAGCGGATCACGCCCTCACCCTGCAGCACGATGAATTTTTCATGCTTGGTCTGGTGCCAGTGGTCGCCCTTGGTGATATGGGGCTTCGACACGTTCAGACTGACCTGCCCCCGGCTGCCCATGTGCAACAGTTCCGTGAAGGAGCCCCGCTGGTCGGCATGGGTGACGGTGGGCCGGGAGAAATCCTCCGGCGGCAGGAAGCTGAGGTAGGTGGCATAGAGCTTCTTTACCAGCGGGTCGCTCTGATCGGGGGCGGTCAGGCTGTCCCGCAGGGCGGGGAAGGACTGGATCAGCTCGGCCATATGGCCCAGATTCACTTCGTGCACGGGCTGCACGGTGCACCATTCGCCTTCCCGGTGGGGCTGGCCCTCCATGGCGCGGAGGAACTCCTCCACTACGTCGTCGATATAGACGAGCCGCAGCGTTACGGAAGGGTCGTTCACCGTAATGGGCAGGCCCCGGGCCACGTTATGGCAGAAGGTGGCCACAGCGCTGTTGTAGTTGGGGCGGCTCCATTTGCCGAATACGTTGGGCAGACGGTAAAGATACACCGCCGAGCCTGTCTCCCGGCCATAGTCCGCCACGGCCTGTTCGGCGCTTAATTTGCTCTGACCATAGGGATTTTCCAGCGCCGCCTGAATGGACGAGCTGAGCAGCACCGGTGGGCGCTTGCCGCGCTCTTTCAGCAGCGTCAGCAGCTGCCGGGTAAAATCGGCGTTCCCTTTCTGAAAATCCGCCGGGTCCGTGGGCCGGTTCACGCCCGCCAGATGAAAGACGAAATCCGCTTCCGCCGCGGCGGCCAGCAGTTCTTCCTCCGTGTGGGGCATGTCCAGCAGCATCAGCCGGTGCGCGTCTCCGTACCGGCCCGTCAGGGCGGAACGCAGGTTTTTGCCCATAAAGCCCCGAGCCCCGGTGATCAAAATATTCAAAGGGAAAGCCTCCTTTATCGCGTCACATTTCATCCAACCTATTGTAGAGGAAGAAACGCCCTCTGTCAATGTGCGGACAGATGGCGCACGCAGTGCTTTGGGCAATGGAAAAAGTGCGGGAACTGTGGAAAAAATGGTTTCACTTTTCGGAAAAATGGGTATCATTTACTTGTACCCCAAAGATGCACTTTCCGGGCGGGCTGTTCCCCCCCGGAAACTCCCATAGAACAGAAAGGATGCGGCTTATGTTCATCACCAAGGATATTCTTTACGCAGGCGTAAACGACCATCAGGTGGATTTGTTCGAGGGTCAGTATACCGTGCCCAACGGCATGGCCTATAATTCTTACGTGATTCTAGATGACAAGATCGCCGTGATGGACACGGTAGACCGGCATTTCCAGCATGAATGGCTGGACAATCTGGCCCTGATTCTGGGCGGGCGGAAGCCGGACTATCTGGTGGTGCAGCATATGGAGCCTGACCATTCCGCCAATATCGCCAGCTTTCTGAGCGCCTACCCGGAGGCGGCGGTGGTGGCCAACGCCAAGACCTTCACCATGATCGACCAGTTCTTCGGCCCTGGCCTGTGCGAAAACAAGGTGGTGGTGAAGGACGGCGAGTCCCTTTCACTGGGCAAACATACCCTGACCTTCGTGTTCGCGCCCATGGTGCACTGGCCCGAGGTCATGGTCACTTACGACAGCACGGATAAGGTGCTTTTCTCCGCCGACGGCTTCGGCAAGTTCGGCGCGCTGGACGTAAGCGAGGACTGGGCGGACGAGGCCCGGCGGTACTATATCGGCATCGTGGGTAAGTACGGCGCGCAGGTGCAGAACCTGCTCAAAAAGGCCGCGGCGCTGGATATTGAAAAAATCTGCCCCCTGCACGGCCCGGTGGTGGAGGACAATCTGGCCGAAGCGCTGGAGCTGTACAACACCTGGTCTTCCTATGCGGTGGAGAGCGACGGCGTGATGATCGCCTACACCTCCGTTTACGGCCACACCGGCAAGGCCGCCGAGCTGCTGGCCGAAAAGCTCCGTCTGGGCGGCTGCCCGAAGGTCGTCGTGCACGATCTGGCCCGGTGCGACATGGCGCAGGCTGTGGCAGACGCATTCCGCTACGGAAAGCTGGTGCTGGCCACCACCACCTACAACGCCGATGTGTTCCCCTTCATGCGCACATTTATCGAGCATCTGACCGAGCGGAACTACCAGAACCGCACGGTGGCGCTGATCGAAAACGGTTCCTGGGCGCCGCTGGCCGCCAAGGTGATGAAGGGCATGTTCGAAAAGAGCAAGAACATCACCTTCGTGGGCACGCCGGTGACCATCCGTTCCGCGCTGTCCGCTGAAAACCGGGAGCAGCTGGGCGAACTGGCGAAGGAACTTTGCCGGGAATATGCGGCCCGGGACAGCGAAATGGCCGACAAGCACGACATGAGCGCCCTGTTCCGCATCGGCTATGGTCTATACGTGGTCACGTCCAACGACGGCAAGCGGGACAACGGCCTGATCGTGAACACCGTCACGCAGGTTTCCGACAATCCCAACCGTATTGCCGTCAACATCAACAAGGCCAACTATTCCCATCACGTCATCAAGCAGACCGGCATTCTCAACGTGAACTGCCTGTCCGTGGACGCGCCCTTCAAGGTCTTTGAGACCTTCGGCTTCCAGAGCGGCCGCGCGGCGGACAAATTCGCCGGCATGGCGCCCATCCGTTCGGACAACGGGCTGGCCATCCTGCCCAAGTACATCAACGCGGCGTTTTCCCTGAAGGTGGAGCAGTATGTGGATCTGGGCACCCACGGAATGTTCATCTGCTCCGTCACCGAAGCGCGGGTGATGAGCGACCGGGAGACCATGACCTACACTTACTATCAGAACCACGTCAAGCCCAAGCCCCAGACGGAAGGCAAGACCGGCTTCGTCTGCAAGGTCTGCGGCTACATCTACGAGGGCGACGTGCTGCCGGATGATTTCATCTGCCCGCTGTGCAAGCACGGCGTTGCGGATTTTGAGCCGCTGGCGCAAGCCTGAAAAAACAGATTTGAAAACCTTCCGCTCCGATTAAGGGGCGGAAGGTTTTCTTTTTGGAAAAAGCGGTTGAGGGATGGAGGGAGCGCCGCCGTGGCGGGGCGATTGGCGGCTTCGGGGGGAAGCCGAAAGAAAATCGTGAACCCGGCGGGTATGACTGCCGATGGCAGACAGCAATTAAAGTTCAGGTAACCAACAAGCGGATCGCACTGCCGTGCGCTCCGCGCCGATCATTTGCTCCGAGGAAAGCCCCCTGCCTGCATCGGTG
>ERZ772820.3269-NODE-3269-length-10510-cov-2.905308_pt1 | contig 10510 bp, 4 predicted proteins | sample MGYA00511377_ERZ772820 | MGnify/ENA primary metagenome ERZ772820 (study PRJEB29015, sample SAMEA2737684) | human gut metagenome | biome: human gut; feature: human-associated habitat; material: faeces | place: China | collected 2012 ...
CCCCTGCCAGAGTGCTCAGATGGTGTTGTAGTGTTCATAAAAGCACGCCGCAAACTTTGAAAATGCGAGAGTTGGCTGGAAAAGATAATTACACTGGTCTCGATTTTGTTGGTGTTCGAGGTGCCGAAAGCGTTACTCGTAGCCAATACGAATATGAGGGCTTTGGAAAAAAACAAAAAGGTCAATATAGCTTTAATCCTATTTTGGAATGGACATCTGCTGAGATATGGTTGTATATCTTAGAAAACGAGTTGCATGTAAATTGTGCTTATAAAAAAGGCAATTCACGCGCTGGATGTTTGTTCTGTCCTATGAGTGGTGGTGTTAGCGACTACTTCAGAAGGACGTCATACACCAAAGAAATCGATTCGTATATCGATCATATAAAGAATTCTTACAACTCCAAAGATATTAGACAAGTTAATTCCTACCTGATGAATGGTGGATGGAATGCTCGTAATAATGGAAGAGATTTGGCTGACAATCCGTTTAGATGTATAGAAAATACCTCAAACAAGAAAATTACAATCACCGTTATAAATCCTAACACAGATTGGAAAGAGTGGATAAAAACCATAGGCAACCTTTCACGCGACGAAGAGTCTTATAGTATCACATTTGAAGGTAGCACTTATTCGTTCACTGTCGAAAATAATCCTAAAGGATATATCGTTTCCATAGATGAAGCAATTTCAAAAACCAACCCTAAATTCATCAAGTTATTTAGACAGGTGTTTCGCAAAACAACCTATTGCGTTGGTTGCCAAGTTTGCGAAACAAATTGCAAACATGGCTCAATAAAGTTTACAGACGGGAAATTGTCAATTACTGACTGTATTCATTGCTATCAGTGTCATGATATTGATAGTGGATGTCTATTATTTCACTCATTACGTCATCCACAAGGAGGAGGAAAATCCATGAAAAGCTTAAACTCTTTTGCAGACCACGCACCGAAAAGGGATTGGTTGGTATCATTTTTTGAACTTAAAGAGGACTTTTTTACCGAGCATACACTTGGCCCCATGATGTATGATATGTTCAGACGCTTTCTCAAGGATGCCGGACTTAACGAGAAAAATCACTTTACAAAGTTTGCCGAAATGATATCCGACATGGGATGGGAGACCGAAACAGCTCTTGGTTTGATCATGATAAACCTTGCTTATGAGAATCCTCAAATTGCATGGTACATTAACAATATGGACGTTGGTTATTTCTACGAGAGAAGTCAAATTGAAGAATTATTGATTTCCGCAGAAGTCAAGCCCAAGGATGCTAAATCCATTGTAAAAGCATATAAGCGTATCATGGATACTCCGTTTGGCACTAATCTGAATTTCGGATATGTAACGGATGACGATGATATGGTCAGATCAAAATGGTCGATAACCGATAATAGGGTGTTAATGTATGCCCTTTATAACTTTGTCGAGGGTTGTAATCTGGACAAAAAATTTCACCTTTCCTATCTGTTTGATGAGTCTGTTGAGCGAGATGGTGTCAGCCCGGTGCGAATGTTTGGGCTATATGACGAGGAAGAATTAAAGTCTAAGTTGATTGGATTGTCTTCTGCTTATCCCGAATTTATCAATGCAACCTTTACAAATGACTTAAATACCATCACATTGCGTGATAAAACATCCGATGATGTATTAGAGCTCTTCAAGGAGGACATGTAATATGCCGAATAAGTATTGCGACTACTTTGATATAAACGAAAGGTATTTTCCTTGTGTAGATGAATCCGCCATCAATAGTGGTGCAGATTGGACCGATACATATCCCCACGAAACGTTTATTGAATTGCTGAAACATATAGAAAGAATGCTTGGTGGTAACACAAATCGTTCTGTATGGATTCATGGCGCATATGGTACAGGAAAATCAAAATGCGCGCTTGCTGTCAGAAGAATTCTTGAATTGCCTGAGGCAGATGTTCGAAATTATTGGAACACCTATGATCCTCTGAAGAAAAACCCAGCTTTGCTTGAAAAACTTTTGGGGCACAAGGAAAGAGGAATTGTAACAGCATACCGTTACGCATCCGGAAATATCAGCACACCGGAACAGCTTTTCCTCGCAGTTCAAGAAAGCATCAAAAAAGCATTGGATGAGCAGAATGTTTCTTACAGAGGCGAAAACACTTTGAAACAAGGTGTTATCGAGTGGTTGCAAGACGAATCGCATAATGCATTTATTAATAGCCTACTAAAAAAGCCAGAGTGGGAATCAGCTTTTGCACAATCTACGGCAGACGAGATTATCAATTCCTTGAAAAAGAGCAGCGACGTGTCCAAATTGATGGCAAACTTGTTTAAGCTCGCCGCCAAAGAAGGTATTACTGCTCTGTCACTTACAGCTGACAATCTTAAGGATTGGATCTTAGATATCATCGGAAAGAATGAAACCAAAATTGTTTTGATTTGGGACGAGTTTTCGGACTTCTTCCGTCAGAACAAGAATTCGCTTAGTGAGTTCCAGAAGCTTGTTTCCATTTGTCAAGAAGCACCCTTTTACTTTGTTATTGTAACGCATCCTATCACCTCTTTGAGTAGTAACGATGATTCGTGGAAAATTGTTCAGCAGCGCTTTGATAAGGTGGAAATAACCCTTCCTCCTAACATTGCATTTGAATTGATTGGACATGCATTCAAACCAAAGCAAGCGGCTTTGGCAAGCTGGAACGAAATGGTGGATGGTCTTGATGGCATCATCCCCGCATCACGCAAAAATATTATGAAGGCCGCCAATGTATCAAGCGAAGCAACTATGAAAAAGATGCTTCCGATACATCCTATGGCAGCGTTAGTGTTGAAGAATATTGCTACAGCGTATCAGGCAAACCAGCGTAGTATGTTTGACTTTATCAAGACCCCTAAAGATCTTGATACAAGAGCATTCCAGTGGTTTATTCAAAACTACGGCCCCGAAGATGACCGTCCGTTTTTAGCGGTTGATATGCTTTGGAACTTCTTCTATGAAAATGGCAGGGATTATCTTTCTTCTGATATCAGGTTGATTTTGGATACTTTCCCACATCAATCTGCATTGAATAGCAAAGAAAAGATTATTCTTCAAACTGTGCTGATCATGCAAGCAATCGACCAGAGGTTGGGCGGCACCGTTGATATCCTTAAACCGACTGATCAAAACCTCGGATATGCTTTTGAAGGCGATAATTCTGGCTTGGAAAGCGGATACAAGGGTATTGTAAAAACGCTTGTTGACAAGGGAATTCTCATCGCTACGCCTATAGCTGATGGCAAAAAGGTCTACAATGCCGCTGTTCTTGCTGGCGATGGCGCAAAAATTGAAGGCTATAAAAAGGATATCAGAAACAAGTTTACAACACGTAAATTAGTTGATGAAGGTCCTTCTATTGGCGGTGCTTTAAGTTTAACTCCAGCATTAAAACTCAGATATGCGCTCTCTATTGATTCTGGATATTTGCCGGTCGTAACAATGACTGACTTCACTAAAGCAATGGAAAGTTTAAAGCATAAAGAGGCAGGATGGCATTTCCATGCTGTATTGGCGGTTGCGAAAACTGAAGATGAAGCTCAAAGCTTTCGCAACCTTATTAAAAAGACTATTGCAGATGAAGCATATAAGAATATCGTAGTAATCGATGCTCTTTCCACACCATTGGGATTAGAAGAATTCGAACACTATGTAGAGTTTAGTGCAATGTCTCTGTATTATCAAGGCAACAACAACCAGCAATCCAAGGAAAACAATAAGAAAGCAAAGGATGTCTTGGAGCGCGATTGGAAAGATCGTATTCATGATGGACAATTCATTGTATATACATATGCAGAGCAAAATGGCGAAAAGGCAGTCGGTGCTAATGCAGTACATACCATCTTGCAGACAATTGTTTTGACGCGTTTCCGTCACATTTTCGATTTCACAAAGAATTTGACTGAAACGCAGTTGAAACTAACGCAAACGAAGCAAGTGGCTCGTTACGGCATAGACAATGCAGATGTCAAGGGACTAATTGCCGGTTGTGAAAAATCGGTTCTTGCAAAGGTGTGGAATCGTGCGGAATACTGGACTGCACCGGAGCTTTCGGACGAGCATATCGTAATTATCAAAAAAGACATCGATAAGATGATTTACGACGCATTCAAGGATACCGGTAAGATAGCTATTGGCGACATTTACGATCATCTTGAATGTACATATGGCTTTTCTCCGTGTAATATGTCTGCATTCGTATTCGGATTCTTACTCAAAGAATACAGCAGAGACCCTTATCGTAGTATGAATGCGGAAGGTCATAGAGATTCCATGACCCCTGAAAAACTGTCCGAAATGATTGGCAATTATATCGGTAAGGCAAATGCTAAACCCACATACATTGTAAGCCTGACCGATGAAGAAAAGGCGTTTTATGAATTGACGGAGCATGCTTGGGGTATAACTCCGAATCTGTGTACGTCGCCCAATCACGCGGGTTCTTTGATTCTTTCGAAAATGCGAGAGTTTGCATATCCCGTATGGTGTTTGGAAGAGATAGACACCAACGGCGTGTACGACTTGGTAAAGATGTATATGGAACTTGTACAGAATGTGGGGAACAAACAGCATGACATTGCTAACAATATCGGTAAAATTGCGATGCAGCGTCCTTCGTCGGCGGATAATTTGAAGGCTTTGCTTACCTCAGAAAACTGTATCAAGGGAATGAAAATTTTCTTGGATCGTTTTGAAAATGGTAAGCTGTTGAATATTGCAAAAGAAATTGGCGCTACCGACTCCGTCCTTGGCGATATCAAAAAATTGTTTAGCGTTCAATATTCAGCACTATGGATTGGTACAACCGGGGAGGACGAAATTCGTAAATTAACGGTAGAGTATTCTGTTGTTAAAGCAACGAATCAGTTGCTCAATGTATCTACCCATTCGAAAGATGAGGCATTTAAGCAATGGCGTGAAACATTGAAATTCATTGGAGCTTCATGCGAAGCGGCAAGAACCAAACGTCCTGCTCTAGATAAGTTCTTCTATTATCTGCTGAAAATTGTCAATCTTGAGGACATGCTTCCTGAAAACATGCGCTCGTTTCTCGACGAGATGACAAACCACAGCACAGAGATCAGAGAGATCCTCGGCAATACACTCGACTTGTTTGTTGAGTTGTATGCACCGTACCTTGAAGGATTTTCGCTCACGGAGTGTGAAGATATTAAAAATTCTATTACAGTCGATATGTTTATTCTTTCTTCTACGCAAAGTAACGCTAACGTGAAGAAGGCTGCAGATGACTATAAGAAGAATCAGGTCAAATCCAAGCTGGCGCAGATTTGGAGCGAGAACACTGGTGGAACAAAGAATCCGAGAGCATGGTCTGAAAAATATCAAACGCCTATACTTTGTTTGATTTCTGACGACACTTACAGTATTGCCAAAAAGGCATTTGCGGTTCTTAATAGTAACAATGCAAGCGAATCTGAAATTAAAGCAGCATTGGAGTTTATTGAAGGAGCTACTTTTTTTGGAGATATAAGCAACGAAGAATTCCGCAATCGTAAGTTTATGGAGAAGATTGTCGGCGATTATGCTCATCTGCTGACGGATATAAACAAGATCCGAAATTCGTTGGATTCTCTTGGAATTGATGTCTATGAGTGGTCTGACAATCCTTCTGTAAAGAGCAAAATCAAGAATATGGCCGCAGTTGAATATAACGCAGGTGGTAGCGACAAAGCCATAAAGACGATTGATGGAATGGATAGTGATCAACTTAGAAACTGGTTGAAGCAACTTGCTAAAAAAGATATTGAATTAGGCGTAAAGATTATTATAAATGGAGGAGAATGATTCCATGTTGTGCACCCCTATAGAAAACTATCTAAAAGATCCGCAAGGACTGCCGTTCTTTTGCTCTGTGGGAGACGATGAATACTGCTCACTTTTGGAAAGCTTAACGCAGGCAGGACTCAAACTCATCAGAGTAAGCGACTTTTGCTCTAAAGATGATAAGTTCCCAGATTTAGATGAAATGATCGATTATTTCAGAACGGCAGATGTTGACTATAGGGATAACAAATATGTTGTTGTCGGTGTGGGTGAGTATCTCGCTCTTCGCGGCGCAGACGAAATTACAACAGAACTTAATAGATTAAAGACAACAACGCTGGGGAACGCGCGAGTTGTCCTGTTATTGCGTGGTATAAGCGCCTATGTGACTGAACTCGCTGCGAATGACAAAAAACTGACCGGTCAAGGGCGAGTTTATATTACATCTCAACCATTAACAAATCTTGCAGCAACCAATGTAACACATGATGTGGGGATGGTAGCTTCGAAAGGTGTAAAATGGTTATTAAGAAGTTGCGAGGACGGAACATCAGGGAATATTCTCTTTAGTTCAGAAAGAGTTTTTTCAGCATCAATTATTCACGTCTCTGTTATCTCCGGAGCATACTCAGCGCTCAAATTCTTCCTCAAGGATTTGCCACTTACAGAGCAGTACGGTACTAATGAACTATGGGAAAATCTCTTGAAAGAATTACAGAAAAAGGCTTATTCACTCAGCGCAGTTTTGGAGAGATATGGTGTTGAGGATGACTTTGAGGACGACATTTATACCAAATGCAGTGGAGAGCAGTTTAAAAATTGGCTCTATTTTATATCCTTAAAAGTTAATTCCGAGCGAATTCAAAATGCATATTTGGAGTGGGTAGCAAAAGAAACTGAAAATTGGTGTGAGCTCAAGACAAATCTTTTGATTTTCATTACAAAAATAAGCCATACAGACCAATCGTTCAAAAAAATGTATGACGAACGAAAAAAACTGCTGAAGGAATTTCCGGATTCTGATATAGCAATTTTTGTTAAAGAAAATTCCATTGAGCCGTCGGAAGAAATTTATCGCTTAACTGATAACACTCAAATTGAAAGAAAACATATTCTTTCGTGGGTGGCACACCACAAATGGGATGAAACTTATGCATATGTGTACCCTCTACTATCTTCATATCTGCAAAGATTTATATTTGATTGTGGATCCCTATCAAATGAGATAACGGCATATTTTGAACAATACAAAGCACAAAAAGTTGCTAACCAATTGAGTGATTCATTTTTAGCGAAAGTTGAAGAATGGGGAAAAACATATAAGTACTCCAGAATCCAAACCAGAGATAATGCTATTAAGAATATACCCGATCGTCACTCTTCGATTTTGTACTGGATAGATGCGATGGGCGTTGAATATTTGGCTCTAATAGTGGAGTTAGCAAAAAGAAAAGGACTATCCATACATATTGATATAGGGCGTGCTGAGCTTCCTTCTATTACCGAGTATAATAAAAGTTTCTTTGAAAACTGGGATGGCATAGCCAAGTACAAAGAAGATGCGCTTGATGACATTAAGCACAATGATAAGGGCGGTTTTTTCTTCACAAGTTGCGAAGATCCTATTCATTTGGAAAGCGAAATTTCTGTTATAGAAAAAGCAATTAATTTCGCAGCAGCTAAACTGGCGATGAGAGAGTGCAAAAGTTTTGTAATAACGAGCGACCATGGCGCATCTCGTTTAGCGGTAATAAAGCGTCAAGAAGAAAAATACAGTACTGAAACCGGTGGCGAGCACTCTGGAAGATGCTGTAAGGTCTTTGATGGATGTGACCTTACAAACTGTGTCGAGGAAAAAGGATATTTTGTATTGACTGATTATGGTCGTTTCAAGGGAAGCCGTGCAGCCAATGTCGAAGTACACGGAGGTGCTTCCTTAGAAGAAGTTCTTGTTCCAATAATTACACTGAAACTCAAGAAGCAAGATACTGTAGATATTCGCGTTCTCAATAGTGACAATATTCAAGCAGACCGCAAAAAAGGGACGACCGTTCAACTATATATTTCGGATGTTGATAGTCCCGAGAATATTAGAATTGTGATTGCAAACGCAGAATATAAAGCAATCAAGGATGATTCAACTCATTATACATTTTTGCTTGAAGATATCAAGCGTTCCAAGATATGCAAAGCGGATATATACGATGGGGACAATCTTCTTGGCAATGTCGAATTTAAGATAAAAGGCAAATCGGGCAATGTGGATGCAGAATTTGATTCTGAATTTGACGATTTTTGATAAAGAGGTATAGCAATGGAACTTGTTGAGAAGTTAAAAGACTGTTTTGATGAAATGTTGGTTTATAAAGATTTGAAAAAGACAAACTTTTTCTCTTCGCTAAGCTTGCCGGCTTTCATGAGAGACTGGTTGCTAAAAAAATTTGAGGATGAAGACGGTAACTTTGATAAAGATGAATTGTCGCGTTTCGTGAAAAAATTTATTCCCCGAAAAGACGACTGGAATGCAATAAAAAATCGCATCATCATTGAAAAAGAAAAAGTCAAGTTCCTCGCAAAAATATCCATTAATATCGATATTAAAACAGGAGATGTTTCTTTTTCGCTACCCGATTTTGGGCTTGGATTCAAAGAAACTATAATTGAGCCTGAAGTGTGGGAACGTTGCAAGGATGATCTTGTCAGAGGGCAGGATGTTTGGGGAATGGTCGAACTCGGATATCGTGCTCCGGATGACTTTGATTTTGAATTTGAGTATGAAAGGAAATCAAGCAAATCACGTGATGGCAAGCAAGGCAAGATCAAGCTCGTTTCTTTTAAAAACTTCTGCCCGTACAACATTGATTTGGACGAATACAAAGAAGCGAGAAAAGAGTTTGAGACTTCAGAGTGGATTGATGTTGTATTGGGGGCAGTAGATTATAACGCCAGTGGATACAAATCAGAGGAAGAAAAACTTACTATGCTCACTCGTCTTCTCCCATTTGTCGAGAAACGATTGAATCTTATTGAGTTAGCCCCCAAAGGTACTGGAAAATCTTATCTGTTCGGAAATATCAGCCGCTTTGGATGGCTTTCCAGTGGCGGTGTTATGAGTCGTGCCAAGCTCTTTTATGACCAAAGCAAACGACGCGAAGGTCTTATTACTGGCAGTGATTTTGTAACATTGGATGAGGTGCAAACCATCTCCTTCACAGATACAGATGAAATGCGTGCCGCATTGAAGGGCTATTTGGAACAAGGAAATTTTACTGTTGGAGATTACAAGGGCGTTGCTGATGCCGGTATGATCCTTTGCGGTAATATTCGCAAAGAAATAATGGACGCAGATGGATATAGTAATATGTTTGTTGAACTGCCTGTGGTTTTCCATGAATCTGCTCTTATTGAACGTTTTCACGGTTTTATTAAGGGATGGAATATTCCAAGAATGAATGACGATCTTAAAGTTAATGGTTGGGCGCTGAATTCGGAGTATTTTTGTTCCATTATGCATGAACTTAGAAGCGATATGTCTTACCGGGCAATTGTGGACGAATTAGTAGTTGTTCCGGACGGAGCTGACACCAGAGACACTGAAGCAGTTAAAAGAATTGCAACCGCATACCTAAAGTTGTTGTTCCCGCATGTTCAGATTGCAAGTGATATTAAAATGCGTGATTTCAGAAGATATTGCTTAACACGAGCGATTAAGATGCGTGATACAATTAAATATCAATTGGGGTTGTTAGACAGTGAATATGCCGGAAAAGATCTTCCCGTTTTTGATGTAAGAGAGGATGCCGCAGAGTAATTATGGAAACAAAGAAATGTTATGTTTGCGGAAAGACCCCGTTAAGCAAAGACGAAATCGGGATTAACAAAAAGCTTATCGATAAAAAAACAGTTAAATTTTATTGTTTAACGTGTTTGGCAGAATATTTTGAAGTCGGGGAGGACGAGCTTCTGGCAAAAATCGAAGAATTCAAAAATGAAGGATGTTCATTGTTCAAGTAAGGAGCTTTTATGAAGCAATTTATTTATGCCGATAATGCGGCAACTACAAAATTAGATAATGATGCATTTGAGGCAATGAAGCCATTCTTGCTTGATGATTACGGTAATGCTTCTCAGCTGTATTCATTTGCACGGAAGCCTAAACAAGCTTTGAAGGAGGCACGTGCTACAATTGCCCAGTGCATCAATGCAGAGCCGGAAGAAATATTTTTCACTTCCGGTGGTACGGAAAGTGATAACTGGGCAATTAAAGGCGTAGCGTTTGCCGCCTCCGAAAAACATGCTATAATCACATCACAAATCGAACATCATGCAGTGTTACGAACTTGTGAGGATGTTGAAAAGCTTGGATATCCAGTTGTTTATTTGCCCGTAACTACGGAAGGCATTGTTACGACGGAAGCCTTAAATTCCATAATTACATCAAGTACGCTTCTTGTTTCCGTTATGCTTGCCAACAACGAAATTGGAACAATAGAACCAATCAAGGAACTCTGTGAAATCGCTCATCGAAACAGTGCAATGTTCCATACCGATGCCGTTCAAGCCGTAGGTCATGTTCAAATTGACGTAAAGGAACTCGGAGTGGATATGTTATCTGCTTCGGCTCACAAATTCAATGGTCCCAAAGGCATCGGATTCCTATACATAAAAAAAGGAACTCCGATTTGTTCATATTCAAGCGGCG
>ERZ772820.3278-NODE-3278-length-10492-cov-3.488742_pt1 | contig 10492 bp, 9 predicted proteins | sample MGYA00511377_ERZ772820 | MGnify/ENA primary metagenome ERZ772820 (study PRJEB29015, sample SAMEA2737684) | human gut metagenome | biome: human gut; feature: human-associated habitat; material: faeces | place: China | collected 2012 ...
GGGAAACTCCAAGGAGTTTGAGTATTCTTATTTTGACGGGGAAGTCCGCTTCGCAAAAGTTTTAAACAAGAACCGCAGAAAGTCACTGGGAAGTTATCCGATGGATGATGTAATTCAGATTGCACCGGCCGGAGATCGCAGTGTATCACAATACGAGAGAGAGGGTGTCAAGGTGATTGATTATACCTCTCATGACAAAGATACTGCATATTATGATATGGTTCTGAAAAAGGAAGGCGAGACACTGCTGATCAAATTTGAACCGGATGATAAATATCTGGAAGCAGTGGAGTTTAAATACAGACAAAAAGTAATTCGCAGAAGTACACAGGCGTAAGAAAAAGGGGTGCCGAAATCCGGCATCCCTTTCCTGTGAGTGGATAGTTCTTATTTCGTTTTGTCAGAAGGGGTATCAAGATAGTGCATGCGTGAATCCGGTGAAATGGCAGGGGCAACGGATCTGCCCTGTGTGTTCATCAGTTTCAGACAATTCGGACACAGGGTACCGAAAGAAACCGGAGCACCACAGCGCTGGCAGTGCATGCCGGAGATAGTGGAAGCTGTGTCGACCTCATGATATTCGATCCGTCCTTCCCGAATCCACTCTTTGATTTGCCGGAGAGGAATATGGAAATGTTCTGCAACTTCATATTCATTTACAGTGTTGGCGCGGATATAATCCCGCACATTCCGGAAAAGCTGTGCTTCCTGACAAGTGGGACATAGCGTTCCTTCATAATGTTTTGGAAGCGTGCGTCCGCAAAATTCACAGTATTTATATTTATCGGAAGTATTTTTTTCAGTCAGCATAGTTGTCACTCTCCATTGCTATTTACTAGTTACTATTATAACAACTGAACCATGTTTTTTCAATTAAGAAAGGATAACAGATCTGTGGAATATCAATTACAAAGAGAAAACCCAATTGCGGTATTTGACTCCGGAGTGGGAGGAATCAGTGTCCTGCGGGAACTGATCCGGATTATGCCGGAGGAAGATTTTATTTATTTCGGGGATTCTAAAAATGCGCCATACGGAACAAAAGAAAAAGAAAAAGTACGGGAACTGACGATCGGATGTGCACGAAAGCTGTTTGACCAGGGGGCAAAAGGTCTTGTGGTTGCCTGCAATACAGCCACCAGTGCTGCTGTCCGGAAACTGCGCGAGATGTATCCGTATATTCCGATTGTCGGGATTGAACCGGCACTGAAACCGGCGGCACTTTGCATGGAACATCCCAAAGTCCTTGTGATGGCAACCCCGATGACAATTCATGAAGAAAAGTTTCATGTGCTGATGGAGCGCTACAAAGAGAAAGCACAAATTCTTCCGTTGCCGTGTCCGGGTCTGATGGATTTTATTGAGCGGGGAGATCTCGACGGAGAGGATCTTCATAAATATCTGGAAGATCTGCTTTATTCTTACCGGGAAAACCAGGTGGATGCAGCGGTACTCGGCTGCACACATTATCCGTTTGCCAGAAAACAGATTCAGCAGGTGTTGGGGGAGAATGTGAAAATTTTTGACGGAGGCGAGGGAACCGCACGTGAGATGAAAAGAAGACTGCAGGAGAAAGATCTGCTTTGCGGCCGGCAGAAACGTGGACAGGTGGTATTTGAAAACAGTCTGACCGATGACAGCAAGATCGAATTATGTAAGAAATTGTTAAATATATAAAATGTCTCTAAAATTTTTGGAATATGATTTTAGAATTTGTTTTTGAAGTGGACATAATATGGACACATTTTTTGCATATACTAGACAATGTAAACGGAAATCATTCCTTTACATTATTCCCTTTTTATTTAATAAACATTTTCATAACTAAACTCCTCGAAGAGAAGCCGATCCGGGAACGGAGAGGCTTCTCTTCATTTTGTGACAAAATGCTGCCTGTGAAATAAAATACACTGTGTGGATGCAGGCTTTCTTTATATGGAGAAAATATACAAAAATAAGTGAAATGGAGATTGGAACTTTGTTAATTATTTGACGAATTAGCGGTTACTTTTTTGGGGGCTGAGGTGTAAAATATACAGAGATTATAAGGAGGTACAAGAAAATGGGTAACATACCGCTTTGGCTGTGCATACCGTTTGCCGGTCTTTTATTATGTATCGCAATTTTCCCATTGGTAAAAGGAGAATGGTGGGATAAAAATAAGGGCTGGGCGGTACTCATCTGGTCACTTTTATTTATGATTCCGTTTGCTGTAAAATACGGTGCAGGAGAGACTGCAGAAACGGTATTGGAATGTATTGTAAATGATTATCTTTCCTTTATTGTGTTGCTGTTTGGTCTGTTTTGTGTTTCGGGAAACATTAACCTGGAAGGAGATTTCGTGGGTTCCCCGCGCATGAATACTGGTCTTCTGGCGATCGGAACACTGCTTTCAAGCTGTATCGGTACAACTGGTGCAAGTATGCTTCTGGTGCGTCCGATGATTCAGATGAATTCCTGGAGAAGAAATAAGAGTCATATTATGGTCTTTTTCATTTTCCTGATTTCCAATATGGGTGGATGTCTGACACCAATCGGTGATCCGCCACTTCTGATGGGATTTATGAGAGGAGTTCCATTTACCTGGAGTCTGCGTCTGTTCCCGGTACTGATATTCAATATGGTAATTCTTCTGACCGTATTTTATTTCATTGACCGCCGTGCATATCGCAGGGATATTGCACTTGGCATGCGTCCGGATATCTCCAGACCGACTACCACGTTAAAGGTGAATGGTCTGCACAATATTATCTTTATGATTATGATTGTGGCAGGTGTTGTGTTAAGCGGAGTTCTTCCGGGAATGAAAGCTTTCCAGAATGCAGATGGAAGTGTCATCAGCGTTCCGATCTTTCGAAGTGTAAGACTGGCTGTGCCGACACTGATCGAGATTGTGATTATTCTGGTTGCGGCATTTCTGTCGTTTAAAACCACAAAATCAGAGGTTCGTACCAAGAACCATTTTACCTGGGGTGCCATCGAGGAAGTTGCAGTATTGTTTATCGGTATCTTTATCACCATGCAGCCGGCACTGATGATTTTAAAGAGCAAGGGAGCAGAACTGGGGCTGACGAAACCATTAGAGATGTTCTGGGCGACCGGTGCACTTTCCAGCTTTCTGGACAATACACCAACCTACCTGGTATTCCTTACCACCGCAGGTACACTTGGTGCCACGACAGGTGTTGCAACGACCGTGGGAACCGTTGCTGTCAAAATGCTGATGGCGATTTCCTGTGGTGCAGTATTTATGGGAGCCAACACTTATATCGGAAATGCTCCGAACTTTATGGTGAAGTCCATTTCGGATGAAAACGGTATTAAGATGCCGTCCTTCTTTGGATATATGTTATGTTCCCTGAAGTTTCTGATTCCGGTATTTATCATTGATACACTGGTATTCTTTTTATAGGAGGTAGAAGGCTATGGACAACAAAGAACAATGCAGAAAGCTGGCGAACCGCATCTATGAACTGGATGAAAAGGTGTACAAGACTTCCGGTTCTGGACTCGGAAAGACATTTACCGGAGAAAAAGCGCGTGTGCTGGATGACCTGACCATGCTTATTGTTTCCAATCCACAGGGGCATTTGCTTCGAAGTGAACTGGCTCTGATCGGAAACATGGCGAGAAGTATCCGGAATAAAGAAGCACGCCATGACCTTTTGGTTGAATATAATGATATTCTGGAAGAAATAGCAAATCTGCCGATGAGTTTTGGCTCGGTAGATATTGTGGACAAAGATCTGGCAGATATGAATTCTTCCATTTTGAGCAAGAAGTTTTCTGAGAAGGATCATCTGGTAATTTGTATCAGCCGTTCCCATGGAAGTGCAGGTACCGATATTGGATTTGCACTGGCGGAAGCACTGCATATCAATTATTATGATGAATCGGTATTGAATCAGATCCTGGATCGCAGAGATGCAAAAGAATTCGGGGCAGATGCGGCAAAAGTCAGCGATTTTAAGCGTTATCATGGTCTGTCAAAGAAAGACGCATCTTTCTTCCGGCAGAGTGCCTTAATCTGTGAGCTGGCAAAAGAGGAAGATATGATTGTTATGGGACGTGCTGCGGATGTCGTACTGACCGGACAGCATATTCCGCATATCAGTATCTATATTACGGCACCGTTTGCGATCCGTGTGCGCCGTATGATGGAACTGAAAAATCTGGATTTGAAACAGGCCATTAATCTGGTGCGTAAGATGGATCATAAGCACCAGGATTATTATCATTCCTTTACCGGTAAGCGCTGGGGTGATGCGATCAATTATGATCTGTGTATCAACAGTGCATGCTACGGAATTGATGAGTCGGTAGAACTGATCGGACGTCTGATCAACCGGCAGGCAAAATTGGTACATCGAAATAAAGATACCAAATAGTGTGGATAAAACCAATAGACTTCCGTCTTCGTTAAACGGCAGTTTAAGAAAACGTTAAGATACAACAGGTAAAACATTAAGCGTACAAAGATATAATTGGAAACAGATAAAAGAAAAGGAGTTTCAGTCAAATGGAAAAGAAAAAATTGCTGAAAAACAAAATTGTTGATACGCTTCCGGTGCTTTACCTTGAAACTGTGATTCTCATGGTTTTAGGACAATTTCTAGGAAACTTTGTTCTCGGAATCCCGGTGGGGATTGCCTATGCAAGAAACCCTGAGATACTAAATTCTGCGTTTTTGAATACAACACTGATGTATGTGATCTCTTGGGGAATCTGGGCCGTGGCATTGTTCTGGATCGGTATCCGAAAACGGAATCGTCCGATTTTACAGGCAGTCGGCACGAAACCACAGGGAAATAACTGGAAATATCTGCTGTTCGGTTTGGTTCTGGGATTTGCACTGAATGGATTTTGTATTCTGATTGCATGGCTGCACCATGATATTGTGCTGACCTACGATGCCATTCATCCGCTGTGGTTTGTGGTTGTGTTTCTGACCGTGTTTATCCAGTCGTCGGCAGAGGAACTGCTGTGCAGGGGATTTCTATATCAGAAACTGCGCAGGAGTTATAAAAATCCGGTGGTTGCAATTGTCGGAAATGCACTGCTGTTTGCGTTGCTGCATCTGGCAAATAACGGAGTTACGGTGCTTTCTGTCCTGAATATTTTTCTGGTCGGAATTTTGTTTTCCCTCATGGTATATTACATGGACAGTCTCTGGTGTGCGTTTGCCGTACATACAGCATGGAATTTTACGCAGAACATTCTCTTTGGCTTGCCAAACAGTGGGATCAATGTGCCGTATTCGGTATTTAAACTGGATGCAGCAACCGCCAGGGACAGTTTTGCGTATAACGTTGGATTTGGTATCGAGGGAACGCTCCTTGCGGATGTTGTACTTCTTGTGGCATGTGTATTGCTGTATTTGTGGGGCAGAAAGCATGGAAAGAAGTCTATGGATGTGTGGGCAGAAACATAATATAATTAGTATTTTACGAAAACGGCACCAGGTTACATCTGGTGCCGTACAACTTTGTATTCGTCCCCGGAACGGTAAAAGGGACATTCCTTGTAATTACTCTGGACAAAACGAGCCATATCGTCTTCATCCATATTGACGGAGCAGTAGTACGCTTCGTCCTCTTCATCATATTCATTGTCTGCACAAAAATCACAACTGGCCATACAAAAGTTCCCCTCCTTTTATGTAGTGAATCAGGCGATTGCCTGTTAAATAAACTGATTCTGCCCCTCATCGTAATGATAATTGATGGCAGCAAGGGTTTCTGTAATTGCATCTGCATCTGTCATATATGCGGCAGCAAGTTCGGTAAGTGTCGGGTAATGATCACGCAGCTGTGTGTTGACAACAGACAGAAGCATGACAGGATCTTTTGGTAAATTCATAGTATATTCCTCCTTTGGAAACGATTATTGCATATCGGTATAACTGCGCAGGATTTCTTGCAGAAAAATTTGGTATTCATTGACAACGGAATCCGGGGAAATCACACGGATATGTGTGGATAAGCCGGCAAGCCAGCCAAAAAACTGTGGACTGACAGCGACCTGTGCCCGCGCGAGAATGTGGGTATCGTCGTAGGGGCGCATGGCTACACCGGCACCGAAACGGTCAATGATGACACCGGTCATGGAAGTATCGCACAGAAGCTGTACGGTTGTCTCTTCCCCGGCAAACATGCCGAAATTTTTGCGGGAATAAGAGGCGATATCCATCTGTTCGTAATCGGTCTGTCCGCACCGCGCCTGATCCACAGCGGAGAGATCAAGCATCTTGTCCACGCGGTAATGTTTCATTTTCCCGGCATCCGCGTCATAGGCAACAAGATAATAGTTTTCGTCATCCCAGGTAAGAAGCCAGGGGCTGACCTGATAGAATCTGCCGTCTTTGCGCAGCTGCATTTCTTTTCTGACATTCCAGTCGAAGTAGTGGAAACGGATCTGCCGGTTTTCTGCAATGGCAGAGTGGATGACATCCACGCTGTAATAGATTTTTTCATTGCTGGTTTTGTTGCGGTCTGCAACGACAACCTGACGCTGTAGTTTTTTTGCATCGTTTTTACTGACAAGCTGTTCCAGTTTGCCAATCAGCTGCCGTGATTTCTTTGTGGTAATAAATTTGGAAGACTGTACCAGGTCAACAAGCAGTTTGACTTCCGGCAGCTCAAATGTGCGGTCTGCTATGCGGTAACCGGCATGCGCGCCTTCGGTCCGGATGATGTCATAACCATAATCACAAAGCGTCTGGATATCGTTATAGATGCTTTTACGCTCCGCCCGGATGCCGTTTGCCGCGAGATGGTCGATGATCTGTGGGGTAGTGACGGTATGGGTTTCATCCGTGTTCTGACGCAGATAATCCAGAAGGAATAACAGCTTTTGTTTTTGATTCACAGATTTGGGCATGGCAGTTCTCCTCTTTCAAATAAAGCGAAAACCCGGCGGAAAAACCGCCGGGAATTACATTATCGTTTACACTTGGTTGCTGCTTCCACAAAACCACGGAACAGTGGATGTGGACGGTTTGGTCTGGATTTTAATTCCGGATGTGCCTGTGTGGCAATAAACCATGGGTGATCCGGGAGTTCGATCATTTCTACAATTCTTCCGTCCGGAGAAGTTCCGCAAAGTTTCATGCCATGCTCGGTGAGAGTGGCACGATAATCATTGTTTACTTCATAACGATGACGATGACGCTCGGAAATCTCAGTGGTTCCGTATACTTCATATGCTTTGGAATCCTTGTCCAGTACACAAGGATAAGCGCCGAGTCTTAAGGTACCGCCGATATCTTCTACACCGTCCTGATCCGGCATCAGTGCAATGACCGGATGTGTTGTGTTCGGGTCAAGTTCGATACTGTGTGCATCGTTGAATCCGCATACGTGACGTGCAAATTCAATGATGGATACCTGCATGCCGAGGCAGAGACCAAGGTACGGAATCTTGTTCTCGCGGGCATAGCGTGCGGCAAGGATCATTCCCTCGACACCGCGCAGACCAAATCCGCCGGGAACAAGGATACCGTTTACATCACCCAGCACCTCATCTACATTGTCTACATTTAATTCTTCGGAGTCTACCCATTTGATGTCGATTGTTGCATGCTCTGGAATACCGCCGTGCTTTAAAGCTTCCACAACGGAAATGTAAGCATCGTGTAATGCGGTATATTTTCCGACCAGGGCAATCCGGACTTCCTTGTCCGGATGACGCAGATCATTGACCATGGACTTCCAGTCACTTAAATCCGGTTCCGGACAGTCAAGATTTAAACACTCACAGGCAATTTTCGCAAGATTTTCTTTTTCCATCGCCAGTGGAGCTTCATATAAATACTCAACATCCAGATTCTGCAGTACATGTGTGTTCGGAACATTACAAAACAGTGCGATCTTGTCCTTTAATCCCTGATCTAACGGCTGCTCGGAACGGCAGACGATGATATCCGGCTGGATACCCATACCCTGCAGTTCCTTGACACTTGCCTGGGTAGGCTTGGTCTTTAATTCCTGTGAGGCGCGCAGGTACGGAATCAGGGTAACGTGACAGAGAATCGCATTCTCATGTCCCACTTCGTGCTGGAACTGACGGATTGCTTCAAGGAAAGGCTGGCTTTCGATATCTCCGACGGTTCCGCCGACTTCTATAATTGCAATATGCATATCATCGGATGTGAAATTACGATAAAAACGGCTCTTGATCTCGTTGGTAATATGCGGGATTACCTGTACGGTTCCTCCGCCATAATCTCCACGACGTTCTTTCTGCAGAACGGACCAGTAAACCTTACCGGTTGTCACATTGGAATTCTTTGTCAGACTTTCGTCGATGAAGCGCTCGTAGTGACCGAGATCCAGATCGGTTTCCGCTCCATCATCCGTTACGAACACTTCACCGTGCTGAATCGGGTTCATAGTTCCCGGATCAATGTTGATATATGGATCGAACTTCTGCATGGTGACTTTGTAGCCACGCGCTTTGAGCAGACGTCCTAAAGATGCAGCAGTGATACCTTTTCCAAGACCAGATACGACACCGCCAGTGACAAAGACGTATTTTACAGGCATAATTTTCCTCCTAAGTTTTTATCTAAACTACCATAGTTTAATATTATACAGCGGACAACGAAAATATTCCACACTTTTTTATAAAAAGTTTAGAAAGGATAGGAAAAGTTCTCGAACAAAATGTTGATTTTGCGTTTCTTATTACATATAATAAGGGTATTGATTACAAGAGATATACAAGTGGAGGGCTTATGGACAATCAGGCACCGAATAATTATAACAACGGAAACTATAACGGTGGCAATAATTATAATAACGGAAATAATGGAAACAACGGAAACAATGGTAATAACGGAAACAACGGTGGCAACAACGGAGGAAAGAAAGACAACCATAACGGACAGATGATCCTGGGATTTATCATGGTCACTCTGGTGGCACTCTTTTTCCTGTCATTTTTTGCCAACCGGTTTTCACAGATGAGTTCGAAGGAAACTACATACTCCGAATTCCTAAAACAGCTGGAAAAGAATAATGTCAAAACGGTGGAATTCAGCAATTATGAGATGGATTACACACTGGTGGACGATAAAAAACCATATGAGATAACATATTACACCGGAATTGTCAATGATCCGGATCTGATCACGACACTCAAGAGTGCAAAGACATCAGAGGGGAAAGCAATTGAAATTTCGGCATCCGTGCCGGACAATACTTCGGCATGGCTGGTAAACATTTTAAGCTTTGTTATTCCGCTGGTACTGATCTGGATTCTTTTTGGATTCCTGATGCGCCGGATGGGCGGAGGAGCCATGGGGGTTGGAAAATCAACCGCCAAAGTATATGTGGAGAAAACAACCGGTGTGACATTTAAAGATGTAGCTGGACAGGACGAGGCAAAGGAATCCCTGCAGGAAGTGGTGGATTTTCTGCACAATCCGAAGAAATACAGCGATATCGGGGCAAAGCTCCCGAAGGGGGCACTTCTTGTCGGACCTCCTGGAACCGGTAAGACATTGCTGGCAAAAGCAGTTGCCGGAGAGGCAAAGGTTCCGTTTTTCTCCCTGGCAGGTTCTGATTTTGTGGAGATGTTCGTCGGTGTGGGTGCTTCCCGTGTGCGTGATCTGTTCAAGGAAGCGCAGAAGATGGCACCGTGTATTATTTTTATTGATGAGATCGATGCAATCGGTAAAAGCCGTGACAGCCGGTATGGCGGCGGCAATGATGAGCGTGAACAGACCTTAAACCAGCTGCTTGCGGAGATGGATGGATTCGATGCCTCCAAGGGTATTCTGATCCTTGCCGCAACAAACCGTCCGGAAGTTCTGGATAAGGCACTGCTTCGTCCGGGACGTTTTGACCGTCGGATCATTGTTGACAAGCCGGATCTGAAAGGCCGTCTGGAAACTTTAAAAGTACATTCCAAGGATGTACACATGGATGAAACGGTAGATCTGGATGCACTGGCACTGGCTACTGCCGGTCTGGTGGGATCGGATCTTGCCAATATGATCAACGAAGCAGCCATTAATGCGGTAAAGAATGGACGAAAGTTTGTCAATCAGTCGGATTTGTTTGAAGCATTTGAACTTGTGGCGGTCGGTGGAAAAGAGAAAAAGGACCGTGTCATGAGTGATAAGGAGCGTAAGATTGTCTCTTATCACGAGGTAGGGCATGCACTTGTTTCGGCACTTCAGAAAAATACAGAGCCGGTTCAAAAGATTACTATCGTACCGCGTACCATGGGAGCATTGGGATACACGTTACAGACACCGGAAGAAGAAAAGTATTTAGAGACCAAAGATGAACTTCTTGCAAAGATTACGACCTTTATGGCAGGACGTGCAGCGGAGGTACTTGTATTCCACTCAGCGACCAGCGGTGCAGCAAATGATATTGAGAATGCAACAAAGATTGCGCGTGCAATGGTTACGATGTATGGTATGTCAGATACGTTTGGCATGATGTGTCTTGCTACGGTGGAAAACCAGTATCTGGATGGCCGT
>ERZ772820.3285-NODE-3285-length-10482-cov-2.791407_pt1 | contig 10482 bp, 7 predicted proteins | sample MGYA00511377_ERZ772820 | MGnify/ENA primary metagenome ERZ772820 (study PRJEB29015, sample SAMEA2737684) | human gut metagenome | biome: human gut; feature: human-associated habitat; material: faeces | place: China | collected 2012 ...
GTGAACGCCGGCCAGCTCTATATGCTCCATGACTGCCGGCACAAATGCGTGAGTTCCGTCGCTGATCGCATCCGCCTCACATTCCATGGCGTGATTTAAGAAACGGTCGATCAGAATCGGCCTGTCAGGAGTGACTCCCACGGCGGCTTTCATATAGCCGATCATGCTTTCATCATCATATACGACCTCCATTCCCCGGCCGCCCAGCACGTAGGAAGGACGAACCATCACCGGATAACCAATCTTTGCCGCGATTGCCAGCGCCTCTTCCACGTTAACTGCCATCCCGGATTCCGGCATCGGAATCTCCAGCTTCTCCATCATGGCCCGGAACAAATCACGGTCCTCGGCGAGATCGATGACGGATGGCGGTGTTCCTAAAATCTTCACACCGTTCTTTTCCAAATCCGCTGCAAGATTTAACGGTGTCTGGCCGCCGAACTGGGCGATCACACCCGCAGGCTGTTCTTTCTTATAGATGCTCAGCACATCTTCCAGAGTCAGCGGTTCGAAATACAGTTTGTCAGAGGTATCGTAGTCGGTCGATACGGTCTCAGGATTACAGTTGACAATGATGGTCTCAAAGCCCAGCTTTTTAAGGGCAAGAGAGGCGTGAACACAGCAGTAATCGAACTCAATACCCTGGCCGATCCGGTTGGGACCGCCGCCCAGAATCATGATCTTCGGCTTCTCTGTGCTGACCGGGTTCCGGTCCGGCGCATTATAGGTAGAGTAGTAGTAAGCGCTGTCTTCAGTCCCGCTCACGTGAATCCCTTCCCATGCTTCTTCCACACCGATGGCAATGCGGTGATTCCGTATGGTTTCTTCCGGAATCTGGAGAAGCTGGCTTAAGTATTTATCGGAGAAACCGTCTTTTTTTGCGGCGGTAAGCATCTCATCGGAAGGAAGTCCGCCTCTGCAGGACAGAAGTGCTTCCTCTTCCTCAACCAGTTCCTTCATCTGCTCGATAAACCAGTTCTTCACTTTGGTTATCTCATGAATCTCTTCCACAGAGGCGCCTTTTCTTAACGCTTCATACATAATGAAATGGCGCTCACTGGAAGGGGTAACCAGCATATGGAGCAGCTGTTCTTTTGTGCGCGTGTCGAAATCTTTTGCATGCCCCAGTCCATAGCGTCCCGTCTCCAGACTGCGGATTGCTTTCTGGAACGCTTCCTTATAGGTTTTGCCCACACTCATGACTTCGCCTACGGCACGCATCTGGGTTCCCAGCTTGTCCTCCACGCCTTTGAATTTTTCAAACGCCCAGCGTGCAAATTTGATTACCACATAATCGCCATCCGGAACGTATTTGTCCAGGGTGCCGTATTTTCCACAGGGGATATCCTTTAATGTCAGGCCGGTAGCCAGCATGGCGGACACCAGTGCGATAGGGAAGCCGGTAGCCTTGGAAGCCAGCGCCGAGGAACGGGAGGTCCGCGGATTGATCTCAATGACGATAATGCGGTCCGAAACGGGATCATGAGCGAACTGCACGTTGGTGCCGCCGATTACCTGAACGGATTCCACAATTTTGTAAGCCTGTTCCTGCAGGCGCTTCTGACACTCCGGAGATATGGTCAGCATGGGGGCCGAACAGAAGGAGTCTCCCGTATGAACGCCTAACGGATCTATATTTTCAATAAAGCAGACGGTGATCATACGGCCTTCGCTGTCGCGCACGATCTCCAGCTCCAGCTCTTCCCAGCCGAGAATGGATTCTTCTACCAGAACCTGGCCTACCAGGCTGGCCTGTAAGCCTCTGGCACAGACGGTCTTAAGCTCGTCTCTGTTGTATACGAGACCGCCGCCTGCACCGCCCATGGTATAGGCCGGACGCAGTACGACAGGATACCCCAGCTGATCTGCGATTTTTAATGCCTCGTCCACGCTGTAAGCCACCTCACTGCGGGCCATCTCGATGCCGAGTTCATTCATGGCCTTCTTGAATTCGACACGGTCCTCGCCGCGTTCGATGGCATCCACCTGTACACCGATCACCTTCACGTTGTATTTTTCCAGAATTCCTGCTTTATTAAGCTCGGAGCACAAATTTAAGCCAGACTGGCCGCCGAGGTTGGGAAGCAGAGCATCGGGCCGCTCCTTTGCGATAATCTGCTCTAAACGTTCCACGTTGAGCGGCTCGATATACGTTACATCCGCCGTCTCCGGGTCTGTCATGATCGTAGCGGGGTTGGAATTGACCAGTACAATTTCGTATCCCAGTTTCCGAAGCGCCTTGCAGGCCTGAGTACCGGAGTAGTCGAACTCGCATGCCTGACCGATGATGATCGGGCCGGAACCGATAATTAGTACTTTGTGAATATCCGTTCTCTGTGACATTATAATGTCCTCCTTGTAAAATGTAGACTCATCTATAGAATAATGATTCGATCTAGTCTATTCTAGTATAAGGCGGCCAAGTTTGAAAGTATTTTTTTCAATAATTGGCAAAAAATATGCATATTTTTCCCGAAAAGGGTGGGTAAATTTTCAACCTTCCTGTATTTATATTCACTGCTTATAATTACTTATAATAATAGAAAATGAAAGGGAAAACGGCACGACGTTTTGAGAGGGTACGCAATGAAATTTACAGAAGGATACTGGTGTATAAAAAAAGAGATTACGCCGCTTTACGCAGTGGAGTACGCAGACAGCAGACAGAACGGAAATGAACTTACCGTATATGCGCCGGGGAAACATATATCAGACCGCGGCGACTGTCTGAATGTAGGGATGCTGACAATTCGGCTGACCAGCCCGATGGAGGATGTCATCCGGGTGTCTGTCAGCCATTTTGACGGTACGGTCATCCGCGGTCCCTTTGCCCGGATTTACGGTACACCGCCTCACACCGTGATTGAGGAAACCGACGAAGAGATTCGCTACCGCAGCGGCCGTACCACTGCGGTGATTGATAAAAGGCCGAATTCCTGGGGAATCCGTTTTCTGGACGGAGACAGGGAACTGACGAATACCGGGTTTCGGAATATGGCATATATGACAAATCGGGAGACCGGAAAATGTTACATGGCAGAACAGCTTGCCATCGACGTGGATGAATATATCTACGGTCTGGGAGAACGCTATACTCCATTCGTAAAAAACGGACAGAGTGTGGAGATGTGGAATGAGGATGGCGGAACTGCCAGCGAGATTACGTATAAAAATATTCCGTTTTACATTACCAACAAAGGATATGGCGTCCTTCTGGAAAACGAAGGGGATGCCGCCTATGAGATTGCCAGCGAGAAGGTGGAGCGCGTACAGTTCTCCGTGGAAGGGGAACGCCTTGACTACTGTGTGATTAACGGATCCAGTCCGAAAGGAACCATTTCCAAATATACGGAACTGACCGGCAGACCAGCCCTTCCTCCGGCCTGGTCCTTCGGATTGTGGCTCACGACCTCCTTTACGACCAGTTACGATGAGAAGACCACCTCCGGGTTTATAAACGGTATGGCGGACCGTGATATTCCCCTGCACGTCTTTCACTTTGACTGCTACTGGATGGAGGCGTTTGAGTGGTGCAATTTCACCTGGGATCCGAAGACATTTCCGGATCCGGAAGGAATGCTGAAACGCTGCCATGACAGAGACTTAAAAATCTGTGTGTGGATCAATCCCTATATCGCACAGAAATCGCCCCTGTTTGAAGAGGGGAGGAGACTGGGATATCTGATAAAAAAAGAGAATGGAGACGTGTGGCAGACGGATATGTGGCAGGCTGGCATGGGGCTGGTGGATTTCACCAATCCGGGCGCTGTGGCCTGGTACCAGGCGAAGCTGAAAGTGCTTCTGGATATGGGGGCAGACTGCTTTAAAACGGACTTCGGAGAGCGGATTCCGGTAAAGGATATTACTTATTACGACGGCTCTGATCCGGTGAAGATGCATAATTATTATACGCATCTTTACAATCAGACCGTGTTTGAACTTTTGGAGAGAGAACGGGGAACCGGAGATGCCGTGGTTTTTGCTCGTTCTGCAACTGTGGGAGGCCAGCAGTTTCCTGTACACTGGGGCGGTGACTGCTCCGCCACCTATTCTTCCATGGCGGAGACTATCCGCAGCGGCCTTTCCCTGGCATGTGCGGGCTTTGGATTCTGGAGTCACGACATCAGCGGTTTTGAGAATACGGCTTCGGCCGATATTTATAAAAGGTGGTGCCAGTTTGGCCTTCTGAGCTCCCACAGCCGCCTCCACGGATCCTCCTCCTACCGTGTTCCGTGGCTCTTTGATGAGGAGGCGTGCCTCGTACTGCGGAAGTTTGTAAAACTGAAATGCGCGTTGATGCCGTATCTCTATCTGCAGGCGGTTACGGCTCATGAGGAGGGGATTCCAATGATGCGTCCGATGTTTGTGGAATTTCCGGGCGACCGGGCCTGCGAGACACTGGATAAACAGTATATGCTGGGCGATTCCCTGCTTACTGCACCGATCTTTAAGGAATCCGGCGAGGTAGAGTATTACCTGCCGGAAGGAATCTGGGTAAACTTACTGACCGGTAAAACCGTGACTGGCGGAGGATGGCAGAAGGAGACTCATAACTACTTCTCCCTGCCTCTCATGGTCCGGCCGGGCAGTGTGATAGCAGTCGGAAGCAATTGTGAAAAACCGGATTACAACTATGCAAAAGGCGTCAGATTCCTGCTGTATCTGCCGGAGACTGGGATGAAGGCTGAGACTGCTGTGACGGATCTGACCGGCAAAACCGTGATGACCGCCTGTGCGGAGCGGGAAGGGAACACGATTCGCCTTACGGTAAATGGCGGAAACAATGATTATACGTACGAGGTCCTGGGGGAAGAACTGCTTTCCGTCGTCTGCAGCTGAGAAGCGGGCCGCGCCTTTTTCTCTCAGGCCTGGGTGCAGTAACAGCATCCAGACTCACAGAAAATAAGAGTGTGCGTCCATATTGGAATTCTTTCCCTGAGATGGTATAATGGAAAAAGTGATTCTCCAAGGGGGAGGTATGTATGGACAACGCAATCAGATCAGAAAAACGAATTTGGCGGAAACAGGCTGTCAGGGCCGTGAAGGGTATGGCCCTGTTGTTCCTGTTATCCGCCGTTTTATACGGCTGCAGGAATTGGAGGAAAAGCCGGAGTATCCATCCGAGGAGATGGTACGGCTGATTTATGAGCGGGCCAGATTACAGTACCGGGTGTCCAGAATTCAGGACCAGAATTACCAGACAGAAAAACTGAAAACAGTCCTGGAAGAAAATCCACTCCAAAAAGAATTTAATAGTGAACTTTTTAAGGCAACGATACATCGGATTACCGTTCACAAGGACAGACGGTTCGAATATGAATTAATGAATGGTGTAAAAATTGAGCTTCCTATCCAGGAAGCAGCAGAAGGGAGGAAACCGGATGAGACGGGCCAGAACAGCAACCGTTGTAAAGAAAAACATCTCTGTAATTCCAGCCAATCCGGAATTCAGCCGTGATACAAGGGCTCAATATAAGCGGCTGCGGGTAGCCGCCTACTGCCGGGTCAGTACCTTGCAGGAACAGCAGGAGACCAGCTATGAAGCACAGGTGAATTATTATACAGAAAAAATCAACAGCAACCCGGAATGGGTGTTTGCAGGAATCTATGCAGATGACGGGAAGAGCGCCACCATGACCCGTAAGCGGAATGACTTTCAAGCAATGATTGATGACTGTATGGCAGGGAAAATTGATATGGTCATCACAAAATCCATCAGCCGCTTTGCCAGGAACACGGTAGACTCCCTTACCCATATCCGAAAATTAAAGGCAAAGAATATTGCCGTGTATTTCGAGAAGGAGAACATCAATACCCTGGGGGATGGCGGGGAAATGCTGATTACCATCCTTAGCAGCCAGGCCCAGGAGGAAAGCCGGAACTTAAGTGAAAATGTCCACTGGGGGTATGTGAGGCAGTTTGAAAACGGAGTGGTGTATGTAAATCACAATAAATTTCTGGGATACACCAAGGATGAAGAAGGAAATCTGGTCATCGTGCCGGATGAGGCAAAGCTGGTCCGCAGAATCTTCCGATTATACCTGGAAGGAAACAGCATTAACAAAATTGCAGAGACGCTTACAAAGGAAGGAATTCGGACTGTGACAGGAAACACCGTGTGGCATGCCACGGTGATTTCCAAAATGCTGATGAATGAAAAATATATGGGGGATGCGCTGCTGCAAAAAACCTATACCGTGGATTTCCTGGAAAAGAAGAGGGCGGTCAATAAAGGAATCGTACCGCAGTATTACATCGAGGGCAACCATGAAGCGATTATCCCTCGGGAACTGTTTTACCAGGTACAGGAGGAACGGGCCCGCCGGGCGAATGTTTACCGCCCGGCAAAAAAGAAGGGAACCACCATCCGGGGAAAATACAGTTCCAAGTATGTGCTGGCCGACATCATGTACTGCAAAGAGTGCGGACAGCCTTACCGCAGGCAGGTATGGGTGAACGGCGGTACAAAGAAGCCGGTGTGGCGCTGTTACAGCCGCTTGAAGAGCGGAACCAAGAAGTGTAAACATTCCCCCAGCCTGGAAGAAAAAGCGCTCCACGAAGCGATTATGGAGGCCATCAACTCCGTGGTAAAGGATGAAGGGGAGTTCATCGATGCCTTCCGGGATAATGTCATCCGGATCCTGGGCAGCTACTCGGACAACGTGGAGCCAACCGAATATGATGAGAAGATCGATGCACTGCAGAAACAGATGCTGGCCCTAATCGAGGATAGTGCTAAAACGGAGAGCGCCGATGAGGAGTTCGACCGGGCGTATCGGGAGATCACGGACCAGATCCGGGCCTTCAAGAAAAAGAGGACAGAGCTGAGCCGGGAAAAGCAGCTGGCCGAAGCCTACGACCAGAGAGTGGAAGGTATGGGTCAGTACATCCAAAAGACCAACTACCTAAAACGCCAGTTTGATGACGAACTGGTCAGGCGACTGATTAAGGCCATCATGGTAATCAGCGAAGATAAGATTGAAATACAGTTCCACTCAGGGATTGTGATGACCCAGAGAATCAATGAATATGACTAAGACCGGCGGCAGAATCAACGGATTCCTGCCTGCCGGGATCCTGACAGTGGCAAGAATAAAGTCCCCAGACACCGTGTGATATCCTTATCACAGCTGGGGGTTTTATTGTTGGTATTACAGGGAGGAGTAAGAACGATAGACGGGGAGGAACAGCGGAATGATATCGGAAGAGCTGAAAAAGATGTTTGAAGGGCGGATTGCGATGCAGGATATGCATTATGTGGGGAAAGCCTGCTATGGGAGACTGGAGGAGAATCTCAGAGGGAAGATTGAGCTGGGACAGGGCTTTATGGACAGTGGGTATACCAGGCTTACCGTCTCAGTGCTGGAGCGGACCAATGGGCTGGTGGATCAGATGAAGTTTTTGATCAGTGATGTGACTGGTCTGAAACAAGAAACGGAAGGGGAACGGATGGCAGGGCCAGAACTGAGATCGTATAAAGATTCTGTCTGGTGGAATTGTGAGATGGAAGAGGAGGACTACCAGAAGATAGCGGAGGTGGTCAATGGATATCTGTCTCTGTTTCAGTCGGAAGAACTGGTTCAGGGACAGAAGGAGGACGAGTCTCAGGGGCAGGAAGTACAGTCGGGAGCGCTGCCGGGTAATATCCTTACTTAAATCATCGGAACCATGTTTAATATAGAAGGAATAAGGAAGGGAGCGGGGCTTAAATGGAAGTGTTTGTGAAGCGTGAAAACTGGGATGGCGGAATTTGGATGAAGCTGCCGGCTTCGGAGGAACAGGCAGAACAGGTCCAGGAGGAACTGGCCGGGTACCATCCTTCCAGGATGATTCCATTCATAGGAGATGTGAAAGCGCCGGTGTCCGGTCTGGCACATCTGTTAATTGGAGAATTTGTGTTTCAGGATTCAAACCTTGGACAGTTAAACTACCTTGCCGCAAAGATTGGTTCCTGGACGGAACAGGAGCGGGCTGTAGAATGAAAAGCCGGATTCTTTGATACGGATTGTGGAGGTAATGGAGCATTTAGACCAGTACGAATGCCATCCAGAGATAAAATCCCTAGAACAGTATGGACATGATCTGTTTGAGCGGGAAGGGAGAACGCTGCCGGTGGAACTGACCGGCTATTTTGATTATGAGGCGTATGGCCGTTTCCATATGAAAGCCAGTGAGAGGTTGACAGATGAGGGGCTTATTACAAGAATCAAGGCACCAAAACCGGAAGTAGGAAAGACGCAGAATCCAGAAGTGGTGCAGCCTGGGACAGCAGTATTCCGGGTGTATCTGGTATTTGATAAGAAGTATCCGGAAAAGAACTGTTATTATTTCCCTATGACGGAGAAACAGCTGGAGGCCCTTGAGGAGAAATGCAGAATATATGACGTTTATGAGGTGGCAGACTATCTCAGCAATATCTGGGAGTTGGATCAGTTCTTACCTCCACGGCTCACATTTAGGGAGCTGAACCAGATTGCAATGGAGATACAGAACTTGGCGGATAAAACCACTGTGTCGAGAAAGAAACTTCTGGCTTCACTAGAAGCTGAGGTTCCAAGGGATGCAGATGCAGCAAGTCAGATTATTCGTAATTATAAGGACTATGAATTCCTCCCGGTTCAGGAGTTGTCAGCGGAGTGCTATGCAAAGTATCTGCTGAATTTACAACAGATTTATATCGAGAAGGAACTGGAACCATATGTCCGTCTCGAAGAATTTGGTTTGCAGAAAATGAAAGCGAATGGGCCGGTGGAGACAACATTTGGCACGCTCATCTATAAGGGACATCCGATACAGGAACTGAGTCCGTCTGTTCATGAATTCCGCCTATACAATTCATTGGCTGTAACCGCCTATTGGAGTGGAAGTGAATCCTTTGTGCCGGAGCTTTTAAGAGGGAAGGAACTTCTCTCGTATGAAAACATGATCCGGGAAAAGATTCAGGCCAGCTTAAAAAGCTACCCCGAGAAAGGTCTGGCGGAATATCTGTTTTCTGAACTGCTTAAAAAACGGGTTGCATCTATGACGCCAGATGTAGAGGCATATGCCGGCAGCCTTTGGGGTGTGCTTACAGTAAGAACATACGGAGAATTAAATGACCGGGAGTTGGCGGCTGTGATGGAAGAGTGGAAGGCGATGGCAGATAGCGGCTGGGGAGAAGAACTGTTTTACCGGCCTATTCAGACGGAGATGGGTGAGATTTATATTGGGTTCTGGGATACAGACAATAATGACAACCTGTTTATAAAAACAGAGGAGGAGTTTCGGCGGGACTACCTGGGCGGAAGTCAGATTGGGCAGGAGCTGCAGCTTTAAAAGTAAGTCTTTGAATACAAGTTTTCAATGCAAGCCCAGAACAGTGGTTAAGCACGAAAAGAACAAATGTTCTGAAAACATATTGCGCTATCATGTCTGCTCCTGTATAATAGCAGTAGAACGAGGAGGCGTCAGATTAGATGATTCGGTTATTTGAGTTTCGGGATTTGGATAGGATTATGGAGATTTGGCTGGAGGGAAACTTAAATGCTCATCCATTTATAAAAGAGGAGTATTGGAGACAGAATTTCGAGACAGTCCGCTCCGTGCTGCCAAATGCAGAGGTGTATGTGTTTGAGGAAGACGGGGAGGTCCAAGGCTTCATTGGCATGGACGCAGAGTATATTGCCGGAATATTTGTAGCGGAGGGACACCGGGGGCAGGGGATCGGCCATCAGCTGATTTCAGAGGTAAAGAGGAAAAAGCGCCTGTCATTGCATGTATATGAGAAGAATACAGGCGCTGTGGCATTTTATCAGGCGGAAGGATTCCGTGTTGAAAACAGCATGACAGAGAAAGGAACTGGGGAGCAGGAGTACCTGATGGTGTTTCATGAGGACAGCGAATTAAATGAGGGAACATAGCTTGATAAGGTGGATGAAATAACTTTTTGGGCAGTTACTTATAAATTGTCATTTATTATGAAGGAGGAGTTACAAAATGTCTAAATATAATTTCTACTATGATGAGTCTGAGCATAGCCGAAAAATCAACTACAAGACGGTAAGTGCCTCTAATTATTATGATAATTTCGTAACCATGATTGTAGGATGGTCAGCCGAGAAGGATGATATTCTGCAACGGCATGCTTCTTTTGAGGCTAAGTACGCAGATAGAAAAGATCGTAATGGTGAAATCAAAAGTACGATGTTTCAGCAAAAACAATTTAAGTATGGTTTTGCCTCCCTTAATAAGCAGAATGCTCAGTTTATAAATGATTTTCTGTCGCTTTTTGACGAGGAAATTCATATTTACTTTTCTGTTTCCAGCAAGATCGAATACCTTATGTTGCAGGTTTTTCAAGGGTACGAGAACAGTTTTCTCTTTGATGCAGACTTTATGAAGTATTCCATTACAAAGGCTCTCGTTATATATCACCCGAGGGAAATCATTAAATGCCTCTACGAATCACCCAAAGACTTTTTAGAGGAACTAAAGAAGTTTTTC
>ERZ772820.3297-NODE-3297-length-10464-cov-3.452781_pt1 | contig 10464 bp, 8 predicted proteins | sample MGYA00511377_ERZ772820 | MGnify/ENA primary metagenome ERZ772820 (study PRJEB29015, sample SAMEA2737684) | human gut metagenome | biome: human gut; feature: human-associated habitat; material: faeces | place: China | collected 2012 ...
GAATAAGTGTCATAGGATAAGCAAAACCTACCCTTCCTATACACTCAACAATTCCCGTAAACAGTGAAAACATAGCATCTCCTGCACCGTTTAACACGTTTCTTGTTGTATAAATAAGTCCTAAGAAAATATAAAAACAACATGTAATTCTTAAACCGTTTGCACCAATTCTTATAACATCTGCATCTTTACCGAATATGGACGCAATTGACGGTGCAAAAATCCAGAAAACCACACCAACTGCCAGCGCAAAAATTGAGCTTACCAATGTTGCAGAATTAAATCCTTTTCTAACTCTGTCTTTAAGCCCGGCGCCAATATTCTGCCCTGTGTATGTTGAAACTGCTGCACCAAGAGACATAAAAGGCTGCTGAACCAAAGTTTCAATTCTTGAAACAACTGTAAATGCTGTTGTAAATGTAGCTCCGTAACCGTTAACAACTTTCTGTAAAACAATTAATGAAAATGCAATCAAACTGTTCTGCAAAGCTACCGGAATACCTAATTTGCAACTTTTCTTAATAATACTTCCATTTAATTTTATGTTTTTCTTTTTTAATTTAAAATATGTATTACTTTTGTATGCATAAATAATACATGCCAAAGCTGAAATAAGCTGTGAAAAAGCCGTTGCCACACCTGCGCCAACAACGCCCCAGCCAAAGCTTAATACAAAAATCAAGTCCAATATAACATTTAAAACACTTGCCACAATAAGGAAAATCAAAGGTGTCTTTGAATCTCCCAATGCTCTAAGTATACCTGACACGCCATTATAAAAACCTACACACACAATACCAATTGATACTACCTTAAGGTACGCCACTGCATCATTAAGAATAACCGGGTCTGTGTCAAGCAAAACAAGAATAGGTCTTGCAGTTACAAAACCAATAATTGCCATAATTACAGAACATACTGTAATAATCCAAATTGAATTTCCGATTGCATCCTTAACTTTTTCTTCATCGCCAAAACCAAAATACTGGGCAACAATAATACCAATACCTACTGAAAGTCCTGCTACCAATGAGAAAAAGAAAAAATTAAGTGAATTAGTTGTACCGATTGCGCCTAACGCATTCGCCCCAACAAAGTTACCTACAATAATGGAATCCACCATATTGTACAACTGCTGAAATATATTTCCTACTAAAAGGGGAAGGGAGAACTGAATTAACAGTTGCATCGGATTTCCCTTAGTCATATCCTTTACAAATTTATTTTGTTTTTCCAATTTAATACCTCTTCTTATGTAAATACTGCAAAACTAATTTTGCGTCAAAAAATTTTGCTTCCATACTTAAACTCCCATTTTAAACATTTATTGTGCAATTTGAGACCTGCTTTGCACTCCCTCAATTCTAAAATGTGAAGAATCCTACTACACCGCACAGAATCCCTACCAATGCACCTACAATAACATCTTTAGGAAAATGAACCCCGCTTATAACTCTTACAATTGCAATAATCAAACCGCAAACAAAAACAATTATTCCAAGTGGAATCTCTCTTATGTAAAGAAAAGCCATTCCTATGATAAACGCAGAAAAAACATGTCTACTAGGCATAGACTCTCCTTTTTTATTCTTTTCTATAATAGGCTTAAAATCATACATAGTATATGGGCGCTCACTGTTAATAAATCTTCTGACAATGCTTACAAGAATAAAACTTATGGCTGTTACAGCCACAAACCTTGCAAGTCCTTTATTTTTCTCATCAAAAAGAATTATAATGCCAACAACATACGCCATATATACAATTTTTGTGGCAATGGAATTAATAAACTGAACTATTTTCTCGCCATTTTCTAATCTCCTTATGCCATCTGTTATTTTCCTATAAGTCTGCTGATTCATGTTCACCTCTACTGCTTTCTTGCAAGCTTATATTCATCACCATATGAAAAATATGGACATGTTGCCTTTTTAAACTGCATAAGCATTGCAAGGTCATCTTCATCCATGCTTACAACACAGGCGTACTCTTCATATTCTTCATCATAAACATAGTTACTACAAAACTCACAGCTATACTGTCCACTCATTTTAACTACCTTTGCCTTTCTTTTGCAAAACTAAAGGTTGAAATTCATCTTAAGAAAATCCAAGACATTCTTTCAACCTTTATAATTAATCTAATTTGTAAATACAATATTAGTCTTTAAAATCCAAATTGAAGCCTGTAATGTTTTACAACTTATTTGTATTCTTCAGCTAACTTCTTAAATGCAGGCAAAGCATCTTCAATCTGCTTAGTCTGTACACAATAAGATACTCTGATATATCCCGGTGTACCAAAACTGTCTGCAGGAACTAATAATAATTCATGTTCCTTAGCCTTTTCGCAGAATTCATGTGAATCATCACACATTGCCTTAACGAACAAATAAAAAGCTCCATCAGGGTAAACACACTGGTAACCCATCCCTGTTAAGCTGTTATATAAAAGATCTCTATTAGTCTTATAAATTGAAATATCTGATGTAGCATCAAGACACTTTTCAATAACTCTCTGATACATACTTGAAGCGCAAACATAACCTAAAGCTCTTCCTGCACCACAAACTGCTGCATAAGCATCTTCTTCATCATCCATATCCGGTGAAACGGCAATATAACCAATACGTTCACCAGGAAGTGACAAAGCCTTGCTGTATGAATAACATACAAAAGTATTGTGATAATAATTAATTATGTATGGAACTTCAATATCATCATAAACCAATTCTCTATATGGTTCATCTGTAATAACAAAAATGCTATGACCGTATTCTTTTTCTTTCTTTCTTAAAAGGTCACACATTTTTTCAATTGTTTCCTTTGTGTAAACAACACCTGAAGGATTGTTAGGTGAATTAATAATAACTGCTTTAGTTTTTTCATTAATTGCAGCTTCAAACTTCTCCATATCAATCTGGAAAGTCTTATCTTCTGACTGAACTGCAACAAGCTTAGCACCTGTTCTTTCAATGAAAACGCTATATTCAGGGAAGTAAGGTGTAAATGCAATACATTCTTCGCCCGGTAACATAATAGCATTTAAAACTATAGTAAGTGATGATGCAGCACCACATGTCATATAAATATGATTAGCTGTAAGCTTAGTTCCAAATCTACCATTAATGTAATCTGAAATACTCTGTCTTACATGAGCATCACCCTGTGCTGATGTGTAGCCGTGAAGTGCCACTGAATCAAAATTGTCAACCAAATCCTTAATAGTATCATCAACAATCTTTGGAGCCGGAACGCTTGGATTTCCTATACTAAAATCAAATACATTTTCTGCTCCTATTTCTGCCTTACGCTTATTACCATATTCAAAAATCTCTCTGATTTCTGAACGTACCTTTCCTAACTTAACTAATGACTCTGAATACATCATATTCTCCTTCCTGCTGTCTGATACATAATCCATTACATATACATATTTATCATTTAAGTATGCTCTTAAATTCTGTTATATCTTTCAAACATCTTCTTAATTGCTTATTAGCCCTTAAGAATATGCTTAAACTCTCTTTCATTTTCACGCTTCATGTCACGCTTTGCAATATCCTGACGCTTGTCATATAACTTCTTGCCTCGTGCCAGGCCAATCTCAACTTTTACAAGGCTTCCTTTAAAATAAACCTGTAAAGGTACTAATGTCAATCCCTTTTCGTTAAGCTTTCCAACTAATTTATTAATTTCATATTTATGAAGCATAAGTTTCTTTGGTCTTAATGGATCCTTATTAAAAATATTTCCTTTTTCATAAGGATTAATATGCATTCCATAAATAATAACTTCGCCATTGTCTATTCTTACAAAAGACTCTTTAATACTACAATGTCCCTGTCTAAGTGACTTAACTTCTGTACCGTGAAGCACAATCCCTGCTTCGTAAGTATCTTCTATAAAATAGTCGTGTCTGGCTTTTTTATTACTTGCTATAACTCTAACTGAACCTTTTGCCATTACATCTCCTTTATTATGATAAAATAAACTCTATTATTCTTATAAAATAAAATTCTTTCTTCTTATAAGCAAAATCCATCATTCTGCTAAACTAAAATCAATAGTTCTTGCAACCTTGTCGGCCGCTTCTACTCTAATCTTTACTTTCTGACCTAACTTGTAAGTCTTCTTTGTTCTCTCACCTGTCATTGAATAAGTATTTTCATCATAAATATAATGATCATCCATCATATTTGAAACATGAATAAGACCTTCAACTGTATTAGGAAGTTCAACATAAATTCCAAAGTTTGTTACCCCGGAAATTACTCCTTCGTATTCTTCGCCAATATAGCCCATCATATACTCTGCCTTCTTTAACTTTTCAGTATCTCTCTCGGCATCATCTGCTCTTCTTTCAGTAATTGAGCAGTTCTTTGTAACCTCCGGCAAAATATGATTAAAGTGAGAAATATGCTTGTCTGTAAGCTTATTATTTAAAGCTTCCTTAATTATTCTATGAATCTGAAGGTCGGGATATCTTCTGATTGGTGAAGTAAAATGACAATAATACTTAGCTGCCAATCCAAAATGTCCCTTGCACTCAGGAGTATATTCTGCACGCTTCATTGAACGAAGAGTAATTCTACTAATAAGTGCCTCTTCAGGAGTTCCTTCAATATTCTTTAATAATTTCTGAAGTTCCTTTGGATGAATCTGCTCTTTTGACATTTTTACAGAATATCCAAAGTTGTTTATAAATGTTGTAAGCTGTGAAACTTTTTCCATATCAGGCTCTTCATGATTTCTGTATACGAAAGGAAGCTGTCTCCAATAAAAATCTTCAGCTATTGTTTCGTTAGCTGCCAACATAAAATCTTCAATAATCTTTGTTGCCTTATTTCTGTCATAAGGCTCAATCGAAATAGGCTTTCCACCTTGATTTAATTTAATTTTGCATTCAGGGAATTCAAAATCAATTGCCCCTCTCTTGTATCTTCTTTCTCTAAGAATTTCAGACAATTCAGCCATTAATTCAAACATTGGAACCAAATCCTTGTAACGCTCCATTGTTTCAGGATTTTTATCAACAATAATCTCCTTAACTGCTGTATATGTCATTCTTTCATTAACATTAATAAGTGATTCCACTATCTCGTGGTCAATAATTTCACCTTTTTCGTTAATCTTCATAATGCAACTTAAAGCAAGTCTGTCAACATCATGATTCAATGAGCAGATTCCGTTAGAAAGCTTGTGTGGAATCATTGGAATAACCCTGTCCACAAGATAAACACTTGTACCACGTTTCACTGCTTCTTTGTCAAGTGGTGAATTCTCTGTTACATAATGTGATACATCGGCAATGTGAACACCTAATGTATAAATTCCATCTTCTTTAGTTAAAGTAACTGCATCATCAAGATCCTTTGCATCCTCACCGTCAATTGTAACTGTCTGCCAATCTCTAATGTCCTTTCTTCCAACCTTGTCTTCTTCCGGAACTTCATCAGGAATATTCTCAATCTGCTTCATTACTTCTTCCGGAAACTCTGTTGGTATATCATAGTTCTTTACAATAGAAATAATATCAACTCCCGGATCATTAATGTGACCAATTATCTCTATAATCTTGCCTTCCGGCTTTCTGCCGTTAGTACCATAATCAGTAATCTGAACTACAACCTTATGACCTGTAACAGCTCCCATAGTATCTTTTCCCGGAATATAAATGTCCTGAGCAATCTTCTGATTATCAGGAAGCACATATCCGAAAGTCTTTGACTTCTGAAAATATCCTACAACCTGCTGAATCTCGTGTGAAAGCACCTTTACAACTCTTGCTTCCTTACGTTTACCTGTCTGGCTATCCTCAACCTGAATAAGAACCATGTCATGATGAAAAGCTCCGTTAACCTTATCCTCCGGAATAAAGTAATCTTCATCCTGTCCTTCAACTTCAACGAAGCCGAAACCTCTATCATTACTTATAAAGTAACCTTCTATATAATGTTCCTTTGTAATAACATACTTGCCCTTCTTGGTTATTGAAATCTTTCTTTCTTCCAACAACTCAGAAAGCACTTCCTCTAACTGATCCCTGTTCTCTTTTGTAATGTTTAAAACCACTGCAAGTTCCTTGAACTTCATTGGTATATATGTCTTGTCATTCATAAGTTCAAGAATGACCTTCTTCTTTTTTTCCATTACATCATTCATAATATTTCTCCTATATGGTATGTGTGACACATACCTTGTAATAAAAATTAACCTTGCTCTTTTCTTTTAATAACTTTATTAAATTTGTCTTGTTTCTATATTGATATTATAATCCTTTTTTTCTCTTGTGTATCTATTTTTTATAGTTTTTCTTGTTTATATAGAAAAAAGGTGTAGAAACCTACACCTTTTAATGGACTAATTATTATTTCAAATTAATATCCTAAGAATTTCATATTAAGTACAATTGCGATAACAAAGAATAATACTACGAAAACCTTTGTTGCTTTTTCAAGCTTTCCTTCCATAGAACGTCCTTTGTTCTTTCCCCAATATGAATCAGCAGCACCACTGATTGCACCAGTTAATCCTGCCTGCTTTCCTTCCTGAAGTAAGATTACTACTGTTATTGCTAAGCATATTAATACAAATACTGCTGTAAGTACTCTTAATAATGTCATGAGTCTCCACCTCCTATAACGCATTCAAACATAATGATTCTAGCATATATAGATGGTAAAATCAAGTAAAATTATTAGAGTTCCGTTTCGAGATCAGAAGGAATTATCTGTTATTTTATTGTTAGCATTTCTTCTATTCTAATCAACTGGTTGTATTTTGCAGTTCTTTCACCACGGCAAGGTGCTCCTGTTTTGATATAGCCTGTGTTTAGGGCAACGGCAAGATCGGCTATTGTGGTGTCTTCCGTTTCGCCCGAACGGTGTGACATTATGGCGATATAACCCTGACTTTGTGCCATACGGACCGCCTCGATTGTCTCCATCACACTACCGATTTGGTTTGGTTTTATAAGGATTGCATTAGCACACTTTTCATCAATTCCTTTTTTGAGCCTTGCCACATTAGTAACAAAAAGATCATCTCCAACTAATCGGATTTTGTCGCCAAGAGCTTTAGTTATTTTTTGCCATCCATCCCAATCTTCCTCATCCAGTGGATCTTCTATTGAAAAAATTGGATAATTGGTTACGATATCTTCCCACAACGAAATAAGCTGATCTGTGTCCATTTCTACATTTTTCTTCGGCATACGATAATGACCTTTCCTGTCACCCTTCCACTCAGAAGCAGCCACGTCAAGGGAAATCATAAAATCCTTGCCCGGTCTGTAGCCTGCATCAATTATGGCAGCCATAATCAAGTCCAGTGCTTCTTCCTCGCCTGAAAGATTTGGTGCAAAGCCGCCTTCATCCCCTACGGCAACTGAAAGATTATCTTTCTTTAACAATTTTTTCAAACAAGTATAAACTTCCGCGCACCATCTAATGCCTTCCTTGACAGACTGCGCACCCACTGGAAGAATCATAAATTCCTGAACATCAATATTGTTAGACGCATGCGCCCCGCCGTTTAGAATATTCATCATTGGAATTGGCATTTTTTCTCCACAAATTCCACCAATATATTGATATTCAGGGAGTTTCAAAGCCTTGGCACAAGCCTTCATATTCGCCATGGACACTGCAAGAATAGCATTTGCTCCCAACTTCTTTTTGTTTTCGGTTCCATCAATGGCAATCATTTTGCTGTCAATTTTTCTCTGATTAAGACCATTCATTCCCTCCAAAGCAGGATAAATCTCCTTGTTAATATTCTCCACAGCCTGCGACACACCGGCACCGTTGTATCTCTTGTCGCCATCGCGTAGCTCCATCGCCTCAAACTTTCCTGTTGACGCTCCTGAAGGCACGTCTGCTATTGCAGTAAAAAGCTCCCCAGCCTTACCGTCTGCCTTTACCGTTACCTGTGCCTCAACAGTAGGATTGCCTCTTGAATCCAAAACCTCGCGACCTCTTATATCAACAATTTTCAAATACTTATACATAAAAAACCTCCAAAATACACTTTTTAATCAGTATGCGTATTTTGGAGATTTTTATTAATAATCTAAATTTGTTTTTATTCAATTATTTTGTACTTCTTCAATAATTCCTTTTGGTACTCTTTATCCTCTGATATTTTTTCTATTTCATCATACTTTTTTTCTGACACTAAAAGCTTAAGTAACTTGCTAATATTATCCATTCCTTCTTCTCTACCTTTTTCTCGACCATTCCTAAACTGCTTATCCAATTCCATCTGATATGACATATACTCTCGCCTCCACTGTTTATTGTTTCTGGCTTCAAACACTTTCCTGTCTATGTCCTTTGCTAGTTGACTTTCAGGTTCTCTGCCATCAAAATAATCTAACAACATCTGTAGTTCTTCGCTTATGCCATCTCTGTTACCTTTGGTATTTAAGAAAATCTTATGAGTTCCATCATTTAATTTTATATCCGAATCATCAACACATATATTCTCAAATTCATAAATACTTCTATTCTTTTCAAAAAAATCAAAGGTACAAATAAATATTACATAGCTTGTTTTTAGTATATCATAAGATTGACCTTTTTCAATTAATTTCAAGTCAATTATGTCCTGATAATATCGTGACCTCTTCGGTAGCTCCTCATAATTTGTCGTTTGCATTTCAAGATTAAAAACAGTATTTTTGTCATCTTCAACATAGATGTCCAGTCTTATTGACTTTGAACCCGGTGCAATCTGAATGGTTTCTTCATAATCAAGATATTCAATGTCCCTTATCTTAATGTTTAATATCTGCTCTAACACCGGCTTGCATATCTCTTTATTAGACATTACTTTGGCAAACATAAATGCATCTGTTATTCCTAATTCTTCATATTGTTTTCCCATTATCTTATCCTCCCTTGTTTATTTAATATCTAAATATATTTTAAATAATAAATGCGCTTCTGTCAACATTTTATTTATGTGTTTCGGAGTCAGTTTATGTGATGTTTACCTTATATAAAAAGCCAACTGGAAAGTATTAAACTTTAAATCTAACTTTCTAACCAGCTTTTTATTAACTTTTTTGAATAGTATTAGATAAATAGTTACATCATAAGCAGTATTCGTATTCCGCTTCGTTCCATACTCATATCGCGCTAGCGCGATATATTCCTGAATTAAAAATGCTTTTATTGAGCAAGCTCATAACGCAATTTTATTTCAGTCATACACCGCTTAAAGTTACGCGTAAAAAGTCCCGGTAAGATTGGTTACCCAATCTTCCGGGACTATGAGAATATGAGAAAGCAATGCTTTTCAATATTATCAGGCTATTTTACTTTGACTACATGATATAATGTGTATGTCTTACCACCACTTGTAACTGTAATCTTAATTGTAGCTTTGCCTTTCTTAACAGCTTTAACTTTACCCTTCTTAGAAACCTTAGCTACCTTCTTGTTAGATGTTGCATACTTAACTGTAGCACCACTTGCAAGGTTTGCTAATTTAATCTTCTTAGATTTGCCTTTCTTAAGAACTGTTTCGTCTGCAACTGCAAGGTTCTTTCCTGCTTTGCTAATCTTGCTTACTTTGAAGCTTGTCTTAGCTTTGCCCTTAACTTTGACATTGAAGTAGTACTGGCTTACAACACTGCCCTTCTGGATGCAGATTGTTAATTTAGCTTTACCTTTCTTCTTTGTCTTAATTACACCCTTATTACTAATTGTTGCAACTTTCTTGTTGCTTGTGTAAGTATAAACCTTAGCACCCTTAGTATTCTTAAGACGTAACTTGTATGTAGCCTTAGCGCTTAACTTCTTGCTTGAAACTACTGTTGGAACCTTTAATCCTGTAGCACCACTTGGTGTATCTTTGTTAGCTGCTACTGTAGTTGTTCCTTCATTAGCCTTAGCTGTTGTTGTAGTTGGTGCTGTAGTTGTTTCGCCTGCGGCTGGTTTTGTTGTTGTTTCACCTGTAGCTGGTGTTGTTGTTTCTTCGCCTGTTGATGGTGTAGTTGTTTCTTCACCTGTGCCAGGTGTTGTTGTTTCTTCTGAACCTGGTGTTGTAGTTGTTTCTTCAGGCTTCTTAACTTCTGCCTTGATTACTTCGATTTCAGCAAGACCAACTGCTGTTGTTGATTCTGAAACTTCGTCAACTACGAACTTAATGTTCTTAACTTCTTTGCCTTCGCCAAGACTGATTTCCTTAACTGCACCATCATTTGGAAGTTCTCCAACTTCAAGTGTTGTTCCATCCTCAAATTCTAAGTGAGATTTTGTGATGTGGTCATCTGTATTAGGTCTGTCATAAAGTTTAATTGTTGTAACTTTCTGTGCTTCATCGTATGCAAGATTTAACCAAGCACCTTTTCCTTCATTCTTTGTTACCCATTCAGCCCATGGGAATCTTGTATGCTTGTTAGCAAGTCCTGTTGCATAACCATCTGCAATACCATCAACTGCCTTAACTGCACTCT
>ERZ772820.3298-NODE-3298-length-10459-cov-8.635333_pt1 | contig 10459 bp, 11 predicted proteins | sample MGYA00511377_ERZ772820 | MGnify/ENA primary metagenome ERZ772820 (study PRJEB29015, sample SAMEA2737684) | human gut metagenome | biome: human gut; feature: human-associated habitat; material: faeces | place: China | collected 2012 ...
GCTCCTTCTGGAACCAGCGGTTGACGTTGTAGCTCAGAAGCGCGGGATCGCGCTGAAGCATCCGGTCATAATACTTGCTGGGAATGTCCAGATAGGTGCCGATCTGCTGATGCGCGGTCTGCTGAATCTCCAACGGTTCGATCTGGTCGATACCCTCGCGGTCGAGCACACGGATCACAGGGCTGTCGCCATATGTATCCATGTGCAGACGGTCGGTTGCGACCAGATAGTCTGCCTTTGCCTCCTGCTGGCGCAGGATCTCGCGGCTCACATCCTGAATACTGCGTCCGCTTTTCATTCGAATTTTCGCTCCTTTCTAAAAAAATTACCATGATACGGCGATCTCGTTATCCTGAACACGTGCACTCAAGCCTTCGCTCTCCAACACCTGTCCCAGACGCGGCCAGTAGACCTTCGGCGGGAAGGCAGTCAGATGCTCCTGCGGAACATCCCGCGTGTTGTCGTCCTCGTGGATGCACACGCTGCCGTCTTCTTTCAGCGTCAGGCTGCTGTGGCCGCGGGAATCCAGATCGGCGATTACACGCTCCAATACTTCACGTCCCTCCACGTCATACCAGACCTGCGGATCGACCGGCTGCTGGTTTGGCGGCGTCGGCGCATCCATACGCGGCTGCACCGGCACGACTTTCAGGAGATTACAAGAGAGATTCCCGTTGCGGTCGATCTGCACGTCTGCATAGTCATATTCCGCAATGCCATACACGCGAATTCGTCCGGTGCCGCCCTGCATGACGAGCGCGGTCGGATTCCCGGTCATCCACTCCCAGCGGGCGCTCGGATAGACCGACTTGAGATACGCAGAGATCCGATGGTTGACGTGCCGCAGCAAAAGCTGCATAGCGTCGCTATTTGCCTGCGCCGTACTGTAAAGCGATGCTTCCCGCTGCCGTCTGGCGTCGTGTTCTTTCTTCCGATACCCGCGAATGGAATCCCACGCGGGCTGAAGCTGGAACATGACCACCCACAGACCCCACGCCGTAAAGGTCAGGAGCAAAAGCGGGACGAGCCATGCGCCGCGCACCAGCGCCAGAATCGCAATGACCACACCGATCAGGACAGAGATACTGCCCCAAAGGGGACTGGATCGTTTCATAAAATTTAGCCACCTTTCAAAATTCTTTCGATAAAATAAAAAAAGAGGAACCGCACCGACGAATCATTTCTGAATCATCTGGTGCGGTTCCTCTTCCGCTGCGCCGGCATTATTCCGGCAGTTCCTCCCGGTCACCGTCGATCTGTTCGGCGGTGACTGGAAAAACCTCTGTTTCATTCTGTACTGGACGGACTGTTTCCCGCTTTTGCGGAACAGGCGCCCAATCGTCCAATCTGAGCTTCAAACGTTTATCCTTTGTGATGCCGTCTTTTTTTGTGAACTCTTCCAACTCCAACGTGCCGCTCAAAAAGATATAATCGCCGTTACTCAGACTGCACTTTGCAAGCCGCTGCGCCATGTAGCCCCATGCCCACACGTCAACAAACTGTGTGTGTCGCTGTGAACCGAAGCCGACATACTCGGCTACGGAAAAGCGGACATAGGGTTCGCCCTTGGCGCTGTGCTGCAATTCCGGGCCTTGCGTGATCAGCCCGATGAGACTCGCTTTTGCCATAACACTCCTTTCTGCCACCGGCATGAATATCTATATAAAAAATGCCGGCAGCGACATCTACCCCTTGCGGGCAAATACCATGCTACCAGCACTCAAATACAAACCTGACCAACGTGTGCAATGTGAGAAGCCCCACGCACAGACCATACGGTCTGCGTTCCGATGAACTGCACAAATATCAATTACATGAGTATAGTAGCACAATATATTGTAATTGTCAATTATGTTAAAACTATATGTAGATTTCGCAAAGGATAGAAGATGTCCTCTATTTATAAAATAGAGCGGCAATACGATTTTTCTGCACAATACAGAAAAAAGCGGCCGCAGATCTGCGACCGCTTCGGTTATGCAACTGTGTTTTTTGCTTTATTGCAAAGCAGATGCTGTCCAATTTAGAATCTGCTCTGCAAATGCGATTGCCTGTTTTGCATGATGCTCCTCGACAGTCAGTTCGTTCGGATATCGTGTCATGGTACCAAATGGCGTTAGGGCATCTGCAGCATCGCCGATTGCATCCGGGATGGAGATATAGTTGTGAATCTGATTCAGCAGAAAAGAAAGATCGTGGCTTTTGGGAATCCCGGTGGGCCAGTGCAGAGAGACAATCACAGCCTTGATCGCTTTTTCCGCAGACTGCTGGCAGTGGTAGCAGACGATTTCGAGCGGCTTGGGATGATAGTTTTCAAAAAGATGCCGGGCAACGCCTAAATCCTGCGCGGCATAGTCAATCCACTGTTTAACTTGCTGATCCATAGAGCAGAACTCCTTTGTGGAATACCTCGTTTTCTACGGTGAACTGATTCTTACGTTCGTCAAAGCGGCTTTTTGTGCCAACCAAAATATCCACGGGGCGCTGCTTCACGCCGCGAATCGCTTTATATGCAGAAGTGGCTACGGCGTGAAGATCTTTCTCGTTGTCATCTACAATAATGTAGAAGTCAAAATCGCTGTCGGCGTGCGCGGTACCGTTGGCAAAAGAGCCAAACAGATAAACGCCAATCGGCTTGATCTGATCGACAAGCTTTTGCTTTATGACTTCAATCTCATCAATGGGCATGGAACACACCTCCTCATTGTTTTCTAACTATAGTATAGCAAACTGCGGAAAAATAATCAACGAAAACAGGTAGACAACAATTTCAAGAAACCAAGAGGTTTAGTCTGCCGATTCCTCGCAATCGAAAGATGCGGGTTCAATTTTCTCGACTGCCAATGCACATGGCTGCGGCAAGTGTGCGGTCTTGACTTCACTTGGAATTGCGGAAAGCGGCAAATAGACCCGATAGGCTTGCCCCACAGACAGCCGTTTGTTCTTTTCTAAGCAGAAGACAAGCTGCTCACCGTCTGTCTTTTGCAGAATAACCCTGCGCTGCCGTTGGAATGAGATGCTTGAAGCCGAAAGACAAATGCCTTCCTCTGCGCAATAGCGCCCATTTGCAAGCAGCACATAAAGCTCCGCGCAGCGGGCAGCGCAAAAAAACAAAAGCAACGCGCTGAGAATCAGAAACGTCCGGTCGCCAGAGAATGCGGAAATGATGGCCGCAGCCAGAAACGGCAAGCAGAGCAGCAGCGACAGCAGCCACTTTTGAAGCAGCGGCGCGGGCCACGTGAGGAGCTTTTTCATATTCAGCACCGCTCAAAGACGATCTGCTTGTGCAGATACAGGTTTGCGATTGCCGCCGAGACAGGGCGTGCCTGCCGGGAGGCTGCCATCAGGATTGGCAGATTCTCGCTGGTGGTCAGTTCGTCATCATACAGGCAATCCATGAGCTGCTCGTCGGAGCGGAGCGTCCGCACGCCACGCTCGGCGCATTTGATCAATTCCGCACTGCTGAGAAGCGCCTGATTCGCCAGCCGCACGATCTGCCGTTCCGCTGCATCCTGTTTTGGGCGTGAGAACAGGCGAATTGCTTTAGAGAACGGCACACCGTCCCAAATCCAGAGCTTCAGAAACGCGCCGAGCCGCAGAAACGGATTTGCAGATACCGGTGCGATATACAGGCAGGAAAGCAGATCATAGAGAGCTTCATACTCGCTGCCGCCGCGCCCCTCTGCAACCAGCCCGCGCGTGACGAGCCGGTCGATGCAGTCGTCCAACGTCCGGCGGGACGTAAACGACAGCCCGCGCGTCAGCTTCAGATAGGCTTCCGCGATCTGGCTGCGTGACAGGATCCGCCATGCAAGACTGCTCCAGACGGTCATTTCCTGTACGTCGAGCATATATTCCTTCCGACCCACGATGACAACGGGATATTTCTTGCCGTCCAGCGTGCGATGGCATTTGAAATGTCCGACGGCCGCGTATTTCGTGTATTCCATAACAGTACCTCCAATGTGCTTTTATTTTTCTTTTACGGGTGTGCCAGAAGAATTTCAACAAGCGATGTCGAAAGCGTCCAGAAAATCCGGATCGCTGCGGAGCTTCCTTGCCGCGCGGGAGATCCATGCGCCGACATTGTTGGAGCTGGTGTGATAGAGAACCGCAATGTCCTTGCAGTCAAAGCCCTTCGTTTTCAGAACAAGCGCGTCAATACCGAGTTTTGCGACGCCGCGATAGTGCTTCTTGCAGGAATTAAGCACCGCACCGGTGTCCACATTGAAAAAGTGCGCATGGTCTGTGCAGACAGGCGTTGGGATATTTGCGTCCGGGTCGTCCAAAGACTGCTCGGAGAAATACTTCTGCCGACTTGTCTGCTTGCGGCAGCAGTCGATCAGATGGTTGCGGATGACCGTGATGGCGTAGGTCTTGAACGAGGTGCCGCTATGATAACTTGCCGCCGCATGGCACAGTGCAACGCACCCCTCCTGAAAGAGATCGTCATATTCCATCCGATCATCCATTCTGGAAATGAGATGCGCAATCGTCCAGTGGACGAATTCAAGGCTGTTTCCTACGAGAAACTGCTGCTCAGCGGTCAATACGATACTGCTTCGATCCATTTTGTTTCACCTTCCTTTGTGCGTTCAGAAATTCTTTGCAGAGCAATATAACCTGGTCACAGCGATACTCCGAGAAGTTGGCAATATGTGCGTCCGCTTCCGGGATGCCGAGCCGGACGCACAGCCATGCGTAAGCGTCCTGTTTGCGCATGAAACCTTTCTCCCAAAGCTGGTTGAATGTCCGATGTGCCTGCATCCGCTTCTGCCGGAGCTCTTTGTTGGCAAGAGTCCCCATTGGAAGTCCGGTCGCCTTGTGCGCCTGCACATAAGCGTCGCAGGTAGGGTATCGGGAGCAGACGTAGAGCTTTGCTGTCCGGTCTTTCGTGTGGATGCCATAAATGCTGCTGGCCGGACGGAGCTGTGCCGGCGCGTGGCAGTATGGACAGGTAATGTGGGCTTTTTTCAAATGGAAATCCTCCTATGTATTACTCAGAAGGAAGAAGAGAGAGCATCTGTAAACAGCAGCTTTCATCGTCTGACAGGCACCAGTTGAGATATAACGCATAAATATCCTCAAAGGCGCTGCGGGAGATGTTGCCGCGGCATTCGCTTGGGTCGATCCGCTGCGCAGTGAGACGTTCATATTCGGCAGCGGGAATCAAAACAGGCTTGCCGTCGGCATCTGCGCTCATCAGATAACCGGAACACGGCGAATGACATTTGCAGACGCCGCAGGAGATAAAGCAGGCATTTCGCCAGTTCCCGCGGCAGGCGGTCAGAAATTCTGCAAGCTGCTGGATGGTTGTCCTCATAGGTTTGTCCTCCAAATCCTTCTATAACAATACGCACCGCAAAACGACAAAAAGACCACTTGAACCTGTGAATTTTCTGTAAATTATGAAAATGCACCCGGTCAGCAGTGCTGATCGGGTGCAGATTTTAGCCGATGATCCAGAACGGCCCGCCGGAACCGGCAGCTTTGCTGGCCTCATTCAGAATAATGGACAGCTCCCAGCTCTGTTCGCTCCGCGTCCGGCTGGCTGGATCGGCGACGAGGATCTTTTCGTCCTTGACGCCGCGCAGCACAATGAAATGCCCGGACGAGGTAAAATGCCCGGCGGACATGATGGCGACGACAAGCTTGCCGCTGGAAAGCGCGTCCGTGATCCGCTGCGGCTCCGATGCGGTGCAGCCGGAGACTGGCAGCCCCCACGCTTCGGCTGCCGCCGGGATGAGCGCGTGATACGAACCGCTTCCGCTGCACCAGTAGCCGTTGTCGTATGACCACTTTGCCATCTCCACGGGATCGACCAGATCGTCCGTGAGGGAAGACACTACCATTGCCATAGCAGTCGGTCCGCAGCCGTAGCCGCCGATATTGTCGGTGCCGTATGGCTTATTCGCATAGCGCTCATCGAGCTGATTGTAGTAGACGACCTCCGTGCCGCCGTCCGTATAGCGGATGTTTCCAAGCGCAGGGATCGTGAAGCTGCTCTCAGACGAGGAAAGATTCTGAAACAGGCCGTCGCCCAGAAACAGACTGAGATTCTCGGCAAAGTTCTGCGCAAGCGTCTTCTGCTCGGCGGTCAGATGAAAAATGGAATCGGCAAAATACGCTTCGCCGCGATAGGAAAGCGTGTAGACACGCACCGTCACCTCACGAAGCTCTGTGACCTCCTCGCCGTCTTCATTGAGAATGGTTTCTTCTATCTCGCGCGTTTCGTCCTCATAAGTATAGTCGTAAAGTTCGCCAATGCCAGCGCGCAGAAGCTGCTTCATATCCTCCAGAGAAATGGCGGCAACGTCCGTATCGCGGTAGGCACAGTATTGTGAGATGAACAGATTGACGTTATTGATGCGCTCGTTTTCATACGGGTTGACGATCTCATACTGATCGGCGCTGGATGCAGCAAAATCATCCGTGATCCGCTGCTCGGCATCGGCAATACCACTTCCAAGCAAGTCGCTGACCGCAAATGCAATCTCGTTCATGTTTTCGGTGATCGCTGCCTGATCGTTCAGAATGGTGGTGTCGCTGGAGTTCTGCGCCGTACCGCCGAAGATCAGCGTTGGAAGCATCACAAGGAACAGCAGCGGGATCGCAAGGATGGCGAGCAGCGCAAGAAGAATCTTCTTCCCGTGCTTGGCTGCCGCGATTGCGACACTGGCAGCCGCGCCGTAGGGGCCGCCGAGGGCGGCCCCATTTGCAGCTGCGGCTGTGATCTTGCCTGCTTTTGCGGCGCCTTCCACGACCTTTGCGGCGGTGCTGCCGACCTGAACCGCTTCGTCCAGCCCGGTCTGACGACTATCGTTTACGCCCATTCGAGTACAAAGACGACCGACATGATCTCCTGCCCGGTCACAGGCTGAGAGACGGCGGACACGACGGCATCATAGTTGATGGAGAGTGCGTCTGCTTCTTTGACCGTCCACGGCGCAGCCAGTGTGAAGACCTCGGAATCGCCGGTTTTGCTGGTCTCGGAAGAATTGATCTTGAAGCCGACCTGCTTGGCATCCACTTTGGCCTTTGCCATGTTGGTCGAATACGGAACAAACTCCCAACCGTTTTTGCTGGTAACGCTGACGGAAGAAACCATTACATCACCGGTAGAATTGTTGACGATGGAAGCGGAAGCAACATAGACCTTACCGGCTTCGTCCACGACGAGCGGCAGGGTCGCCGGAACTGTCACCGAAAACAACTCAGTAATTTCCCAGTGCGCATAATACGTTGTTGCAGCAGTTTCCTTGAAAACGGTGTTTGCCGTAACTTCTGTACCGCCGTCTTTCTCCGTAAACCAGCCTAAAAATTCGGCGTTTTTACGTTCCGGATCGGTGGGGAGAACGAGTTTTTCACCGTAAGTCTGCTCGGTCGTTTCCGAACGTCCGTCGCCAAGGTTCCATGTCACAGTATAGGTGTTTGCAGTGAATTGCGCATAGAACGTCTGGCTGGTCGTAATCGACGTGACGGTGTTATAGAGCTTGCCGCCCGTTTTTTCGGTATACCAGTTCTTGAATGTGTATCCGGTTTTCACAGGAGAAGTGCTGGGCGCGGCCGGCACGGAATTCGGCTTTACAGTTTCACTGAACGATGATTTTCCATTGATCGTGCCGCCGTTGCTGCCTGCGTCCCAAGTGACCGTCAGGCTGACGGTCGCACCGCAATCGTCGCATTTGCCGTCGCCGTTCACGTCGACGTGGTTCGCATATTCCTCGCTGGAATCACCACAAGCGGAGCAGGTTTTCGTGCGCTTGTGCTGCGTATCATCGGCTTTCGCCCACGAACCATAGGAATAGCTGTGATCTGCATAATCATAGGTAGATGCGCTGCAGGACGTGCAGGTTTTTGCACGTCGGTGCTGCGTATCACTGTACTTGCTCCATGCGCCAGTGGAATAGCTATGATTTCCGTATTCCGTTGTGGAGTACCCACAAGTGCGGCAGGATGCTGTTCGGCTGTGCTGACTGGAGGAAGAATTGCTCCAGGAGCCATAACTCATGCTGTGCGAAGCGTAGTCATAGTCTGTCGCGCCGCAGTTCCGACAGGAACCAGTGCGCCGGTGCTGACTGGACGAATACTGCTCCCAGCTTCCATAACTGTAACTATGGCCACTGGAGTAGATCGTTTCACTCTTGGACTGCCCGCAAGCACAGCTATAACTGCGATACCCGTTGCTGGTACAGGTGGCCGCCTGCTGGCTCTGCAACACCCATGTATGGCTGCCGCAATCCGGGCAGGTGCCCGACCCATAAGCACCGGATCCGTGGCTCTTGGTAGTGTATGTTCCTAAATATTGAACGTAATGGCAGCTATTGCATTCATTATAGTTGGCATGACCACGCGAGGAATGTGCGACTTCGACGTATGTTCCTTGGAATGAATACTTCCCACACGACGGGCAGTTGCCGATAATCGAGCCAGTTGAGGTGACGGAAATGCCCGGCGCACTCATGATGCCAACGGCTGCGGGGGTATCGGAATATATGCCGTACAAATCGTAGAAGTATTTGTTGTTCCGATTGGAGCCGGCCCAATCATAATCGTAAAACGGCACCGACGATTTGGGATACCCGATGATATAGCCGATATAGAGTGTATCGCCGCTGTCGTTTTCCCGCCAGAAGGCTTCTTCGCCGATGGATTCCAGAATGTCCTCTCCGTAATAGATCGTGAGCGTGGATAGCTTCGGGCAGTTGTAAAAGGCGTGTTTGCCAATCGTCGGCGTGGTGCTGGGGATTTCGGCTGTGGTCAGATGGACACAGTCTTCAAACCAGTACGCAAGGTCAGCGATATGCAATGCGTCCATATCATCAAACCAGACCTGCGTGATCTGATCCCGGACAGCCGCCCACGGCTGGTCATCCTTGCTTGTGAACGGCTCACAGTCGCCGGAGCCGGAGATCGTCAGCCAGTTATGTTCGTTCAGCTCCCACTTGATCTTGCTGCCGGGGATCGTGCCGGAGGTAGTTGTTTCGGCAGAAACAGTAGCTTCTTCGTCAGGGGCGCTGTCGTAGATCGTGTGCGCTTCCGGTTCAGCGGCGAATGCGGCCACAGACAGCGAAAAGATCATACAGAGGGTCAGAAGCAGGGCTGTCAGTTTTCTAATCTTCATGCGTTATCCCTCCTCCATGACGGCAGCAATCGTGAAGATCACGGTTGCTGCGTTAATGTTTGTAACAGCTTCACTTGCAGATACCTTCGCTTTGTAGCGGATTGCCAGCGACTTCTCTGCGCTGATAGACGGAAATGCACCATCCACAAGTGTCAGGCTGCCTGCGCCTTTTGTGCTGCAACCGTTGATAGACAACGCAATGCTGTTTTTGGATGCCGAGAAATCATCGTAGCTTCCAATCTCAAACGTGCCAGCCTGAACATCGACTTTCGTGACGCGAATTGCGCCGGTTTTGCCGGTGTTGGTAATCGCGGCATTGTTGGCACAGACCACATAACCGTCAACGAGAGAAACCGGTAGCGCGGCGGGAACTGTACACGAAATCGGGGAAACCGTATTGACCACGGTGAGCGTAACGGGTACGCGCGCTTCCGTTGTTTCTGCTGCCGAAGCTGTGACGGGAAATGCAAAAATGAGTGCCAGCGCCAGAAGCAGTGCCGCTGCCTTTTTAACATTGTTCATCACTGCACCTCCTTGGGCCACAAATACGCTGTATGCAGAACGAGTTCAGTCTGCATGGTGCCAATCTGTTTGCCATCACGATAAGCCGTAATTGTGACCGTGCAATCCACATTGCCGAACGCCGCTGCTTCAAGCAGTGTGAGCGTCGAAATGCTCTTGCCAGCTGCAAGCTCGAAAGCGTCAGCAATGAGCGTATCGTCCTTGTTGCGACGAATCTCGATTTTGTAAGTGTCGCTCTTGCTGTTGTTTGTGAACTCCGCTTTTACCGACTGTTCCCCGACAATAGCATACAGATGAGCCGGAGCAACAATAGAAAGCTGATTGTCCGCGACGATAGCGTTGAGGTCTTTTTGGGCTTCGCGGAGACCGCTGACATCGTAAAAAATGACTTCCGTTTCCTTGTGCTGCTTCGCGCGTTCTGTGATACGAACCCTGATTGTGTCAATCACGGCGAGGGTGGAATCTCTGTCATAAATGACCTTGACTGCATCATCCACACGCGCGACCACGACAGCGGGCATATTCGTGCCGTTGTTGCAGTACACGGCTTTTGCGCCGCCGCCCCAGACAAGCAATCTGCCCTTGACGGTCACGTTATCGAGCGTGATTTTTCCATCTGCCGCGCCGCAGCCGATGATGAGATCGCCGTCTACGGTCAGGTTTTTCAGCTCTACATCGTCGGTGCGGATCAGGACACTGCCTTTAATGTCCTTGTCATAAGTACCCTTGGACACAATGTAAGTGCCAATGATGTTGTAGAAGATCTGTGCAAATTCCGCGCGGGTGATGTTGTCCAGCGGCTCCAGACCTTTG
>ERZ772820.3307-NODE-3307-length-10446-cov-7.850832_pt1 | contig 10446 bp, 7 predicted proteins | sample MGYA00511377_ERZ772820 | MGnify/ENA primary metagenome ERZ772820 (study PRJEB29015, sample SAMEA2737684) | human gut metagenome | biome: human gut; feature: human-associated habitat; material: faeces | place: China | collected 2012 ...
CGTCGTACTGGGCCAGACCCATCATCGGGCCGCCCATGATGAGCTTGTAGGTCTCGTCCTTCAGGCCGCCGCAGGCGTCAAACAGCTTGGTAATGGGGGTGCCGATGGGGCACTCGATGTTCTTGGGCTCGATGACGCCGGAACCGGAGACGGTGACGATCTTGTTGACCACGGGCATACCCTCATACACCGCGCGGTAGATGGCGCAGGTGGTATTCAGGTTGAAGATGCAGCAGCCCGCGTCGGCGGGCAGCTTGCCGGAGGGCACCTGACGGCCGGAGACGGCCTGGACCAGCTGCTTCTCAGCGCCCTGGGGATAGCGGGTGTGCAGGACCTCCACCACCACGGGGGCGTTCAGCTCCGCGATCTTGGCGTTCAGGACGTCAGCCGCGTTCTGCTTGTTGGCCTCGATGCCGATGTACACCTTATCCACGCCGAAGCACTTGGCCAGCAGGGTCGCGCCCTTGATGACCTGCTCCGGACGCTCCAGACAGGTGCGGTGGTCGCCGGTGATGTACGGCTCGCACTCCGCGGCATTGATGATCACATAGTCCACCTTGCCCAGACCGGAAGAGATCTTCACATGGGTGGGGAACGTTGCGCCGCCCTGGCCGACGATGCCGGCGTTCTTGACGATCTCCACCAGCTGCTCAGGCGTCAGGCTGTCGGGATCCGCCACGGGCTTGACTTCCTCGGACACCTCATCCTGGAAGTCGTTTTCAATGACCACGGACATCATCTTGCCGCCCATAGAGAAGGGACGGGGCTCCACGGCCTTGACCGTGCCGGAGATGCTGGCGTGGATGGGGGCGGAAACAAATCCGCCGGGTTCGCCGATCCTCTGTCCAATTTTAACCTTGTCGCCTACCGCTACAATAGGCTTGCAAGGCGCACCGATGTGCATAGACATGGGAATGACCACCTCAGCCGGCGCCGCCAGCTTTTCGATGGCCTTTTCATTGGTTGCGGCCTTCATGTCGTTGGGATGAACGCCGCCAAAGAATGCTTGTGCCATTGTCTTCACCTCATCTTACTACCGGGTGGCGCTATGCCACCGCATACTGTCTTAAATATTACAACAAAACTTTTCTCTTGTCCAGCCCCGCGTTGAAATTCCCACGTTTTTTTGCGGTTTTTGTCGGAAACTTCACCGGCAAAGACCGCCTCTTGTGTTTTTCGGGCAGCTGTGCTACACTATACGGTAGAGGGACGGACACCGCCGGAAAAAACTTCCTGCCACGCGGCGAACGGCCCTCTGCCGGATATCAAACTCTATTCCGAAAGGATGGTATTTTAGTATGGTACTTGACCGTGGTTCCCTGAAGCGGGAGTCCAAGATGCTGCTGAAGACCGCACAGGTCAGCCCCTACCTGTTCACGCTGGTGCTGCTGGCCATCATGTTCGTCATCAACGGCATCAGCGACTATGTGCAGATGGACGACGAGTTCGCCTATGTCTACTCCCTGCGGTTCGATATGGATCTGAGCTTCCTGGCGCTGCACCGGGCGTTCCCCGCTTTTGCGGTGTGGTTTGTGACCATCGTGTGCACGCTGCTTGGCGTGGTGCTCAACGTCGGTGCGTCCCTGTACCACCTGGGCATCCGTCGGGGTGAAGAGATGCCCTTCGTCACCCTGTTCGATGGCTTCGCCTTCGCCGGGAAGATCATTCTGCTGTATGTCGTGCAGGTCATCTTCATCTCCCTGTGGACGCTGCTGCTGGTGATCCCCGGCATCGTGGCGGCCTACCGCTACCGCTTTGCTATGCTGAACCTGTGTGAAAACCCGGAGATCGGCGTCATGGAGGCCCTCAACATGAGCAAAGCCCAGACCCTGGGCTTCAAGTGGCAGCTGTTCGTGCTGGATCTGAGCTTTATCGGATGGAATATTCTGGTGAGTCTGACACTGGGCATTCTGGATATCTGGGTGGCACCCTACCGGGCGCAGGCCAACATCGCCTTCTTCCAGGAGATCAAAAAGATCAAGGGCGTAGGCTTCTTCCCGCCGCGGCCGGAGGATGACGATCAGTTCCGCCCCCATGACCCCTTTGGCGAGGATAACTGGTAATATGCAGAGAACAAGCCCCGGGGCATCGCTCCGGGGCTTGTTGTATTCACGCTTCGGCGGGAGCCGCTTCCTCCACCTGCGGCATCTCAGTCGGGGCGCTGCCGTCGAAGGGCATCTCCAGGCAGGTGAGGTCCCGCAGGCACTTGCGGAAGTCGTGGCAGAAGGCTGCATACTCATAACCGGTGCAGATACGCTCGTCCATAACGATGCCCAAAGGCATCATCTTCTTGGTCAGGTCGCCGTTCATGTAGTTAGGTACCGGCTTGCCCATGCAGACGAACACGCTAGTGGTGCCGAATTCATAGCAGTGGTGGTGGATGTAGCTGGTCTTGATAGAAGCCAGGTTGGTGATGAACATACTGGTGTGGAAGGGACTCAGGTCAACGATCTTCCGGGGCAGCAGGCCGTGCTTGTCCAGATGGTAGGCCAGCCAGATCACGAACTTGGGCAGGCCGGGGATGGAGAACATCATCTTGGCAAACTTGTCGGTGCTGTTCTTCTGCTCTGTCTGGCTGTTGACGGCGATGGCATCGGCGATCTTCTGGTTGATGGTGAAAATAGTGTCCTTGGGCTCCAGATAGATCTTCAGCGTCGTCTCATCCGGGCTGCCGTCGGCCCGCTTTTTCAGGATGACAAAGGAGACGCAGAAATGGTTGCGCTCATAGAGATGACTGTTGACCACAAACCAGTTGAGCTTGGGGTTGGTCTGATAGGCCTTGTAATAGGCAGCGATGATCACCGCCATGTGGTTGATGCGGATCCCAGCGCGCCGTTTTTCGCGGATATAGGCCTTGATGCCCTCCTCGTCGATGTTTTCGGTGATGGTGTTCCAGGCATCGTACCGCTTGGGCATGATGTAGGGAATGGCTGCCACGATGGGGGGCAGGTCCTTTACTCGCTTTCCGTCAGGGCGCATGAGCAGTTCCTCGATTCTGTCTGTATTGTATCCATCATAGACCATATGGCCGCGGATTGCAAGCTGTTGTTTTCTTTTCCGAACAGGTGCGGAAAAGAAATTTTTTCTTTACCTTTCCGCACGATGTTGATATAATAAAGTATTAGTAATGTTATCATGGGATGAAAGTTCCATTTATCATGCAGAGAGGAAGGTGACCGCCGTGCGGTTCAGCAAGTGGCATATCGCGCCGGAAAAGCCGGAGGCGCAGGCGTGTCTGCGCGCGGCCGGCTATCCCTATCTGGTGGCCGCCGTGCTCTCCGCCCGCGGCATCGAAACGCCGGAGCAGGCCGCCGCCTTTCTGGAGCGTGAGGACAAGCTGACCATCAGTCCCTTCCTGATGCGGGACATGGACAAGGCCGCGGCGCGTGTGCAGCGGGCGATCGCGGGCGGCGAGAGGATCGCCGTGTTCGGCGACTATGATGTGGACGGCATCACCGCCACCTGTATTCTGGTAGACTATCTCAAGAGCCGGGGCGCCGACGTGGTGCACTATATCCCCCGGCGCATCGAGGACGGCTACGGTCTCAGCCGTGACGCCATCAAGGGCCTTTTCGACCAGGGCGTGCGCCTGCTGGTAACGGTGGACTGCGGCATCACCGGTGTGGAGGAGGTGGACTACGCCAACTCACTGGGGCTGGACGTGGTCATCACCGACCACCACGAGTGCCGGGAGGTCCTGCCCCGGGCCGTGGCTGTGGTGGACCCCCACCGGGCGGACTGCGGCTATCCCTTCAAGCATTTGGCCGGCTGCGGCGTGGCGCTGAAGCTGGTGCTGGCCCTGGGCGGGCCGGACCGGGAGGAGCCTCTCTTTGCCCGGTACTGCACGCTGGCGGCCATCGGCACGGTAGCGGACGTCATGCAGATGTCCGGCGAAAACCGCACCATCGTCTCCCGCGGGCTGGCCACGCTGGAGCACTCGGACTTTATCGGCCTGCACGCCCTGCTGCGGGAGGCGGGTCTGAGCGGGAAGGAGATCTCTTCGGTGCAGATCGGCTTTGTGCTGGCGCCGCGGATCAACGCTGCCGGACGCATGGGCGCGGCGGACAAGGCGGCGGAGCTGCTGCTGTGCACCGATCCCGCCGCGGCGGAGGCCATGGCTAAGGAACTGTGCGCTCTGAACCGGGAGCGCCAGAACGTAGAGCAGGATATCTACACCCAGGCGGAGGAGATGATCGACCGGATGCCGGAGCGCCAGCGCAGCGCGCTGGTGCTGGAGAGCAGCCGGTGGCACCAGGGCGTGGTGGGCATCGTGGCCAGCCGCCTGTCGGAAAAATACTCCCGGCCCAGCTTTATGATCCATCTGAACGGCAGCACCGGCAAAGGCAGCTGCCGCAGCTGGGGCGGCTTTAATCTGTTCGCCGCACTGGAAAACTGCAAGGACCTGCTGCTGGGCTTCGGCGGACATGAGCTGGCGGCGGGCTTTACCATCGACCGAGACAACATACCGGCCTTCCGGGACCGGATGAATGAATACGCCCGCAGCTACTGCGGCGGACAGCAGCCGGAGTCGGCACTGGAGATCGACGTGGCCATCGCCCACCCCGCCGCGGTGACGCTGGAGGAACTGGAGGCCCTGTCCGTGCTGGAGCCCTATGGCAGCGGCAACGCCAGACCGCTGTTCTGCCTGCTGGGCGCCACGCTTCTGCGGACCCAGAACGTGGGCCAGAACCGACACCTGAAGCTGCGGCTGGGCAAGGGCTGCGCCCAGTTCGATGGCATATTCTTCTCCACCGTGGCCGAGCGCTGCGGGTGCCATCCGGGCGACCGGGTGGACGCGGCATTTTATTTGCAGATCAATGAGTTCCGGGGCAGCCGGACGGTACAGCTGCAGATGGTGGACATCCGGCCCTCCCTCTGCGCCAGCGGGCGGGAGCAGGAGGCGCTGACACTGGCCCACCGGTGCGCCGCCGGAAAGGCCGTTTCTCTGCGGGAGGCGCGGCGGGCGCTGCCCACCCGGGAGCAATTCGCCGCCGCCTGGCGGTTTTTAGACCGGACCGTGCCCGAGGACGGGCTGACCACAGACCGCTTGCCGCTGCTGCGGCTGATGGCGGCGGAGCTGGGCGGCGCGGAACCGGTACTGCGGGCAGCCATGTGCGCCGCGGTGTTCCGGGAACGGGGATTGCTGGACTGGCAGCTGAACGGCGACGCCATCACGCTGCACCTGCGGCGGGGACAACACGTAGCACTGGATCAATCGCCGCTGATGAACACGCTGCAAAACGATAACGAGAAGGGAGGCGGTGCGCTGTGACACCTCAGGAGCAATACGAACATCTTGTGGAGACGGTAAGGGGCTACAACCCGGCGGCGGGCTTTGACCAGATACGCGCCGCCTATGAATTCGCCGATACCCACCACGCGGGGCAGAACCGCAAGGACGGCTCGCCCTTCGTGACCCATCCCCTGGCGGTGGCACAGATCGTGGCAGAGGAGCTGCACCTGGACACAGAGTCTATTGTGGCGGCCCTGCTGCACGACACTATCGAGGATACCACCGCCACCCACGAGGAGCTGGCAAAGCTGTTTTCCCCTACGGTGGCGGATCTGGTGGAGGGCGTCAGCAAGCTGACCCGTGTCCATTACACCTCCAAGGAGGAGGAGCAGATGGAGAACCTGCGGAAGATGCTGATGGCCATGGCCAAGGACATCCGGGTCATCCTCATCAAGATCTCCGACCGGCTGCACAATATGCGGACCATGGAGTACCAGACACCGGAGAAGCAGAAGCAGAAGTCCTTTGAGACTATGGAGATCTACGCTCCCATCGCACACCGACTGGGTATGCAGAAGATGAAATGGGAGCTGGAGGATCTGTCGCTGAAGTATCTGGACCCGGTGGGCTACCGGGAGATCACCGAGGCGCTGGATGAGAAGGCCGCGGAGTACGACGGTTTTATGTCCGCCGTCCACGACCGCATCGTCACGCGGCTGAAGGAGGAGGGCATCGACGCCACGGTCTACGGCCGGATGAAGCACCCCTACTCCATCTACCGCAAAATGTACACCCAGAACAAGAGCCTGGACGATGTGTTCGACCTGTTCGCCTTCCGGGTCATCGTGGACACGGTGGCGGACTGCTACAACGTGCTGGGCATCATCCACGACCTGTTCAAGCCCATTCTGGGCCGGTTCAAGGACTATATCGGCACCCCCAAGCCCAATATGTACCAGAGCCTGCACACCACGGTGGTGGGCGAAAGCGGCATCCCCTTCGAGGTACAGATCCGGACGAAGGAGATGCATGAGGTGGCGGAGTACGGCGTGGCCGCCCACTGGAAGTACAAGCAGAACGGCCAGGGCGCCGGGGACGAGCGCAGCTATGAGTGGGTGCGCCGCCTGCTGGAAAATCAGGAGGACGCCGACGCCGAGGACTTCATCCACTCTCTGAAGGTGGACATGTTCGCCGACGAGGTGTTCGTGTTCACGCCCAACGGCGACGTGATCAACCTGCCGGCCGGGGCCACGCCCATCGACTTCGCATACACCATACACTCCGCCATCGGCAACCACATGGTGGGCGCCAAGGTCAACGGGCGGATCGTACAGTTCGACTACCATCTCCGCAACGGCGACGTGGTGGAGGTGATGACCAGCAAATCCGCCCACGGCCCCAGCCGTGACTGGGTGAAGATCGCCCGCAGCAGCAACGCCCGCAGCAAGATACGCCAGTGGTTCAAGAAGGAAAAGCGGGACGAGAACATCGTCAACGGGCGGCAGAGCTTCGAGTCGGAGCTGAAGCGCACCGGCGTGACGCTGAAGGAGCTGACCAACGAGGAGAACCTGCCCGGCGTGCTGAAGAAGCTGTGCTTCACGTCACTGGACGATATGTACGCCGCCATCGGCTACGGCGGCATTTCTGCACTGAAGGTCGTCGGCCGGCTGCGGGAGGACGTCCAGCGCATCATCCACCAGCATCAGACAGAACGGCAGGCGGAGGTCCCCGTGGCGGACCAGCCGCAGCTCATGCGTCCCGCCGTGCCCCAGCGCGCCAAGGGCGAGCAGGGGATCGTGGTGGAGGGTCTGACCAACTGTCTGGTGAAGTTCTCCAAGTGCTGCACCCCTGTGCCGGGAGACGATATCGTGGGCTTCATCACCCGCGGCTACGGCATTTCCGTGCACCGGGCGGACTGTCCCAACGCGGACCCGGCCCGGCGCAAGCCCAGCGAGGCGGGCCGGTGGATCAAGGTCTCCTGGGGCAGCGACACCAAGGAGAGCTACCGCACCACGCTGGAGATCACCGCCAAGGACCGCATCAACATCATCATGGACGTATCCACGGTGCTGTCCAGCACCAAGACCCACGTCTCCTCGCTGAATGCCCGGAGCACGCCGGACGGCTTTGCCCTGCTGTCGCTGGACATCGACGTGCCGGACAGCGAGCAGCTACGGACCGTCATGCGGCGGCTGGAGCAGATATCGGGCGTCATGCGGGTGACAAGACCGGCCGGATAAGGCCAATGTGAATACAAACAGTATAAAGGAGATAGAATTATGCGCGCTGTATTGACCCGTGTAAAGCACGCCAGCGTTTCCGTGGACGGCAATGTCATCGGACAGATTGGCGAGGGCTTTTTGGTACTGCTGGGTGTGACCCATGAGGACACCGAGGCACAGGCGGTAAAGCTGGCCGACAAGCTGACGGGCCTGCGTATCTTTGAGGACGAACATGAAAAAATGAACCGCAGCCTGACGGATGTGGGCGGAGAGCTGCTGATCGTGTCCCAGTTCACGCTGTACGCCAACTGCAAGAAGGGCCGGCGGCCGGACTTTCTGGCGGCGGCGCGGCCGGAGGTGGCCATCCCCCTGTACGAAAAGTTCGTGCAGCTGTGCCGGGACAAGGGCTTCCACACCGAGACGGGTGAATTCGGCGCCTATATGCAGGTGGACAGCCTGAACGACGGACCGCTGACCATTATTCTGGACACCGACACTCTGTAAGGAGGACACCATGACCATCAAAACACTGCAAGTGGGCCCTATCATGACCAACTGCTACCTGCTGTGCGACGAGGACGCGAAGGTCTGTGCCCTGATCGATCCCGGCGACGATGCCGCCCGGGTGGAGCAGCTGGTGCGCCAAAGCGGCTGCGCACTCAAGTACATCCTGCTGACCCACGGGCACTTTGACCACACCTCCGCCGTGCGGTCCCTGCTGGAGAGATACCCGGACGTACCGGTGTACATCCACGAGAAGGACAGCGTGACCGGGCGGGGCGGCGAGCTGCTGTTCACCCGGGTGGACGAGCAGCACCAGCGGTATTATAAGGAGGGCGACGTGCTGCCCCTGGGCGGGCTGTCCCTGCGGGTCATGGAGACACCGGGCCACTCCGAGGGCTCCGTGTGTCTGCTGTTGGACCGGGAGCACGTGATCTTTGCCGGGGATACCCTGTTCCGCTGCTCCTGCGGACGATGCGACTTCCCCGGCGGCAGCTATCCCAAGATGCTCGCCTCCCTGGGCCGTCTGGCAGCGCTGGAGGGCGACTGGCGGGTCCTGCCCGGCCATGACCGGGAAACGACGCTGGACTTTGAGCGCCGCATGAACCCCTATATGCGGCAGGGGACGGCGCAATGAAGCTGAACCTTCGCGGTCACGAGGACCGCTACGCCATCGAGCAGAGCCTGCTGGCCTTTTTCCCGGAGGAGCGCCCGGTATATGAGGGCGAGGACGGGGACAGCCACGCGGAGGTCACACTGCATGAGGGCAATGTATATGCCACCGGGGTCACGACACTGACCTATGGCGGCAAAACGGCGCGGGGCGAGGCCCGCGTTCGGACCGCAGGCGTTTCCGACGCATACGAACGGGAACGCTTGCGTCAGCGTGCGCTGAAGCTGTCCTTTTTCCGGGCGGCCCGGGACGTCACCGGCGTGACGCCCAGCTGGGGCGCGCTGACGGGCATCCGCCCGGCCAAGCTGGTGCGGACCATGCTGGAGGACGGCATGACCCCCGCCCAGGCGGACCGGGTGCTGCGGGACACATACTGCGTCTCCCCGGCGCGGCGGCGTCTGGCGCTGGAGAGCGCCGAGGCGGGCCTGAAGGCCAGGAGCGGCCTGCGCCCCGAGGACATCTCTCTGTACATCGGCATCCCCTTCTGCCCCACCCGCTGCGCCTATTGCAGCTTCGTATCGGCGTCGGTGGAAAAGTCCTTCAAGCTGATGGAGCCGTATCTGGCGGCGCTGACGGCGGAGGTGGAGGCCGCAGGCCGCATGGTGAAGGAGACGGGCCTGCGGATCAAGTCGTTCTACATGGGCGGCGGCACGCCCACCACCCTGTCCGCCAGTCAAATGGATGCGCTGCTGACGGCGGTGAACCGGAATTTTGACCTGTCCGACTGCGTGGAATACTGCATCGAGGCGGGAAGGCCGGACACCATCGACCGGGAGAAGCTGCAGGTGCTGCTGGATCACGGTGCGGACCGGATCAGCGTAAATCCCCAGTCGCTGGAGCCCCGGGTGCTCTCCGCCATCGGCCGGAAGCACAGCCCGGAGGATATCGAAAAGGCCATGGAGCTGGCCACGTCCATGGGCTTTCCCCATGTGAACATGGACCTGATCGCCGGGCTGCCCGCCGACACACCGGAGGGCTTTCGCCGGACGTTGGATACGTGCCTGACCTTCGGCGCGGACAACATCACCGTGCACACCCTGAGTCTGAAGAAGGGCAGCCGCATCCTGCTGGAGGGCCTGCCCATTCCCTCGGCGGAGGACGTGGCGGCCATGCTGGACTATGCCGACCCGGCGCTGCGGGAAAAGGGCTTCGCCCCCTATTACCTCTACCGCCAGAAATATATGTCCGGCAGCTTTGAGAACGTAGGCTGGTGCATATCCGGGGCGGAGGGCCTGTATAATATCTACATCATGGAGGAGCTGCACAGCATCCTGTCCCTGGGCGCAGGCGGCTCCACCAAGATGGTGGACGCAAAGCGGAACCGCATCGAGCGCGTGTTCCACCCCAAATTCCCGCTGGAGTATATCCAGCGGCCGGAAAAGCTGACGGAGAATTTAGAGGCGTTCCGCCGCTTCCATCAGGAGATGGCGCGGTGAGATAAGGAGGCACTATGACCCACCGGCGGCAAAACTTTATGGGCGGCGCGGCCATTCTGGCCGGGGCTGTGGCGGTGACAAAGCTGCTGGGTGCCCTGTACAAGATCCCGCTGGGGAACCTGCTGGACCGGGAGGGCATGGCGCATTTCTACGCCGCGTACAACATTTACAGTCTGCTGCTGGTACTGTCCACGGCGGGACTGCCGGTGGCCCTGAGCCGCATGGTGTCCCGTGCCGCCGCCCAGCGGCGCTATGGCGCCGTGCGCCGCTGCCTGCACCTGGGCCTGGCCCTACTGGCGGCGCTGGGGCTGGTGTGCTCCGCCGTTATGTGCCTGCTGCCGGAGGCCCTGGCCGCCGCGCTCCACGATCCGGACGCGGCCC
>ERZ772820.3312-NODE-3312-length-10439-cov-3.667854_pt1 | contig 10439 bp, 8 predicted proteins | sample MGYA00511377_ERZ772820 | MGnify/ENA primary metagenome ERZ772820 (study PRJEB29015, sample SAMEA2737684) | human gut metagenome | biome: human gut; feature: human-associated habitat; material: faeces | place: China | collected 2012 ...
GATCGTAAGCAAGCCCACGGAAACGCCGGAAAAACGCCCTCGATTGAAAACGCAGCGCAGCTGAAAGGGGCAAACGCCGCGTTTCAAAAGGATTTTCCTGATTTCAGACTGCCAAAGCTTCCGATACCTCCTGCCGATGAACTGGAATCCATGCTGTATACCAGATTGCTGTTTTCCTGTCTGGTGGATGCAGACTACACGGCCTCTGCAATGAATGACGACAGTACATACCTTGATCGTGCGGAGGACTGCTATTTTGACCCGCAGGCGCTTCTGGAAACACTGTACGCCTATTGCGGCAGCATCCGGCAAGCCTCCACTGCGGACAAAACCCTGAATCAGTACCGGGATCAGGTCTTTGAACAGTGTGGGAAGATGGGTGATAAGCCGGAGGGATTATATACGCTGACGGCGCCTACCGGAACCGGAAAAACGCTGGCGCTGCTGCACTTTGCGCTGCGGCACTGCCTGAAGCATGGGAAAAAGCGGATCATTATTGTCCTCCCGTTTTTGACGTTGGCGGAACAGAATGCAGATACGTATGCTAAAATCATTCCAAACGTGCTGGTCGACCATAGCCAAAGTGATTTACCGGAGGAGGCCCGGGAGCTGGCCGCCAGATGGAGCGCTCCGGTCATCATCACCACGTCTGTCCGTTTTTTTGAAGCTCTGTTTTCAGACCGCCCGACCGTCTGCCGAAAGCTCCACAACATTGCAGGCAGCGTTGTGGTATTTGACGAGGCCCAGAGCCTGCCCGCCAGTCTGACCTCTGCCACGCTTCGCGCAGTGAATGCGCTGTGTAGCCGCTATCACACGACCATGGTATTCTCTACAGCGACGCAGCCGGATTTTGCCGCGCGAAAGGATCTGAATTGGACGCCCTGTGAGATCCTTCCGGAGCACAGAAAATTGTTCGAGGCTCTGAAGCGGGTGAATGTGGAATGGCGGATCGGGAATGAAACGCCCCTCGAAGCCATTGCGGAGGAAATGGCGGGCTGTGCGCGGGTCTGCGCCATCGTCAATCTGCGCCGTCACGCCCGGCAGATCGCTGACGTACTGTCACGGCTTTGCCCCGAAGACACGGTTTTCTTTCTTACCACGGACCTGTGCCCCGCGCACCGGAGCCGGCAGATCGAGCGTATCCGTCAGCGGCTAAGGCAGAAGCTGCCCTGCCGGGTCGTGGCGACCCAGTGCATCGAGGCTGGGGTAGACCTTGACTTTGAAACGCTGTATCGCGCCCTTGCTCCGCTGGATTCCATCATTCAGGCTGCCGGACGCTGCAACCGGAACGGCTGCGGTTCTATGGGGCAAGTGATCGTATTTCGCCCGGAGGACAGCCGTATGCCGTATCCTGACGGCTGGTACAACAATGCTGCGGTCACAGTACAGGAAATGAATCCGCCGTTTTCCATCCATGATCCGGAGAACATCCGGGAATACTACCGGCGGCTGTTTGACGGCACGGTCGATAAACCGGAGCTGACGAAGGCAATCGACGCACGGGCCTTTGCAGAAACGGCGGCGCAATACAAGCTGATCGCCAGTGCCGGTGCGCAGGTCATTGTTCCCTACGCCGCAGAGCGGAAGCTGTATGAACAGATCGCAGAGCAGCTGCGAACGCAGGGCGTCACCGGCGCGCTGCTGAAGCAGGCAGCGCCGATCACCCTGACCTGTTTTGCAAAAAATCTGGCCCTGTATGCCGAGCAGATTCCGTTTGCCCGCCGTGGCAGAGAACAGTCTGCCGAACAGGCCGCAGGCAGCAATGTCTATCTGCTGTGCCCGCAGTATGAGGACCTGTATTCTGAGCAGCTGGGCCTGCATTTTCCGCAGGAAGAGCGATTTGATTCTATATTTTGAAAAAAAAGCACACTGGTTGTCCGGATTATTGGACAGCTGGTGTGCTATTCTATTTTTGGAAAAAACTATTGACATCCATTTCACGGTTTATTATACTGTACATGACAGCTTACACTAAGCTGATGAGTAGAAATAGGTATAGTATTATTTGAATGCTCTGCCCGTAATCCGGAGCAGAGCGAACAAATCATGGAGGTGAACATTATTTGAAAGAAATCACAATCGAGGTCTGGGGAGATTTCGCTGCTTTCAATGCTCCATACAGCAAAGTCGAGCGGCTGACCTACCCCTTTCCAACCCCATCAGCCGCCAGAGGGATTTTTTCTGCAATTTATCTAAAAAAACGGGAGTTCCGCTGGCAGATCAACCGCATTGAGGTATTGAACCCCATCCGCTATATCAGCTTCAAGCGCAACGAGGTCAAATGTACCGTCGGTTCGGAGCCGATCTCCACCGAGGAGGAGCGAACGCAGCGGCAGACGACGGCGCTGCAGGACGTCCGCTACCGGATCGCGGCGTCGATCATTCCCCGCCCGGCTTTTGTGGGAAAAGAGCCCCAGCTGTATGAACAGGCGCTGCGGCGCATCCGAACGGGAAAATGTTTCCATCAGCCGGAGCTTGGAATGCGCGAGTTTGTCTGCTATTTTGAGGAGAGCGACGGGACGCGTTCGCCTATCCAGCAGTCGATGGACGCAGGGCTGATGGTCTACGACCTGTTTGCGCCGGATGATGTGGAGGTCACGAAAAAGACGAAGATCAAAATGTCCCTGTTCCACGCGGTCATGGAGAACGGCGTGATTCTGATCCCGCCCTATGACAGTCCGGAGGTTCTGAAGGGGGAAGGCCTATGCTGAAAGCACTATATGACTACGGAGTACGCCGCCAGCTGGCTTTGCCGCCGGGATTCGCGGGGAAAACCATGAAGGCATATATTTCCCTCTCTGAAAGCGATGACCATGTCAGCGTCTATCTGGGTGGAAATGAGCCTGTTCCATGCCCGGATATCGGCAGTCTGGCCAACGGCAAGGATAAGAGCAATGTTCTTGCAGAGAAGCGCTCCGTCGTCATTCCCGAGGAGCCCGGAAGCAAAAGCACATTCTTTTTGGAGGCACTCCGCAGCGCGGCAGAGGAAGAACCGCTGCTGAAGGTCTGCGTCCGTGCACTGGAAACGCCTGAACTTGCGGCGGCCGTTCGCGCAGAGCTGGATCGGGCCAAAATCAAGCCGGGAGATCGGATCTCATTTCGGGTCAACGGGCAGTCTATCCTGCAATCGGAAAAACTTCGTACATGGTGGAAGTCCTACCGAAAGCAGTTTTCCGCGGCGGACGAACACCCATCCGCCCTGTGCCTGATCACCGGCGAACCGACGGTTCCCATGACGACGACCACGCCGATACAGGGCCTGCGAGTCGTCGGAGGGCACGCGAGCGGGGATGCGCTGATTTGCTTTGACAAGACGGCATTCTGCTCCTATAACCAGAAAAAAGCGGCGAACGCACCTGTTTCGGAAGAGGCTTTCAGCGTCGTGAAGGCTGCGCTGGATGATCTTTTGAAGGATGCGCCGATCCTTGCAGGAATGAAATTTGTCCACTGGTTTGACCGCGAGATTCCACAGGAGGATGATCCGCTTTATACTGTGGACTTTGGTTATGATCTGCCGGAGGATGAAACGGACGAGGAAGCAGAACCGGAAGCCGCCGTCAACGAGCTGACAGCGCGAAATCAGGCGAATCAAATTCCGGAAAGCGTCTATTCCGGGCAGCTTGTTCCCGATTTGGACAACGTATCCTACTATATTCTGCTGCTGTCCGGCGCAAACAGCCGCGTTATGATCCGCAGATATGACAGAGGCAGCTATCCGGATCTTCGCCGCAATCTGGGACAATGGTATGCCGATCTGGCACTGACCAATCAGGGCGGTACCGGAAACATCAGGCCTGTGAAGCTGGCCGCTCGTCTGCTTCGTCTTTTGAAATTCCAGAAAAGCGGCTGTCAAAGGAGCTGGCCGGGATCACCCCGGCGGTCGTGCAGGCGATTTTGTCAGGCGGATGCCTGCCGGATGCCGTCGCGGCAAAGGCGCTGGCCTATATTCGCTCGGAGCTGCTGTCGAACGACGACAGCGACACGCGAAGCACCCTGCCCAACAGTCTGGCCTGCCAATGGCTGAAGGTCTGGCTGCTCCGGAAAAATCGAATCCATCATCAGGAGGGAACAATTTTGGAAGCATACAATCTGCATCTTCGCAATGCCGCATATCACTGCGGCGGATTGATGGCCGTATATGCGGCGATCCAGAGGACGGCCATGCCGGACGTCAATACCGGCATTGTGGAGCGGTACTACGCCTCCGCCATTCAGATGCCCGCGCTGGTCATCGGCCAGCTCAGCAGCCGCTCAAATCACCATCTGGAAAAGATCGAAAACGGATGGCTCGCCGATAAATACCGCGAGAAGCTGCAGGAAATTTCCGTCGCGCTGGGGACGTCCATTCCTGCTACGCTGAATCTGGAACAGCAGTCCTATTTTGCGCTGGGCTACTATCAGATGGGCGCGAAGCTCAATCAGGAGAGAAACAGAAACGTCGCCGCCGCCAGAGAAAAGACCGGCGCGGCAGAAGAATAAGAGGAGGAGTATCTTATGGCAATTCAGAACCGATATGAGTTCATGTATTACGTTGCGTGCACAAATTGTAACCCGAACGGAGACCCGGACATGGGCAATATGCCCCGGCTCGATCCGCAGACCATGCAGGGCTTCATCACCGACGCTGCAACCAAGCGCCGCATTCGAAATTACGTGGAGCTGGCCCATCAGGGCGAGCCCGGCATGAACATCATCATCCAGCAGGCAACCAACATCAACCGCCATATCGCGGAGGCCAAGCGGGCAGCCGGTGTTGAAGACTGCGCAAAGGCAAAGGAAGCCGTTTACGCGGGCAGAAAAAAGGCCTGTGAGCTGTTCTACGATGTACGTACCTTCGGCGCAGTCATGTCCACTGGCCCCAACGCGGGGCAGGTGCGCGGGCCGGTGCAGATCACCTACGGAAAAAGTCTGGACGCCGTTCTTCCGCTGGACATTTCCATCACCCGTATGGCGGTTGCCGACAAGGTAAAGGATGGCGCTACAGTAGAGGATTACGCGGCATGGGAGCAGGAGCAGCCGGAGGACAAGCTTCGCACAATGGGCCGCAAGCAGATCATCCCCTTCGGCCTGTACGAGGTTCGCGGCTTCGTCAGCGCCAACCTGGCTGAAGAGACCGGGTTTGATGACGAAGATTTGAATGTCCTGTTTGAAGCCATTCTGAATATGTACGAGCATGACCACTCCGCCAGCAAGGGCGAAATGGCCGTCGTTTCTCCGCTGATTATTTTCAGGCACGTTGGCACGGATACCGACGCGGCACAGAGAATCCGTCAGGCCAAACTGGGCTGCGCCCCGGCCCACAAGCTCTTTGATCTGGTCAAGGTCACGAAAAAAGCTTCCGTTTCCTATCCCAGAAGCTATCGGGATTATGACGCGCTTGTCTCTCTGGACAGGGTTCCCAAGGGCGTGCAGATCGGGTTCAAGCCAAGCGCCTTTGAGCCGGTAGTCTGGGACGCGCTTCCCGCAGACGAAGACTGGTTCTGCCATGGATGAGTGGGAGCCGATTCCTCTTTCCCGACTGTCTCACGCAGGGTTCTGCCTGCGTCGGGCTGCACTGCTGACCAATGAGCAGGTCTGGGCGGAAAGTGCGGATACCGCAAAAGGACGCTCTGAGCATGAGCGGGTCCACACGCAGCGGATAGAACGCCGGGGCGATTCAGCAAAGCTGTATGAGTTCCCTGTATTCTCCAAAGCTATGGGAGTTTCCGGGAAATGCGACTGCATAGAAGCGGAAGCATCCGCCCAGGGCTGCATGATCCCTGCGCTGGATTTCCCGGTCAGGCTGTATCCGGTTGAGTACAAGCACGGAAAACTCCGCGCAGAACAGGAATATGAGGTTCAGCTGTGCGCGCAGGCCATGTGTCTGGAAGAAATGTTCCAGACACAGATCCCGGAGGGCGCCATCTACTACATCACATCGCACCGCCGCTATCCGGTCTCTTTTACAGCGGAGCTCCGCAGTCTTGTAAAGGAAACAATCGAAAGAATCGAGGCGTTTCGCCGAAGCTTTTCGATCCCGCCGGCGGAATACGGGGCGAAATGCAAGGCGTGCTCCCTGCGGGAGCACTGCCTTCCCAGCGTGCAGCGATCCGCGTCCGGCTACTGTATGCAGCTGCGCAAAGAGGCCATGCACGAGGAGGATGTCCCATGAAAAAGCTGCTGGAGACGCTCTATATTACAACGCCTGAAAGCTATCTGTTTGAGCGGAACGGGAATATCTGCATCTCCATCGGCGGTGCAGAAAAGGCCGCTGTTCCAATCACACAGGTGAACTCCATCGTTCTGTTCGGAAAGAACACACTCTCAACTGCGTTGCTCTCATTTTGCTCCAAAAACGACGTGACGATTACATTTCTCAGCGAGAACGGCTTTTTTCTGGGGCGGCTATGCGGCCCGGTCAGCGGAAATGTGCTGTTAAGAAAGCGCCAGTATGAAACACTGGCAGATACAGCCTTTGCAAACCGGTTTGTCAAGGATCTGCTGTTCTGTAAGCTGCGAAACAGCAGATCTGTGTTGGTGCGGTATGCCCGTACTGCCTCTGATGAAGCAGAAAAGAGCGGCGTTGCTGCGGCGGCAGCTGATTTGACCGCAATCGCAAATCGTCTGGATGACTGTACGGACATTGATTCCATGCGCGGAATCGAGGGCGCAGCTGCGTCTGTCTACTTCTCTCGCTTTGACGATCTGCTCTCCAGTCCGAAGGGATACCGCTTTGAGACGAGAAGTCGGCGTCCGCCGCTGAACGAAGTCAATGCGGTGCTGTCTTTTGTCTATACGCTGTTGGCACATGACGTTCGATCTTCGATGGAAGCTGTGGGGCTGGACCCTGCCGCCGGGTATCTGCACACCCTTCGCCCGGGGCGGCCATCCTTTGCGCTGGACATCATGGAGGAGCTGCGTGCGCCCCTGTGCGACCGGCTGGTCATTTCCATGTTCAACAGGGATCAGTTTCAGACGCAGAATTTTACGACAGACTTTGAAGCGGTATACCTCAGCGAGAAAGGGCGGCGAAAGGTTCTTGAACAGTGGCGGGCCAGAAAGCGCGAGTCCATTCAGCACCCGTTTTTGAAGGAGAAAGTTCCCATTGGGATGATCCCATACGTACAGTCTATGCTGTTTGCCCGTGTGCTGCGCGGGGATCTGGATCGATACCCGCCGTTTGTGTGGAGGTCATGACATATGATGCTGGTCGTAACCTATGATGTGGACACATCGGATTCTGCCGGGCAAAAGCGCTTGCGGAAAGTAGCAAAGATCTGTGAACGACACGGGATGCGTGTTCAAAACTCCGTGTTTGAGGTGCTCGTGGACGCTGCACAGCTGGTCGTGCTGAAACAGGAACTGGGAAAAGCTATCGATATGGAGCAGGATTCTGTCCGCTTTTATCGACTCGGCAATTCATACGAGAACCGGATCGAAAGCATGGGACGCAAGCCCCTCGTGGAAGCAGGAAGTGCCTTGATCTTTTAACGCCAACCCCTGCCGTACACATTTTTGCGGCAGGTTGGCGCATGAAATCCATGCAAGATATACAGCTTTTGGATCTCTTCTTGGAAAACCAAAGGAAGCCAGACATAAAACTGTATCATCTTTCGGCAATTTGCCGCAAAACCTCATGACGGACTTGTGGAAAATTGCCGTCGCCCCTCCCGCAGGGGCGTGAGTAGAAATGATATCCGCCTCAGCCGCTTGCAGCGGCTTCGCGGGTGTCGCCCCTCCCGCAGGGGCGTGAGTAGAAATACGCCGCCCGATACTGCGTTCGGCGGTTCGCGCCGGGTCGCCCCTCCCGCAGGGGCGTGAGTAGAAATTGGGTGTTCGAGGGGCGCAACGACTGGCGGAAGCACGTCGCCCCTCCCGCAGGGGCGTGAGTAGAAATCGGAAAGAGGGAGGCATCCCGCGAATCGTCAGCGTCGCCCCTCCCGCAGGGGCGTGAGTAGAAATGATGCTGCTGCCGATTGCCGCTCGCAGTTCGCTTCGTCGCCCCTCCCGCAGGGGCGTGAGTAGAAATGCCGGAGCTGCGAAGAAAACGGAATCGAAGATCCTGTCGCCCCTCCCGCAGGGGCGTGAGTAGAAATCTGTCTTCTGCGGCGCAGGATCATAAGCTGGAATGGTCGCCCCTCCCGCAGGGGCGTGAGTAGAAATGATCAGCTCGACTTCCAGCAGCGGCTCACCGCCGTCGCCCCTCCCGCAGGGGCGTGAGTAGAAATTGAAAACGGGAGAAAATAACGAAATGCGTTATTGTCGCCCCTCCCGCAGGGGCGTGAGTAGAAATGTTTTCAACACCTGCTTCGGCGAGCCGTGGGAAGATGTCGCCCCTCCCGCAGGGGCGTGAGTAGAAATAGCAGGGTCTTGACGTCCGCGAGGGCGAGGATCGTCGCCCCTCCCGCAGGGGCGTGAGTAGAAATACTTCACGCAGAGCGTTCGCGCTCAATGCAACGCGTCGCCCCTCCCGCAGGGGCGTGAGTAGAAATCTGAAACTTCACTCGCGCTTTTCGCTTGGCATTGTCGTCGCCCCTCCCGCAGGGGCGTGAGTAGAAATATGCGCGAGCTGGCTGCGTATCACTACGACCCTGGTCGCCCCTCCCGCAGGGGCGTGAGTAGAAATAAGTGGGGCAGCCTGCCGGGGGCACTCCCGACCGGTCGCCCCTCCCGCAGGGGCGTGAGTAGAAATACTGTTACCCGCAGCCATAGCCGCAGCTGCAGCAGGTCGCCCCTCCCGCAGGGGCGTGAGTAGAAATTGAGCCTCGGCGGCCTCGCCCCGCTCGGCTACCGGTCGCCCCTCCCGCAGGGGCGTGAGTAGAAATAATGGAACGTGCACGCTTATCGTACCGGAAGCCGGTCGCCCCTCCCGCAGGGGCGTGAGTAGAAATTTTACGATTGTGGACAATAGTGGTGAAGCCTACTGTCGCCCCTCCCGCAGGGGCGTGAGTAGAAATATCGCATGCGGCAGATCCCGTCGCCGTGCGCGAAGGGTCGCCCCTCCCGCAGGGGCGTGAGTAGAAATCTTTTTGCCAAGCCGCAGCGCTTCCCGGCGCTTGGTCGCCCCTCCCGCAGGGGCGTGAGTAGAAATCACGGGCTACGACGCAGCGGCGTTCTCCTTCGTCTGGTCGCCCCTCCCGCAGGGGCGTGAGTAGAAATCTGCATGCAGAACGAGATCGCGACTCTTTCCGGCGTCGCCCCTCCCGCAGGGGCGTGAGTAGAAATTTCTTCTGCTCTGCCGCGAAGCTCGTGTCGATCTGGTCGCCCCTCCCGCAGGGGCGTGAGTAGAAATAATCTCAAAAACACACCAGTGTGCGGGAATCGAGTCGCCCCTCCCGCAGGGGTGTGAGTAGAAATCGGCAGGCGGCGGACGCGGACGCGCGGGAGCGCCTGTCGCCCCTCCCGCAGGGGCGTGAGTAGAAATGGTGAAAGCTACATCGACGAAGCCGGAAACGAGTGTCGCCCCTCCCGCAGGGGCGTGAGTAGAAATGTAACGGTATCCGCCGGTGCAACAGTCACGGCGACGTCGCCCCTCCCGCAGGGGCGTGAGTAGAAATGGTGTACTCGCGGAGAAATTTCACATCCTGACCAGCACTGGAGCGCTGAATCTCCAGTTATTTGACTGCAAATACGAGGATGTCCGAAAGGCAGCCGTCTTGCGGACGCTTGAGGCAATCTTCTCGAAGCATTGACACGGAAAACGAAGAAAGGAAAAAAGATGACCAGACAATATCAGATTCAAAAAATCACCGGGAAACCGGACTGGAATAAGATCGAAAAAGCGCCGATCGACCAGAAACTGTGGCTGCCCTGTGAGCAGGTCAGCGCCTACGCGCAGCTTGCGTACGATGACAGCCGGTTGTATGTGCGCCTTCACGCGGAGGAACCAACGATCCGCGCAGAAAATACCGGCATACTTGACCAGCCGTGTCAGGACAGCTGCCTGGAGTTTTTCTTCAGCGCCGCAGAGCAGGATGCGCGATATATCAACATTGAGCTGAACCCCAGCCTGTGCATCTATTTCGGATTTGGGACCGGAAGAGAGGATTTGATGCGGATCCTGCTTCCGGACGGCGCAAAGACCTTGCATGCAGCCAGCGAAAGAACGCCCAGTGGCTGGGATGTGACGTACGAGCTTCCTTTTCAGCTGCTGCGGCTGTTCTTCCCGGATTTTGCTCCGTCCGGAACAATCCGGGGCAATTTCTACAAATGCGGCGATCTGACCGTGCAGGAGCATTATCTTGCGTGGAACCGCGTGGACGCGAAACGGCCCGATTTCCATCTTCCGAAGTACTTTGGAGCGTTGATTTTTTCTGAATAAGCAAGCAGCCCGGCTCTGAATTCCGAGTCGGGCTGTTAAAGATGGCGGCATCTCATTGTATCAATGGGATGCCGCCATTTTGCTATCATACAATACACCTCCATTCTCAGCGCCCTTTTTGAGCGCAAAAAAGGCGCTG
>ERZ772820.3324-NODE-3324-length-10412-cov-17.593801_pt1 | contig 10412 bp, 6 predicted proteins | sample MGYA00511377_ERZ772820 | MGnify/ENA primary metagenome ERZ772820 (study PRJEB29015, sample SAMEA2737684) | human gut metagenome | biome: human gut; feature: human-associated habitat; material: faeces | place: China | collected 2012 ...
GTTTACGTTCCAACCTCTCTTATTCTCCTTTGGCTGCTTTAGTGCTTTATGTTAAAATATGAAAATAGAAATTTTTCTTATCAGAACAAACTATACTCGATGGGGAGTTCATGGGAACCTGTATATAAATGGAAAGTTTTTATGCAATACTTGTGAACACCCCTCGCTGCACCTTCCCTTAGGTTGCCACACCATAAGTTGCAAAAAGGGGCTCGTCTGGATAGGCAGATCAAAGGCTACTCGATTTGAATGTTACAATGGACCTTTTACTTGCGTCAAGGGGAGTATCAATGTAGGCGAATATAGAACAAGTGGTTTACTCGTTCATACACAGAAGTATCACAGCTATATTTGCAACCGCATCAAGCGATTTGTCAATAATAAAAACAAAGACGTTACTATCACTATTAAAGACCGAACAGCATGAAACTAACTGAAAATCCAGCAAAGAACAGACTCTTAGCCAGACTCATAGCGTTTATCTTGTTTCTGTTTCTGCTCCTCCTGTTGAGCAGCTGCAAGACAACCAGCAATACTGCCATCGTGCCTGTGCATTCCGCTACGCACGACACCATTTTGCTGAGAAAGGTGAAATACGATTCAATCTATATCGACCGATGGCAGCGTATCGAGCGCAAGGCAGACACGGTGTTTTACGACAGAGTGAAAACTGAGTTTCGTTACCGCCTCCTCAGAGATACAGTCTATAAGACTCGAACCGATACAATCCCTGTTGTCAAGCAAGTGCCTGTAATTCGTAAGGAGCGTTACACACCGCCCTTCACGAAGTTCCTCGCCTACCTCGGCATCATCGCATTAGGAGCAAGTGTCTGTATATTTCTATTCAAGTTTAGTAAGTAGTTCAGTACGGAATGAAGCCCCTAAGCTCATATAAGCAGCATGCCCTGAACCAACGGTCACCGGCGCGTAGCGGAAAGGTAAAGGGCAGAAGCCCCCCAGCCCAGGGCAACGCCCTGGGTATATTGGCAGTCAACAAGGCGCCCTGTAAGGGCAAAAGCTTTGTAAATTGCCTGGAGTTTTAAAGCTTTTGCCCTTACAGGGCGATAGGCTATCACCCGTAATAACCCAGGGCGCTGCCCTGGGAGGGCACTGAAAAAGTCCCTTCATGGGTTATGTTAGTTTAACATTCGATCTTTGAAATAGTGTACCCAAAAGTTGAATATGTGCAATATTTTTTGTATCTTTGTAGAAAAATACAAGGCTCTATGCTAGAACTGCAACAGACCATATCATTCAGTGATTATTCAAGTTTGTATGACTTGATTATCCCAAAAGACAACCTGCTCCGCCGGATTACTGACCTGGTGGACTTTAGTTTCGTATACCAGGAATTGCAGGACAAGTATTGTCATGACAATGGTCGAACAGCAGAGAGTCCTATCCGTATGTTTAAGTATCTTCTTTTAAAGGTAATCTATAACATATCGGATGTTGATGTTGTTGAACGTACTCGCTATGATATGTCGTTTAAGTACTTCTTGGGATTAACTCCTGAGGAGACCAATCTGATTAATCCTAGTTCCTTGACCAAATTCCGTCGACTTCGCCTGAAGGATATGGACCTGTTGGATCTTCTTATCAAGAAGACTGTTTCTATTGCTATAGAAGCAGGTGTCCTCAAGTCTAGAACCATCATTGTTGATGCAACCCATACGCATTCTCGTTCCAACCCTATCAGTGCAGCAAAGAGTTTGGAGTATTATTGCAAGGCCGTAATCAAAGTCGTTAATTCTATAGATGACAGCATGGAATTGCCAGAACTTCCTAAAGAGAAGAAGTATTCTTCTATCATGAATACAGCCAAAACGATAGTTGCAACAGTGGAAGCTGACGCAGCAACTGCCAATATGCCTGCAGTCAAGGAACGTCTTAACATGCTGAAAGAAACCATTTCCGATGCAGAGGCCCGAGGCGTAATATCAAAAGATGCAGATGCCCGTACAGGACATAAAACAGCGCATTCTTCATTCTTTGGCTATAAGACGCATATAGCTATGAGCGATGAGAGAATTATCACCGCAGCTACTGTCACCTCCGGCGAGAAGGGTGATGGACAGCAATTGCCTGAATTGATAAAGAAGACAGAGGAAGCAGGAATGGAAGTTGATTCCATTGTAGCAGATAAGGCCTATTCCAGCAAGGAAAAACTTAAAATGGCAAAGGAAAGCAATATGCGCCTCTCTGCTCGTTTAAGCTCTGTAATTGACGGAAATCGAACAAACAAACTCCCTTTTGAATACAACAAGGATGCAGATCTGTACGTCTGCCCAGCAGGGCATCTGGCGAAATGGAAAGAGATGAATAATCGCAAAAATGACAAGCGTCACAGAAACTCCAGCATTACCTACTATTTTGATGTGGACAAATGCAAGGTCTGTCCATTACGTGAAGGTTGCTACAAGGAAGGAGCCAAGACAAAAACATATGCGGTTACCATCAAATCGGATGAACAGTTGGAGCAAATCGAATATCAAAAAACAGAAGAGTTTATAAATCTTCAGAGGAAACGATACAAGATAGAAGCCAAAAACTCCGAACTTAAGAATGTCTTAGGATATGACAGAGCCCTGTCATACGGTTTGTCGTGCATGGAAATGCAGGGAGCTTTGACTATTTTCGCTGCAAATGTGAAGAGAATCCTCAAATTGATGCAAAGTGCATAAGGGGGAAGCTGAATCCTCTATATATTGCCGAATTAAGCGCCAGAAACGTTATAGAAAGCTATTTGGGGCTATATTCCTGTCCCCAAAAGTATTCCACTTTTAAAAGATGAAATACTTCTTGGACAAGAATTAAAGTTCAAAAATAGGCTCTGCACTTAAAATTGGGTACCTTTTTCAGTGCCTTCCCTGGGCTAAGAGCTTCTGCCCCTTCAGGGCGTGAGGGGCAAAACTCCCTTAACTCCTTATTAAAATATAACATCAAAAAAGAAAAAATCATGAGAAAAATAACAGAAATCATCATTCATTGCAGTGCCACCACAGAGGGCAAGGACTTCACCATTGAGGACATCGACCGCTGGCATCGCCAGCGAGGCTTCAACGGCATCGGCTATCACTTCGTGATATATCGTGACGGCAGCATACACGCAGGCAGGTCGAAGTACCAGATTGGCGCACACTGCAAAGGTCACAATACTATCAGCATCGGCATCTGTTATGTGGGCGGTCTGTCAACAAACGGCAAGCCCAAGGACACTCGGACGGCAGCACAAAAAGCCTCGCTTCGTGCACTCGTAGAACAGCTGCAGGAAGAGTTCCCTCTCGCCACCGTTCACGGCCACAACGAGTTCGCCGCCAAAGCCTGTCCCTGCTTCGACGTACAAAAAGAATTCGGCTGATACGTTAAATTCGTGTATCAGTCTTCACATGCAACTAATCGCTATTTTATCCCGAATTGGGGTAAGATCGGCTCAACTATCACATGTCCCATCAGAACAGCTGTGTCTTGATGCCTAACGACAAGCCGAAGACATCCCAGAAACCGGCAGAACCATTGCGATAGAAACGCATGAAATAAATATCGTTGGTGCTCAGCTCGTAGAAGAAGGTGACACTCTTCACAAACTTGCGGCGGTTCTCGGGCACATCCACCGTGAAACGCTCTCCCACAAAGATGTTGGGGCGGATGCGTGTGGAGAAAGGATAATAGCCACTGCCATACTTTGACGGCTGCTTCGTCCAGAAATCTGAGCCTAAGACGGTGTTGAAATACAAGCCACACTCCAAAGGCTCGAAGGCCCAGCCATGACCCATCGTCACCGACCAGGGTATATAATTCTGCTTCAGGGTTATCGTCATCTTGGCACTGTTGGAGTCATATTTCGGTATGTAGCCGAAGAGCAACTGCGTCTCCCACTGTTGATGCTTGCCATAATCCCAGCCCACTCCGAAGGAGAACAGTCCCATGTTGCCACAAGTCTGCAGGATGGTTTGCGTAGGGATGAGTGCTCCCCAGTAGCGGCGATAACGGTGAATGCGTTTGTCATAGCGACTATGTTTCACCACCGTGTCGCGAGCAGCCAACGTTGTATCTGCCACGGCGTTCTGTTGCGCCTGAACACATGCAGGCATCAGAAACAAAAGAAGAAATATCCTAAAAATCAATAATCTCATAACTGTAATCGTCGGGAGTAATGGTAAATATATAATACTTTCGCTCCTTGGCACTCGCTGTCATATAGAAGATAGTACCGTCATCATAGAGGTCCTGTATGCGAATGTGATGGCCATGACCGTCGAGACAGAACATCAGCTGGGGCAGCTTGTGGATGTAATCATTGAAGGGTTCTGCCACGTTATTGTTGAACTGCTCGGAGAAAGGAGGGGCATGCATACAAACGACTGAGCGGTCGAACTCATCAGCCCGATTGGTCCACTCGGCCTTGATAAAGTCGAAATTGGGGACTGGTTGCGAATAATCGTACTCGATGGCATTGGTATTGAGGCACACAAACTTCACTCTGCCTGCAATAAAAGCAAAGTCGGGATTGCCAAAAGTCACCTGGTAAGCCTTTGTCCCTGTACCGAGACAGTCGTGATTGCCCAAGAGTGCCACAAAGGGTTTGTTGAGTTTCTTGAGCCGGTCGCGAGTCCAGAGAAATTCCTTTGTGCCACCAAAGTCGGTCATGTCGCCACCATGAATCACAAAGTCGATATCTGGCCTGCGGTTGATGTCGCTCACCTCGTCACTCAGGTCATTGAGCCACTGGTGTGAGTCGCTGATAAAGGCGAAACGAAAGGTGGTTTTGTCCTTCGTCGCCTCCTCTATCTTCACTATCTGCTTGGCGTTGACATTCTTCTCTCCCTTGATATTCACATCATAAGGATGCACGTCGAACACCTTGTCACAACTGACGAGCGACAGCCCCAACAGGCCAACCATCGCCCAGATAAATCTCATCTTTCTTTTTTTCATACGGCTGCAAAGGTAATCAAAAAACCTGAATAACGAAATAGTTTTGCATTCGAAAAGAAATCAAAGAGTACATATATTTCTTATTTCGTGACATTTAGAACAGTCGTTCACCAGATTCAGCCCCCTAAAAAAATGATAAGCCCTGAGAGAGAGAAAAAACGGGACTCTTGGGGGACGCACAAACAGTATGTTCGCTGGGGCTCCTCAGGAAGCTATCCCTCCCAAATCTCATAAGAGAACGGAAAGGCAAGGGCTCTCGCATTCCATACTGCCGAGGCGCAGCCCACCTTCAAGAAATGAACCCGGGCGGAGAGCGCCTTGCGGAACACGCGATAACTCTTGAGACTACGGTCGGCATCGGCTTGCTGGATGAAGAAAACATATCTGTTGAGAGGATGGGCAGCCATGACGGAAGCGATGCGTGTAGCCAACTTCTCGGCTGACTGGGGACCGATTTTCGCAAAGATGTACGAGAAATGGAAGAAGATGACCGTAGGAACGCTGGACAAAGCATTCCAATCATCATCATTCAACTCCTCAAAATGGTTCAGCTTGTGATAAACCACCCGGTCGGCGTAAGCGGCATGAAGCATCCGCTCGCCCATCTGATGCATGCTCTCCGAGATGTCGACAGCCTCGTACTCCAAACATCCTATCTTGTCGCCGAAAACCTGCATGAAAGCCAGGGCATTGGTGGCTGGTCCGCAACCCAGATGCACCGAGATGGTGCGCAGGGAGGTGGAGGAGAGCCTCTCCTCCACCCACTCCCGAACCGAGCCGTACATCAGCTTGGCGCAGGCATAGTGGGCAGGCATCATGTTGTGACAGTAAACGAGCACCTGATCGGCGGGCGTGAAGGTGCGCATCCGGTTTCTGCCCGAGGTGTCCTTGAGGTCGGTCTGAATGATTTTGGATTGCACGAAATGGCTCCTGCCATAGTCGATGAGCGCCTGGTTGGTGGCAAACTCGTTGCCCAGAACATACTGGGGCCAACGGGTCATCGCATCGCCCTTGACGGACTCTTCGACGACCGTACGAAACGTACGGTCAAAGGTTTCATCGGAAGATAATTCCCCGACCGGGAAAACCGCATTTCTCTGTCCATCGCAAGAATCGAGCGAGCCGACAGAGCCGAGCGAACCAGCCGAGTCGAGAGAACCAGCTTCCCCAACAACAAAGTTTCCGCTCACATAGTCGCTGGGCGCGATGTCGAAATAGCTCTGCCTGTTACGGGCAAACTCCATGAGCTTGAAGAAGATGACGTTCTCGCGCAGGAGTCTGGCGTTGCCGATCATGATGAGATGTTTCATGGCACGGGTCATCGCCACGTTGAGCTTGCGGTCGATGATTTCGCCCGACGCACGGTCCACATACTGGTTGCCGGTGAGGAATCCCAACTGATAGTATTTCCTGATGGTGAAGCCGTAGATGATGTTCTCGCACTGGCTTCCCTGATAGCGCTCCACGGTGTCGATCATGATGTCGTGGAGCGGTTCGATGTGGTAACTGTCTATCTCGTTGCGTATGGTGGAGATCTGATTGCGATAGGGCACGATGATGCCCACCGTGCGGTCTTTGTCGAAGCCCTCTGGATCCATGAGGTAGATGCGATGCACCGTGGCGGCGATCATCCTGGCCTCGATGAGATTCACCTTGTCGGAGGTCTCCTGCTGCCATGGGTCGAGTCCTGTCTGTCGTGGCTCGGGATAGGTGACGAAGGCGATGCGGCGGGTGGTGAGCAATGCCTCCAACCCGTCGTTGCTCTCAGAGGTGAGCGGCGTGGGCTCCTCCTGATAAGGCAGGGGCACGGGGATGAGCTTGTTCTGATAGAAGGCATAGTTGGGGAAGATGGCTATCTCGCGGTGCATACGTCCCTGGCGCGTGAGCATGTAACTGTACTCATTGTTGACACCCTCGGAGCGATAAGCCTTGATGAGGCGCTCGAAGAGCGAGAGCCGGCAGTCGGTGAGGTGGATGGCCCGCAGGTTGGGTTCCTGCACCATGGATTCCGACTCCTGTTGCTGCACGACGGCTGGCAACTGTTTCTCGTCGCCTATGAGCACAAACTTGGCGATGGCGTGCTCGCCCGTGCGTGCATTCTTCGCCGAGAGCAGACCTACGATCTGTGGCTCGAGTATCTGGGAGGCCTCGTCGACAACAGCCAGGTCGAAATGCTTGATCGACAGGAGGGCTATCTGACTGTTGAAGGCTGTGGTGGTGCCGCAGAACACACGGCAATGCTCTATCATCTGCCTGATGTCACGGCCGTCGCGGCATGCCTCTGACCGCTTGCCGAGCAGATGGGAACGGTAAGCCTCATGACAGCCCAGCTCGCTGCCCAAGCGCACGAAATCGATGCCCTCGCCTACCAGTTTGCTGCACATCTCGTCCACAGCCCTATTGGTGAACGAGAGCAGCAGTACCGACGTGCCTTCCTCCATGAGCTGTTCCGTCAGCACGTTGACCATGCCGAAGGAGGTCTTACCCGTGCCGGGAGGTCCGATGATGAGGAAGAGGTCCTGGGCCTGCTTCACGCGCAGCACCAGGTCGTTGAACTCCGTGTTGCCCTGGCTGGCGTAGTCGCCCTGGAGTGTAAGCGTGGTGTCGACCCTCGGCTTGCGCTGCAACAGAAGCAAGTCCTTGCGTTCCTGACGGGCTTCGAGGAAGAGTTGAAGACCCTGATAAAGAGCACGGTACGACGATTCCATAAAGTCATGCTCTATCGCCCACACCTCGCCATCGAACACCTCGCGCTGGGTCTGCGGATTGCGGAGCGACACCTCTACCCTCGTCTCGTGAATGTCGACGATCGACCCACGGAACACATAGTGGCGCGTGGCGTTGGGCTCGCCCTCAAGGGTGGGATTGTAGGCATAGAAGAAGACGATATCGCCCTTGCGGAAGTTGGGCACGTCCTTGTCCTGTCCGTCGGCGAAGGCGAACTCCACCTGCTCGATGGGCATTCCCTTGACCTGTCGGAGGGGCATCATGCGCAGGTCGCAATAGATGTTGCCGGCGTTGCGTCGCTCGTCGAGTGTGGAGTTCCATACCGAGGCAAATCCCGACTCCTCCTTGGTTCGGTTGCCCACCTTGGAGAGCATCTGCTCGTTCTCCACAAAGGTGAGGAAGCGGTAGTAATAGTCTTTCTCCAAGGGTGTGGCCGTGCGCACCCGGTCGAGCAGCGCCTGCAGCTGTGGCCGCTTGTAACGTTCCCACAACGTTCCGCTCTCGCCCGGACATACGAGCTCGGGGGTGAGCGACTCGAGAATACGGAATCCGCCACGCGTGAGGAGCAGTTCGAGCCATGCCACCTGGTTGCGCAACCTGAGCGCCTTGAAGAGCAGGTCGGGCGCCGAGGCGATGTCGAGCAGGCTGTTGGCGTACTTCGAGTAGAGCATGTAGGAATGGAAGTCCTTGTAGGCCACGCCGTAGTTGTATCTGAAGATGGCACGATAGAGCAGCGCCTGCACATAGTGGTCGGGGCGAATGCGGGGTGTCTCGGGGCTCGACTTATAGGACGCCTTGCCCGATTTCTGCTCCACCATGAGCGTGAGGTCTTTCTGAATGAAGTCCATACGGGCCTGCAGTCCGAGTGTGGGCGAGAAGAAGGAAGGCTCCAGGATGGTGTTCTTGCCGTCGCGCCTGAAGGCTACCGACGAGGCCTCGGCCAGGGCTCCCTGCACGGCACGGCGAATGTGCTGGCGCTGCAGTTCGGCATCGGCACGGAAATGGTCTGAGAGGGGTGTCACGGCGAGGCTCACGGCATTGCGGGCGCAGAAGTCGGCCATGCTCTTCTCGTAGGGGCGGTCTACGTGGTAAACCTCCTCGTCGAGCAGCTGTCCGGCAAAGTTACCCAGCATGATGGCCTCGTTGCTGAAGGCGGGCGCCAGCTTCCTGAGCATGTAGGCGTAGGGGGTGGCGGTCTCCTTCTCGGAGAAGCATCCTGCCAACGAGGTGACGTCTATCAGATAGTCGGGGTTGTAGATGATGATGGCGGGATAGATGATGCCAGCCTCCTCGCGGGGCAGGATGAGGTTGAGCTGTTCGCCCTTGAGCAGGATGTCGGCCAGATAGGCTCGGTCGCCCAGCGCATACGGGTTGTCGGCCTTGCGATAGTAGATGCGGCACGACTCGCCCGTCTCGCTGTCGGTGGCTGTGATGAGGGTGTCGTCCCAGGTGTCGATGATGACCCGCATCTCGCTGCCCTTGCGATAGAGCGGACGGTAATAGGAAGCCACGACATAGGGGAAACGATGGTCGAGACTGGCGGGCACGGGAATGTCGTAAACGAGAGCGATAAACTTGCACAGGGCGGCTGTATCGTGGGCGACAGACTGGCGCAGCTCTTCATCGGTCAGTACGGCTTCGGGGGCATCCTGTGGGTTTCGGGGGGCATTCAAAGCTTGAAGGGGCGCATTCTGAAGACGGCGCAAGCGGATGCGGAAGGCGTTGACCGAAGCCGAGAGAGAGGCGTCGCGCATCTTGTCGCGGTTCTCGGTGAGCAGATAGTCCACCTTGGCGAAGAAGCCGGCAAACTTGGTCTTCGACTGCTGCAACTTTCCCTCCACGGCCTGATGGAAAACCTCGCTGAGCAGACGGTAGCGCAGACGGATGTCAATGTCGGCGGGTATCTGGTCGACCTGTTCGAAGAGGTCGGTCGCCACACTCTCCACGTGCAGCCCTGCCTGCCCCTCGCCTGCCGTCTGCACATCGTAGGCCTCTATCCTGAGTCGTCGGGGAATATCGCGCATCTGCTCGGCCGTAAAGATCAGTGCGCCCTGACTTCTGCTGCTGAGGGTTGTGTCCTGACTTCTGCTGCTGAGGACAGCTCCCAGGTGGCGGTTGTCGCACACGGAGAGCCACTTCCCTACACTCTCCGAGAGGCCCGAGGCGTCGATCTCCGCATCCCGGCTGAACACGACCACCACTCCCACTTCGAGGCGCTCACATCCGAGATATTTGCGCAGTCCTGCGGCGGTTCGGCTTCGGTTGAGCCGTGCCTGTGCGAAGGGACTTTTGCCGTAGGCTCCACCTGCTATCGTCCTGCCGTCGCTGGTCCAGGGGCCGTTCTCGCCTGCCACGATGCTGCCACCCCAATTCTTGAACTCTATCACCAATGCCGCCTGCGGTGTGAAGAGCAGCGCATCGAGCTCCACGCCCTCGATGTTGTAGTTGCCCACGAGCACGTACTCCCCACCCGTCTGCGCCTCCAACTCGCCCAGGATTCGGCAAAGTGCATCAAACTGCCTGATCTCGGCCGCATGCTCATACTCAGAAATCTTGTATATTCTCACCCCCATGTGTCGTTTTTTTGTTTTGCTCACAAAATTACAAAATATTTTCGATACCACCAAATTTTTGCCTGCGTCAACAGGCGAAAATGGACAGAAGCGCTGACACTGACACTGACAGTCCAAAATTCCGCAACTCCCCCCTTGAGGGAAAAGGGTGAAAGAGAAAGTTTATATTTATAT
>ERZ772820.3344-NODE-3344-length-10369-cov-10.229591_pt1 | contig 10369 bp, 10 predicted proteins | sample MGYA00511377_ERZ772820 | MGnify/ENA primary metagenome ERZ772820 (study PRJEB29015, sample SAMEA2737684) | human gut metagenome | biome: human gut; feature: human-associated habitat; material: faeces | place: China | collected 2012 ...
GGTCACCATGATGACGTAAGGCAAAGCGAGACACATCAGGTATCTTCCCATCTCCTTTGAGCTTTTCTCAATATTCACGAGATAGCCAGTGATGATGAGGAAGGTAGGCATCATGAACGAGAGAATGCCTGCCTTGAGCTGGGGGTATGCGTTGCCGAAGCTCACGATATGAATCAATATCATGAGGACAATGAGGATGGCTCGAATGAAATCGAGATCGGTATTTCTTTTCATCTGATTCCTTTTGATATATGTATCTATATCTGTGACTTATCTTTCTAAAATGATTATTCTCTGAAAGGCTTGTAGTGCCCTTGGTCTGCGAAGGCAAGCATCTCCTTATCGCCACGGCTGTCGCCGAAGGCTTCTATCTCATAGAGAGAACGGTCGAGAAATGTCTTGTCACCGGTATCTGCTGTTTGTGATGCAGAAAGGGCTTCCGTGATTCGGCATACTTTTTCTGCTCCATAACAGTTGTTGCTCTTGAAGCGGCCCGTCAGTTTGCCATCCACAACTTCTATCTGGGTGCCCAGCACCTGGATGCCTTTCAGGTTGCGGATATCAAAGAAGGGGCGCACCCAGTTGTCGATGCTGGCACTTACGATGAAGACCTGAGCTCCAGCTACCAAAGCTTCATGTACCAGGGTGATGCCCTTAGGACGGAGCAGATGCTGGTTTTCTTCTGCAAACCCACGGCAGAGTGCATCAAATTTTTCGATGCGCATGCCGGCAAAGAGGTGGGCGAAAATCTGCTGCTTCGCCTTCCAGTTAGGATAAAGATGCAGTTTCATCAATACCAGCAGTGGGCTGTACATCAGGAAAACCATCAGGAAGCGGCCTCTGCCCTTGGCATACTTGATGAATTCGAGCAGGGTATCACTCGTTGTCAGTGTTCCGTCGAAATCGAAACAGTATAATTTCTTCTTCATTTCTTGTTCTTCTTTTGGATTAACTCTTTCTTATACGATATAGATAAGGATGAGGAAGGAGAGTAACCAGGCGAGAACGATAAACTGCGTGATTCTGTCGCGCAGGATAATCTTCGTAGGGTCGCCGCTCTGCTGGTCAACCACTGCAATCTGGATGTATCTCAGCAAACCTACCAATACAAATACGCTGGTAAGATAGAGGTATTCGGTATGGAAATTCTCTATTACTTCAGGACTCACCGTGTACATGATGTAGCATACCAGGGTAACTGATGCCGTAATGGTGATAGCCTGATTGATGAAGGTGAGGTTGTATCGGCTCGTATTCTTGCGTGGCGCCTCGCCCGTCTTTTCCATTCGCAGCACGTCATCGCGGCGCTTGGCAAAACTCATGAAGAGGGTGATGAGGAAGGTCATCAGCACTATCCATTTACTGAGCATGATGTGCGTGGCGACGCCACCCGCCAGCAAGCGGAGCACAAATCCGAATGCCACAATGCATACGTCAATGATGGCATACTGCTTGAGCTTGGCGCAATAGCAGAGGTTCATGACCCAATAGAAGGCGATGATTCCCATCGTCTCCCACGAATCGAGCAGGCAGCATACCCCCATTGAGAGGATGAGCATCAGAAACATCAAAGCGTAAGCCTGCCTGATGCTTACGGCTCCTGATGCGATAGGGCGGTGACATTTCACCGAATGGCGGCGGTCTGCCTCCACATCATGGATGTCGTTGAAGCAATAGATGCTCGATGCGGCAAAGCTGTAGGCAAAGAAAGCGATCAGACCCGCCAGCAGGGCATCTGTATGAAACAGGGCACCACCAAAGAAGAGGGGCACGAAGATAAACATATTCTTGATCCACTGTTTCGGGCGGATCAGGCGCATCAAGGCAGCGAAGCCTTTGCTGTCTTTTATTTCATTCTCGTTCATAAAAACTTCTTTTATTTAATCTAAGATGATTCTTTTTATTTAATAATCTGAGATAATTCCTTGGAAATCCATTCTGCAATCTTGCTCAATATCCAGGAGAGTGGCAGGGTGATGGCGATGCAGAGGATGAAGGTAGGCCAGTATCCCAAGTGATGAGGCTCGATATAATGGAGCACGAAGTGGATGTGGATGAGATAGCATTCCAGACTCAATGCTCCTACCAGCATAAAGCTGCGGTTAAACCATCCTGGGGTACGGCGGAAGATGCGGTTCAGGAGCAGGATGCTCGTGATGGTTAGCGGAATGTAGAGCATGCGCTCCAGGAAGAGCGGAAACATTCCGTGCTTCTCCTGTTCCAGGAAGATGCTTGCGAGCAGCGTCATCAGGAACATCAGCCATATCATCCAGATGCTGGCACCATCAAGTGTCTGCTTCTGGCGCACCATCTCGCCCATGTTGATGCCGATGAAGAAGATAGGTACTCGGCTCCAGAAGATTTCCAGATGACCTACTGCCTGATGAATCGGGGTGACGTATTGTACCAGGATGCACCACATGATCATCACCACCGGCAGCCATTTGTAGATGGGATGGCGCTTGATGAGTTCCATATAGGCTGGGGCGAAGAGATAGAGCATCATGGTGGCTGGGATGTACCAGAAGGTAAGCTCGTCGTATCGCCAGAAATTCCAGTTGATGGTAATCTCGCCTATCAGGTTGATCCACGCCTCGAGGTCTCCTCCCCGGAATCGGGGAATGTAGTAGAGACAGGCGATGATAAGCCACGCCGGGTAGATACGCAGGTAACGGCGGATGAAGAAATGCTTGGCAGAAGGATTCTTCATCCAGGAAAACCACAGGCCGATGCCGCTGAGAAACAGAAACATATCTACTCCTACATTGCCCATGCGGCGCAATCCGAAGAAAGCGTTCTCTCTAGGCAGTGCTACATGAAAGAGAATGATGAAGAGCATGGCGGCTCCCATCAATTCACCGCGATATCTGCTGATATTCGCCAGTTCTATGTCTTTTATCTTCATGATTTTCTTTTAATATTTCGGGTTTGGAATCTTCTTCATCAGTTGGGTGAAGAGCCAAGCCAGGCAGATGCTCGATATGATGTAGAGGAGCAGGCCGGCATAGATGTCTCCATGACGGCTGATGGGGATGAATATCTTGCGGGTGATGGGATGGGTGACGAAGAGGGCGGCTGAGATGACGCCCATCCATTCCAGAACCTTGTAGATGCCCGACAGCCAACTTGCCTCCTGCAGTAAATCGGCTACAAGCACACTGAGCAGACAGATGAAGAATGGTACGAAGGTCCATCCTATCATATTGAGACTCAGACTGTAGATCAGTGAGATGCAGAATACGCAGCCGAAGATATTGGTTACAGGAGAATGGAAGGTCATCAGAATCTTTTCGCCATAGCGGGCGTACAGAATGCCCAGACCGAATGGCAGCATACCGCCCATGAAATTATAGCGGTAGCGGTTCATCGCCTCGCTCTCGGGATTGTCAAAGCCCAGCAGCAGCTGGATGCCGATGCAGAGAAGCATCAATCCTACCGTCCATCCCCAATGACGGCGATAGAGCAGCAGTCGATATACGATGTAAAGCTGCAGCATCAGACCGAAAAACCAGTAAGGTCCTGGCCAGATGATGTTGTCGGGGTTGGGCAATACATTGTTAAACATACCCAGCATCGATACGATGCCCAGCACCTCGTAATGGCGTGGACCCGGAGTGATGTAGTCTATCATCGTGAAAGCGATGAAACCCACGATCATCATCTTGAAGAGCTTCAGATAGTGATAGCGGATGAAGCGCAGAGGTTCGCGCCAGCTGATGCTCCAGGATTGCTTCCTGCCCGAAATGTTGTACATCTGAGCCTGCTGGTCGGCAGAAAGATGAGGCTTGGCTTCATACTTCATCACCAGTCCGTAGGCACTCAGGAAGAGGAATACGGGCACTCCGTAATGACCGAAGAACGACAGCAGATGGACAGGCAGGTTGATGTCGGGATTCGCCATCACCTGCAGCAGCCAGTCGGCGTTGTGCTGGAAGAACTGATATTCATTCTCCTTGACAATCGGACCTAGCCAATGGCAATAGTTGTGTAGGAAGATGCCGATGATGGCAAGTCCTCTCAATGCATTGCATGCACTTCTGGAAAGTATGTTCTGATTCATTTCCTGACTCCTTTCTTTGTTTGTTTCTTACCTTGTTTCTTATCTTTTTTCTTGTCTTGCTTCTTTTCTTCCTGCTTAGCCTGCGTCTTGAGATATTCATCCCTCAGCTTGTCGTAGTCGGCAGAGTTCTTCAGGATGCGGGGGCGCATCTCGTTGTATTTCGGACTCAGGATGTTGTTCTCCTCCTTGTAGGTCGGAGTCTCTATGCCGGCAAGATACAGCAGCAGGTGCGGCAGGGCATCCGTCATCATCCGCTTGTCCTTGGCGGCACGTATCTGCCGGTAGATGGCGCGGTGTTTCTGGATGTATTTCTTTGAGCAGTAGATCCAGAAAGGAATCTCAAACTCATAGTGTGCCAGTTTCCAGTCGATGTTGGCGGAGTGGTTGCGGCAGATGAAACCACGGTTTTCCTCGTAGCACTCCTCGCCATGGTCAGGCACATAGATGATGACGGCATCTTCCTTCTGGAATCGTTTCACGATCTCTGCCACGATGGAGTCGTTGTAGAGGGTGGCGTTGTCGTAATGACTCAATACCTTGCGCTGGGCATCGGTCAGCTCTGGGCGCTTGTCTTCGTAGCTGCTTGCCCAGAACTTAGCCTGATTCTGGCGATAGCGCAGCTTGTAGTTCACGTGCTGACCCATCAGATGGAAAATGGTGAGATTATGGTCGGTCTTGTATTGTTTCAGGCTGTCATCATAATCTTTCAGCAGTCCATCGTCCAGTGCATGCAGCTGGGTGTTTCTGTGGTCGAACTGCAGCTTGCTCAGTTCCGGATTGTTCAGGAAGAAGCCGCCGCTGAAGTCATATACCGCCTCCTTAGCCTGAGGCAGGAATTCGTTGGTGATGAAGGTTACGTTGTATCCTGCCTTGCGGAATACCTCCGGGAAGAGCGGATAGTCGCACCATTCTCCCTTGTCGCCTACCACATAGGTAGAGAGCATGTGCTTGAATACGAAGCTGGTGAGGTTCCAGCAGGTCACGACATCTGTAAACTTGGTGAGTTTCTTCGATTTCTCCAGCGCCGATTGGTTTGGGGTGGTTTTCATGAAGTAGCCATATTGCTGTGAATGATGGCGGCCGTAGCTTTCGCCGATGATCAGCACGATGTTTGGCGAGCGGAAGCTGCAGCTATCTACCTTCACCTCGTGGGCTGCATGAATCAGTTGGGTAATCTGATGCGCTGCCAGCTGGTTGGCATAGATGCTGAATTGGAGTCGGTAGATTGGCAGATAGAGTACGGCATGATCTTTCTCTGTAAGGGTGTGCTCCACCTCTCCGATGGTTCTTCCTGACATCAGCTTATGGTAAGCCTCCTTGTTGTGCCAGGAGGTGCAGATGGAAGTGATGAGGATAGCCAGGCAGAGAATGCCGAAGGTGGCTGGCATGGCTGCCGTCATTCGCGGAATAGCCATCAGTCGTTTCTTGAGCGATGCCAATTCGAGTACGGTAACGAGGAAGACGTAGAACTTGATGAGCCGTTTCCGGAAGATGACGATGAGTATCTGCAGGAGCGCCAGAAGCAGAATCCAGCCTACGCTGCTGAAGAGCACTTCGACAGAGATGAGGGCAGAGAGGAAGCTGCTTGCCTCGGAACTGTTGGTTTCTCCCACCAGCATCAGCATAGAAGGATTGAGTGTGGAACCGAAATTCACGAAGCAGTAGGTATCGGCGGCAGCCGTGACATATAATATAATGTATAATATGGCACGCAGTCCCCTGCGCACCTTCTTCGGGAAGACGGCGAGGATGGCGCTCACGATATAGAGGTCCAGGAACAGCTCCAGGAACATGTTCTCGTAGAGCGTTCCGTTCTTTGGAATCGTGATGAGTGAACTAACCATGCCCAGGATGTACATGGACACAAAGAAGTTGGCATTGCGCCTGATTGGGGCTGATGCCAGACTAAGACAGTTCTTGATGATTTCTTTCCAACTCATAGCTTTCTATTGATGATGTTTGCTATTTTTAGAGAATTGATGTTTTGGCACCCTTTTAGACTAAGAGCGCCTGATAGTTTTTGATGGCGAGGCTCTCGATGCATTCGGGAACCATACCTTCGATGCTTTTTCCGGTCTTGATGCATTCGCGTATTTCCGTGCTGCTGATGTTGAGCAGCGGGGTTTCTACGATGGTCACGCCGGCAGGCACTTCGCCTATGCAGGAGCCTTGGCGGGGATAGACCACGATAGGGTAGTGGGCAAGGATATCGTCGTGATGATACCACTTGTCGAATGCTGCCCAGTTGTCGCCTCCTATTAATAATGTAAACTCACATTCTGGATAATCCTTGCTGATGGCCTGCAGGGTGTGCCAGGTATAGGAAGGCTTGGGCAGGCGAAACTCATAGTCGCATGCCTTCAGCTGGGGTTCATTCTCCAGGGCCTTTTCTACCATCTCCAGGCGCAGGTGGTCATCGAGCAGGTCGGTAGCAGCTTTCTTGAATGGGTTCATGGGGGAGACCATGAACCACACTTCATCCAGTCCTGCCTTCTCGCAGAGGCTTTTCGCCAATGCGATGTGGCCGGTATGGATGGGGTTGAAGCTGCCTCCGAAGATTCCTACCTTCTTCATTTCAATTATTCGCTCAAAAAGTCTTTTACTAGCTGATAAACCTCCTGCTGAGCTTTTTCCAAGTCATCGTTTACGACTACGTGGTCGAACTGAGGAGCGAAGGTCAACTCGTAGCTAGCCTTGGCAAGGCGCTGCTCGATTACCTCAGGAGCATCTGTGTTGCGGCCTACCAGACGGCGGCGCAGTTCCTCTACCGAAGGAGGTTGCACGAAGATGCTCAGGGCACGTTCGCCATAGAACTTCTTGATATTGACGCCACCCTTTACATCTACGTCGAAAATTACCGACTCGCCCTTGGCAAGCTGGTTTTCTACCTGCGACTTCAAGGTGCCGTAGAATCTATCCTGGTAAACTTCCTCATACTCCAGGAACTCATCTGCTTCAATCTTGGACTTGAATTCCTCTGGAGACAGGAAGAAATACTCTACTCCATTCTGCTCTGTGCCGCGAGGGGCACGAGAGGTACAACTGATAGAGAAAGCCAACTTCAACTCTGGGTGCTCTTTCATCAACCAGTTGACGATGGTACTCTTGCCGCTGCCCGATGGGGCGCTGAAAATCAATAATCCGTTCTTCATTTTTCCTTTTTTCTTTAGAGTGCATTCAGCACCTGTTCCTTAATCTGTTCCAACTCATCCTTCATCTTCACCACGATGTTCTGCATTTCAGCCTGATTGCTCTTTGAACCGGTGGTGTTGATTTCGCGACCCATTTCCTGGGCGATGAATCCGAGCTTCTTGCCCACACCATGACCTTCCTCATTCATGGTCTCGCGGAAATACTTCAGGTGGTTGGCAAGGCGCTGCTTCTCCTCGCTGATGTCGAGCTTCTCGATGTAGTAGATGAGCTCCTGCTCCAGACGGTTCTTGTCATAATCCACATTCGGAATCTGCTGCAGACCGTTTACGATGTTCTGGCGGATCTTCTCCACGCGTGCCTTCTCGTATGGTTCAATGCTGGCAAGGAGAGCCTGGATATTATCCACTTTCTCGGTGAATTTCTTCTGCAGGGCAGCTCCTTCCTGCTTGCGGAAGTCGCTCAGATGGCCGATAGCCTCGCAAATTGCATTTTTTGCCACCGCCCACTCCTCGTCGGTCAATTCTTCCACATCAGTTTTGGTTGTTACATCAGGAAGACGCAACAAGGTGCTGTACCAATCGGTAGGCTCAGGAATACCTGTTTCAGCAGATATTTTCTTGATCTGCTGATAATAATTCTGAACAAGCGCACTGTTGATGGGGGTAGCATCTGTAGCTGCATCCTTCTCAATCCAGATGGAGAAGTCAATCTTGCCTCTTTCCAGGCTCTTAGCTATATACTGACGAATCTCCATCTCCTTCTCTCTGTAGAGAGGAGCTATACGAGTAGAGAGGTCAAGATTCTTGCTGTTTAATGACTTTATCTCTACATTAATCTTCTTTGTTTTGTAGGCCGCGGTAGCTTTTCCGAAGCCTGTCATTGACTGTATCATATAATCTTTCACGTTAAATTTCTGCAAAAGTACAAAAAAAAGCGAGAAAATGCGTATATTTGCAACTTATTTAAGAATATATTTTTTAATTATGTCGTGTATTTTGAATATTGAGACGAGTACGGACGTGTGCTCAGTGGCAATTAGTGATAGTGGACAGGTGATTTTCAACCAGGAAGATCACACGGGTCCTAACCATGCAGTTAAGTTGGGTGTGTTTGTTGATGAGGCTCTTGATTTCCTCGATTCCCATGGTCTTCCATTAGAGGCTGTGGCTGTAAGTTGTGGTCCTGGCTCCTATACCGGATTGCGTATCGGTGTGAGTATGGCTAAGGGCATCTGCTATGGTCGTGGGGTGAAGCTCATCGCAGTACCAACCCTCGAATTGATGGCTGTGCCAGTATTGCTTGGCGAACATCCTGAACAGGAAGATGCCCTCATCGTACCTATGCTCGACGCACGCCGCATGGAGGTGTATGCCGAAGTGCTCGACCGCTCCCTGAAGGTGGTTCGCCCTATCCAGGCTGATATCGTGGATGCCGAAACCTACAAGGAATATCTGGACGGGCATCATGTATATTTCTTCGGAAACGGTGCAGCCAAGTGTATGGAGACCATCAACCATCCTCATGCGCATCTCGTGGAGGGCATCGAGCCGCTTGCCAAGAATATGGCACCGCTTGCCGAGAAGAGATTCGTAGAGGGCAAGTTTGAGGATGTGGCTTACTTCGTACCATTCTATCTCAAGGATTTCGTGGCAAAGATGCCTAAGAAGCTTATCTAGGAGAGATGGATGGCGGGAGCATCCGCAGATTTGAATAGTGGGGTTATCCTCTGAATAATAAAAGAAACAAGCAAGAATATATGAATAAAATAGGATTAGACTATAATACAACGCGAGAAAAGCTCGTGCTGCCTGAATACGGACGTGAGATTCAGCAGATGGTGGATTACTGTGTAGAGTTGGAAGACCGCAAGGAGCGCCAGCGCTGTGCCGAGTCTATCATCAAGATCATGGATCGTATGTTTCCGGAAAACAGAGGCTTGGAAAACCATGAGCAGAAACTCTGGGATCATCTCGCCATCATGAGCAATTTCCAACTCGACATCGATTATCCTTTCGATGTAAGCAATGCTGCAAAGATTGCCAAGAAACCCGAAACCGTGGAATATCCTAACCTGCGTATTCCTGTGCGCCATTATGGTGCCATGCTTTTCGAAATCTTCGAGAAGCTGAAGCACATGGAGCCGGGCAAGGAAAGAGATGAACTGGTGAAGCTGACAGCCAACCAGATGCATCGCAACCTGATGCAGTGGAGCCATGGTTCCTGCGATGAGCAGAAGGTGGCTGCCGATCTGGCGAGATTTACCGATGGCAAGATCAAACTCGATCTCAAGCATTTCGTCTTCGAGAAAGTAAAGGAGACCCCTGCTCGCAGCAATAACAATAATAATAAGAAGAAAAAGTAATCACCTTTTATAATTTTAGATAATCAGATTATAATAATTAGACAAGCTTATGGAGTCTTTCATCATAGAGGGCGGTCATCCGCTCCAAGGTACCATCACCCCGCAGGGAGCCAAGAACGAGGCGCTGCAGGTGATCTGTACCACCATTCTTACCGATGAACCCGTGCGCATTACCAATGTGCCGGACATCCTGGATGTGAACAACCTGATCAAGTTGCTCCAGGAAATCGGTGTGAAGGTAACCCGAAACAGCCGTCATGATTATACCTTCCAGAGTGATGAGCTGAAACTGGATTATCTCGATAGTCTGGAGTTCGTGAAGAAGTGTTCTTCGCTGCGTGGCAGTGTACTGATGTTCGGACCCTTGCTCGGAAGATTCGGCAAGGCTACCATCGCCAAACCAGGTGGCGATAAAATCGGCCGCCGCCGTCTCGATACCCACTTCCTGGGATTCAAGTACCTGGGTGCCAATTTTGTGCACGATGAGGAGCGCAATGTATATCAGATACAGGCCAAGAAGCTGAAGGGATGCTATATGCTGCTCGATGAGGCTTCGGTTACCGGTACTGCCAACATCATCATGGCGGCGGTTCTTGCCAAGGGAACCACCACCATCTATAATGCAGCCTGCGAACCATACATCCAGCAGCTCTGTCACCTGCTCAATTCTATGGGTGCCCAGATCAGTGGCATTGCCAGCAATCTGCTCACCATCGTGGGTGTGGAGAAGCTGCATGGCGCCGAGCATCGCATCCTGCCTGATATGATCGAGGTGGGTTCCTTCATCGGTATGG
>ERZ772820.3359-NODE-3359-length-10338-cov-3.351259_pt1 | contig 10338 bp, 10 predicted proteins | sample MGYA00511377_ERZ772820 | MGnify/ENA primary metagenome ERZ772820 (study PRJEB29015, sample SAMEA2737684) | human gut metagenome | biome: human gut; feature: human-associated habitat; material: faeces | place: China | collected 2012 ...
ATATGCAGGACGTGTAAACCACCCGGCAAGACAGAATCACAGAATCATTCCGATCACGATCAACGATACGCCATGGGGCTTCCAGTATTCTCCATATGTATATTACAATGAGCACTGCATCGTGTTCAATTCCAAGCATACACCGATGAAAATCGAGCGTGCAACATTTGGAAAACTTCTGGATTTTGTGACACAGTTTCCACATTATTTTGTAGGTTCCAATGCAGACCTGCCGATCGTTGGAGGTTCCATCTTAAGTCATGATCATTTCCAGGGTGGACATTATACATTTGCCATGGCAAAAGCACCGATTGAAAAAGAACTTCAGTTTGAGGGATTTTCCGATGTGAAAGCAGGAATCGTGAAATGGCCGATGTCTGTCATCCGTATCAGCGGACCGGACAAGGAGCGTCTGATTGAACTGGCAGACAAAATTCTATTAACCTGGAGAGGCTATACCGATGAGGATGCATTCATCTATGCCGAGACAGACGGAGAGCCACACAATACGATCACACCGATTGCACGCAGACGTGGAGATGATTTTGAACTGGATCTGGTACTGCGCAACAACATCACGACCGGGGAGCATCCTCTGGGTGTTTATCATCCACATGCAAAACTGCATCATATCAAAAAAGAGAACATCGGTCTCATCGAGGTTATGGGACTTGCGGTACTGCCTGCCCGCCTGAAAGATGAGATGGCAGAGCTTGCCGATGCACTGGTAAATGGTACAGACTTACGTGCGACAGAAACACTTGCTTCCCATGCAGAATGGGCAGAAGGTTTCCTTCCGAAGTATGATAAGATCACAAAAGACAATGTGATGGATATTCTGCATGAGGAAATCGGTCTGGTGTTCAATGAAGTGCTGCAGGATGCCGGCGTGTACAAGTGTACACCGGAAGGACGTAAGGCATTCGAACGTTTTATTGCAGCTGTTTAATTGCGTTCTCTGGCAGATATAAGTTTTCTCAATGTGACGGAAGAAAGCGTATATTCTCTTTCTACAGAAAAATTTGCAAAGCAGCTCTGGCATTGATTTCAGGTTCTTTGTGTAAGGGTTTTCATTTTATGCAATTATCTTTATTCAGTGAGTGCCAGAGCAAGTTGCAAATTTGTTCTTCCGAAAGAAATATACGCCTTCTTCCTGTTGGTTGGAGAAAAGATAATTTGGAAAATGTGCTGGTATCTATACAAAGAAAATTTGCATAAAAGATACCGTTATGGTATCTATACACTTAAAATGTAACATTTAGGTACCACAAAGTCTCTATGGAACAAAAATTGCTTCTTCAGGTACCATTTTTTCAAAAAATCGGTATCTGAAGAAGCAATTTTTCTCTTACAGGTGACATTCCTTTATTTCAGGCATTGAAAATAAGAAAATGTGTCACCCTAATCATTATTTTTTTATCAATAGATCCCATTTACAGAATTTGCGAAAATCGTTCTTTCACTTATCTTTTTTCCAATCAACAGGAAGAAGGGGGACATTTCTTTCGGAAGAACAAATTTGCAACTGCGCCGTAGTTCCATCACATAACGCTAATGGCATTAAAGTAAAATTTTTCAAAAAAGAACCTGAAATCAAAATCGGCGCTGCTTTGCAAATTTTTCTGGAGAAAGAGAATGTCCCCCTTCTTCCGTCACATCAAGAAAACTTATATTTATACCTGTTATTTATTGGCAAGCCCCCCGCATAAGTTTCTTCCGGCAATGAAAGAACGCCGGAAGCAGGAAACAATCCGCAAACAGCCATGCCAGCGGACTGGCAAAACATGCAGCCGTAAATCCGAAGATCGGTACAAAGATCAGACCGATCAATGCGCGGGCAATCATCTCAAATACACCGGCAAATACCGCGAAACCGGAAAAGCCCATTCCCTGGATAAGAAAACGAACAATATTGACCAGCGACAGAAGCATATAAAAGCAGGTGTTGGTGATCAGAAATTGTCTGGCCTGTGCGACAACCTGTGTGATATTGGCACTGTCCGAAGGATCTATAAACAGATAGATCAGTGGACGTGCAAGGAAAATGATGACAACAAGGATCGCTGCGGAGTAAACTGCGGCAAGAATGATGGCAGATTTCATACCGCTTGCCAGACGATCGTATTTTCCGGCGCCAACGTTCTGTCCGCCGTAAGTTGCCATGGTAGAACCGAGTGCGTCAAACGGGCACATCATAAACATCGAGATACGGCTGCCGGCCGTCATGGCTGCCACGGCGCCTGAACCTAAGGTGTTGACAGCAGTCTGCAGAATGACGCTTCCGATGGCGGTAATGGAATACTGCAGACCCATAGGAAGTCCCATAATCAGAAGATTTCTCACATAGGAAGCATCCAGTACCCAGTCGGAGCGCTTCAGGTGCAGAATGTCAAATTTCCGGATGATCACGAAAAGACACAGCACACCGGAAACCGCCTGCGATAAAACGGTAGCAAATGCGGCACCAAAAACTCCCCAGTGCAGACAGATGATAAAGAACAGATCCAGTCCGATATTTAAGACAGCCGCAACGATCAGAAAAATGACCGGCGTGATGGAGTCCCCCAGAGAACGCAGGTAGGAGGAGAGTATATTATAAAGGATGATGGCTGGTATGCCGGCAAAAATAACAACAATATAATTATAGGACAGGTCGATAATATCGGAAGGTGTCTGCATCAGCACCAGAATCTGCCGACAGAAAATGACGGTCAGTGCCGTGAGAACACCGCCGATGAGAACCGACAGAATGGCGGAATTACCGACATATTTGCGCACACCGTCATAGTCGCGCGCACCGAACCGCTGGGCAACCGGCAGACCGAAACCGTTGCAGATTCCCTGACAGAATCCTATGATCAGAAAATTGATACTTCCGGTTGCCCCAACTGCAGCAAGTGCCGTCACGCCGAGATAGCGGCCGACGATGATGGTGTCCATGAGACTGTAAAATTGTTGAAACAGCATACCGAACAGAAGCGGTACGGCGAAACCGAGAATCAGTTTCATAGGGGAACCGCTGGTCAATTCTTTTGTTGTACTTCTTGCCATAATGATTTACTCCTTTTATATTTTAAACAAAACTGCAAATGCTAGGATATTTTATCACGATTGTGTAAAACTGCAAGAGGAAAAAATGCTGAAATTTCATTTTTTTTGCGTTTTTTTTGCCGCGTCAATTCTTTACATTTGAGGAAGAATGCGGTAGAGTGGTAAGTGACTGTAATATTGTACATATAAAGGAGATTAAAGTTGAAAAACTGGGAAAAAAATATACGTAAGGTTGTTCCCTATACACCGGGAGAGCAGCCAAAGAAATCACAGATCATCAAGTTAAATACCAATGAAAATCCATATCCGCCGGCACCGGGGGTAAAGGAAGCACTGGCATATTTTCATACGAATGATCTGCGGCTGTATCCGGATCCGGTTGTGACAGATCTGGTGGATGGGATTGCACAATTCTATCAGGTAGATCCTTCACAGGTCTTTGTCGGTGTCGGATCGGATGATGTGCTTGCAATGCTGTTTATGACCTTCTTTAATTCAAAGAAGCCGATTCTGTTTCCGGATATTACCTATTCCTTTTATGACGTGTGGGCAGAAATGCTTCGCATTCCGTATACACAGATTCCGCTGGATGATGCATTCCGCCTGAATCCGGCAGATTATAAATGTGAAAATGGTGGAATTGTATTCCCAAATCCGAATGCGCCGACCGGGGAACTTCTTCCGGTATCTGCCATCGAGGAGATCATTCAGGCAAATCCGGATGTGATTGTGATCGTGGATGAGGCATATATTGACTTTGGAGGAGAGAGTGCCCTGCCTCTGATTGATAAATACGATAATGTAATTGTGGTACAGACATTTTCCAAGTCACGTTCTCTGGCGGGGTCGAGGATTGGCTTTGCCATCAGTAATCCGACACTGATTAAATATTTAAATGATGTGAAGTATTCCTTCAATTCATACACGATGGATCGTATCACCATTGCGTTGGGAACGGCATCTATCCGTGACCGGGCATATTTTGAGCAGACGACAGAGAAAATCATAAAGACAAGAGAGTGGACCAAAGAGCAGCTTCGGGCACTCGGGTTCGTATTTGGTGATTCCAAAAGCAACTTTATTTTTGCCATGCATCCGGATGTTTCCGGTGTGGAACTGTTTGAAGCACTGAAGAAAAACGATATTTATGTGCGGCATTTTGGCAAGCCGGCACGGATCAACGAATATCTGCGTATCACAATCGGTACGGATGAGCAGATGCATAAACTGATCGATTTTCTGAAAAAATATTTAAATAAATAAAGCGAGGATTTTTTATGTTGACAAAATACTTGTGGGTATTTTTTGTTTCCACTGGTGGAACTGCGCGGTTCCATTATTATTTCGCAGGGACTGCAGCTGCCGGTACTTTCTTCTTATATTGTGGCAATTATCGGAAATATGCTGCCGGTGCCGGTGATTTATCTGTTTGCACGGAAAGTTCTGGTATGGGGAGCGGATAAACCGGTGATTGGAAAGTTTTTTTCCTGGTGTCTGGAGAAGGGAGAAAAGGGTGGAAAGAAATTACAGGAAAAAGCAGGCCGGGGGCTGTTTATCGCACTGCTCCTGTTTGTAGGAATTCCGCTTCCGGGAACCGGTGCATGGACAGGAACACTGGCGGCTAGTATTCTGGACATGGATTTTAAATCAACAATTATCGCCGTCATGCTCGGGGTTCTGCTGGCAGGAATTATTATGATGGTGCTCAGTGTGGCAGGATTCGGCATGTTTTTGAAATAACCAAGGAAGTAATTAATCAATGAAAGACAAGAAAAAAACCAAGACGATTCCGCGTCAGGTGCGCTGGGATAAGCTTGATAATACAGCACATCTTTTCCCGTCCATTGCGGGGGAGAGTATGACAAACGTGTACCGGATCAGTGTGACCTTAAAAGAAGAGGTTCAGGTGGAATTTCTGCAGCAGGCGCTGGACATGATTCTGCCGAAATTCGATGGGTTTAATCTTCGGATGCGCACAGGCGTATTCTGGTATTATTTTGAAGAGAACGGAAAAAAGGCGCCGAAAGTCACGGAAGAGGCGATGTTTCCATGCCGGTTTATCCGGCAGAACAAAAACCGCAATTATCTGTTCCGTGTGACCTATTATAAGTCAAGAATCAATCTCGAAGTGTTTCATGTACTGACCGATGGCATGGGAGGCATTAATTTCCTCCGGGAGCTGACGTATCAGTATCTGCGTCTGGTGCATCCGGAACTGGCGGAAAAAGAAGGAAACAAACTGAGCGGAGATACCTCTCTCAGCAGGGAGGACAGCTTTGTCCGCAATTACCGCAGCAGCAAGCCAAGCGGATTTAATAAAGAAAAAGCATATCTGATCAAAGAAGATAAACTTCCGGCCGGAGAATTTGGTGTCATGCATGGGCGGATGCCGGTCTCACAGCTGAAAAAGGTAGCACATGGCTATCATGCATCTTTGAATGAATATTTTATTGCAGTCTTTGTATGGAGTGTGTATAAAGAACTGTTACACGGGATGTCGGGAGGAAAACCGATCCGAATCGCAGTGCCGGTCAATCTGCGGCCGTATTTTGATTCGGATACGACAAAAAACTTTTTTGTTATGGTATCTGCAGAATTCCGTCCACAGAAAGAGTCCTACACGTTTGAGGAAGTACTTGCATGCATACAAAGCAGCCTGCACTCCCAGATCAATAAGGAACATTTAGAGGATCTGTTTTCTTACAGTGTATCCAATCAGAGGAACCTGCTTATGCGTCCGGTGCCGTTATTTTTGAAAAATATTGCCATGCGTATCGTATATGAAAAATCCGCAGTGGCAAATACGACAACGATCACAAACATCGGTAATATCAAGATCAAAGATATTTACCAGCCCTATATAGAAGGTTTTTCGGCTTTTATAGCCATGTCAAAAGGGCAGTATCTGAAAGGAACGATCTGTTCTTACCAGGATACGCTGGTATTTACATTCAGTTCCATCTTTTCCGAGGCTCTGGTACAGAAGGCATTTTTCCGCAAGATTGCGGCGGATGGTGTGGATGTGGAGATTGAGACGAACGGAGTATATTATGAATAAATGCAAAAAATGTAATGTTGTCATATTGGACGATACGGACCGCTGTCCGCTCTGTAAACATGTGCTGGAGTCGGACGGGATACCGGGAGAGAGCCGGTATCCGGATGCCATTGCAACGGCGCGTAAATTCCGGTTTGTGGAGAATCTGGTACTGTTTATCTCCATTGTGGCGGAGTGTCTGCTGATTGCCATCAATTTCCAGGTGGACAGGGAAGTGGCATGGAGCCTTGTAATTGGTATCATTCTTTTATATGGAAATGTGGTGCTTCGCATGGCAATTCTGGGAAAATCCGGATATCTGGCCAAAACCGTCTGTCTGGTACTTCTTGCCATTGTAATGCTTCTTGGAATTGATTATCTGACCGGATACCGGCGCTGGTCGTTAGACTATGTGCTTCCGGGGGGAATCATTGCCATTGATCTGGCGTTGTTTATCCTGATTCTGATAAACCGGAGAAACTGGCAGAGTTATATGATGTCGGAACTGCTGACGATATTGCTGAGCATTGTACCGGTGGTATTGCTGCAGATGAGAATCATTCATTTTCCATATCTGGCATGGGGGTCCCTCGGGGTATCGGTATTTTTATTCCTTGGAACACTGATTCTTGGTGATCAGAGAGCACGAACCGAACTGAAACGGAGATTTCATATATGATAGAAAGCGAAGCGAGTGTAAAAGGACGTGTGGTGGCAGAAATGCTGTCACATTTTACCAATGATTTGAAAATCGGAAAAAAAATAAAGAGCGGAGAGCTGCGCAAGCGGATGATAGAGCCGCCATGGATTCCACCGGCAATGTTTAACCTGACAGGAATCAATATGGATCATTTTACGATGAAACTTTTGTCGTTAAAGGAAAATCCAAACACGGATTACGTGATTCTGCAGTTACACGGCGGTGGTTATACGGGAGCTGTGCGCAATGCGTATTATGTGTTTGCAGGATTATATAACGAGCTGAGCCATGGATGCAATGTGCTTACTCCGGATTATCGTGTGGCCCCGGAGAATCCATATCCGGCGGCACTTGAAGATGCATTGGCATCATACCGCTGGCTGCTTTCCAAGGGATATTATGGAGAACAGATTATCCTTGCCGGAGATTCGGCAGGCGGTGGACTGGCGATGGCACTCTGTATGTATCTGCGGGATCATAATATGCCGGTACCGGGAGGAATCATAGCCATGTCTCCGTGGACGGATCTGACGGCCAGCGGGGAGTCTTATGAGACCAATTATGAGAAAGATCCACTGTTTGGAAATACGAAGGAGAGTCTGATTTACCAGAATGATTATCCGGGGGAACATGACCGGATGGACCCGTATATTTCTCCGTTGTTTGGGGATTTCCGGGGATTTCCGCCAATGCTCATACAGGTTGGATCGATTGAGATGCTTCTGAGTGATTCGGTTTCGGTAGCAGCAAAGGCAAGGGAGCAGGGGGTAAAAGTGCGCCTGTCTGTTTATGAAGGGATGTTTCATGTGTTCCAGATGGCATATCTGAATATTCCAGAATCAAAGAAGGCATGGGCAGAAGCCGGCAAATTCATTGATGTGCTGCGCACGGACAGCAGACTGTAAAAATTATTACAAAAATGGCGCGGAATTTTTTCACATATTGCATAAACGCCTAGATACGTCTACATTTCCATGGAGTAAGCCTCCACATGATGTAGAAATGTGGGTTGACAATAACACAAGATGTAGTGTAGTCTTGTATTTGTTAATGAAAATATACAAGATATAGGGAGTAATCTCTATATCTTATATTTTGTGTAAACAATCGTTTATAAAGATAGATTTTGAGAGGAAGATGGAACATGAAAATTATTAAGAGAAGCGGAGTCGAGGTATTTTTTGATTCGAATAAGATTGTTGCGGCTGTACAGAAAGCGAATGCATCGGTAATCGATTATGAAAAACTCAGCGATGAGCAGATTCAGGAGATTGCCGATAATGTGGAAGTGGCATGTGAAAACATGAAACGATCTGCCAGCGTGGAGGAAATCCAGGATATGGTAGAGAACCAGCTGATGAACCAGCATGCATTTACGGTTGCCCGTAATTATATTACATACCGTTATAAGAGAGCGCTTGTGCGTAAATCCAATTCTACTGATGAACAGATTCTGTCCCTCTTAGAGTGTAACAATGAGGAAGTAAAACAGGAAAATTCCAATAAAAATCCTACTGTAAACAGTGTACAGAGAGATTATATGGCGGGAGAAGTCAGCAAGGATATCACGAAGAGATTCCTGTTGCCGGAAGATATTGTGGAAGCACATGAAAAAGGACTGATTCATTTCCATGATGCAGATTATTTTGCGCAGCACATGCATAACTGCTGTCTGGTGAACTTAGAGGACATGCTGCAGAATGGTACTGTAATCAGCGAGACCGGAATTGACCGTCCGAGAAGTTTTTCCACGGCCTGCAATATAGCAACACAGGCGATTGCGCAGATTGCAAGTTCGCAGTATGGAGGACAGAGTATTTCACTGTCCCATCTGGCACCGTTCGTACAGGTGAGCCGTGAAAAATTCCGGATACAGGTCCGGACAGAGTTTGAAAAGATCGGGCTGGATCTGGATGAGGAGAAAATCAATAAAGTAGCAGAGATGCGTGTAAGAGAAGAGATCAACCGTGGTGTGCAGATGATCCAGTATCAGGTGATCACGCTTATGACCACAAACGGTCAGGCTCCGTTTATCACGGTGTTTATGTATCTCGACGAAGTGCCGGAGGGACAGACCAGAGATGACCTGGCAGCGATCATTGAGGAGATGCTGCATCAGAGAATCAAGGGAGTAAAGAACGAAAAAGGAGTATTTATTACCCCGGCTTTCCCGAAACTGATTTATGTACTCGAAGAAGATAATATCCATGAGGATTCCAAGTATTTTTATCTGACACGCCTGGCTGCACAGTGCACGGCAAAGCGCATGGTTCCGGATTATATTTCCGAAAAGAAGATGAAAGAACTGAAAGTGGACAAGAACGGGGAAGGACACTGCTATCCATGTATGGGATGCCGCAGTTTTCTTACTCCGTATATTGACCCGGAAACCGGAAAACCGAAATATTACGGACGTTTTAACCAGGGAGTTGTGACGATCAATCTGGTGGATGTGGCATGTTCTTCCGGAAAAGATGAGAAAAAATTCTGGAAGATTCTCGATGAGCGTCTAAAACTGTGCTACCGGGCACTGATGTGCAGACATAAGAGACTTCTTGGCACACCGAGTGATGTGGCTCCGATTCTGTGGCAGAACGGAGCGCTTGCCCGTCTGAAAAAGGGAGAGACGATCGACAAACTTTTATTTGGCGGTTATTCCACCATCTCTTTGGGATATGCGGGATTGTGCGAGTGTACCCGTTATATGACAGGTGTTTCCCATACGGAGCCGGAGACCGGAACACCATTTGCACTGCGTGTCATGCAGCGTCTGAATGATGCCTGTGCAGAGTGGAAAGAAAAGGAAAATATGGATTTCAGTCTGTACGGTACGCCGCTGGAATCCACCACCTATAAATTTGCAAAGTGTCTGCAGAAGCGTTTCGGTATCATAGAGGGCGTAACATTGCTGGTGTAACAGATAAGAATTATATTACGAACAGTTATCATGTGCATGTGACGGAAAATATCAATGCTTTTGATAAACTGAAGTTTGAGTCACAGTTCCAGAAGCTGTCTCCGGGTGGTGCAATCAGCTATGTGGAAGTACCAAATATGCAGGATAATATTGATGCCGTGATTGCCGTCATGAAATACATTTACGATAATATTATGTACGCGGAGCTCAACACGAAGAGTGATTACTGTATGGAATGTGGCTATGACGGTGAGATCAAAATTGTTGAGGAAAAGGACAGCGGAAAACTCGTCTGGGAGTGTCCGAACTGCGGAAACCGTGATCAGGATAAGATGAGTGTTGCACGTCGTACGTGCGGGTATATCGGAACACAGTTCTGGAATCAGGGACGTACACAGGAAATCAAAGAAAGAGTATTACATTTATAAAACATGGAAGAAAACAAACGGAAACAATATGCCCATTTGTATGAACACCATGAGGTAGAAGATCCACAACCCCGGGAAGAGAAAGAAAAACCCATCGGGCCGAGTGGCAGAAACCGCCATCGGCCGATGGTGGAAAAGGTATGCAGACGCATCGCCTTTTCTTTCCTGGCCATGGCGGTTGTTCTGTTACTTGCATTGAATTATT
>ERZ772820.3361-NODE-3361-length-10337-cov-2.281852_pt1 | contig 10337 bp, 9 predicted proteins | sample MGYA00511377_ERZ772820 | MGnify/ENA primary metagenome ERZ772820 (study PRJEB29015, sample SAMEA2737684) | human gut metagenome | biome: human gut; feature: human-associated habitat; material: faeces | place: China | collected 2012 ...
TCAGGTTCAGAAAATGGGACAGGAAGGTGACTGGATCCAGATTGAATATGATGGTCAGACCGGATATGTATACAGTGGATTGCTTCAGTAAAATATTTAGACAGAATAAAAGACACGGGATGGATCCTGTGTCTTTTTCAATGCTTATTTTTTTAGAGAACCGTCTGCCTGTAGTTCATAATTTTGATCATCTACTGTGATCGTTCCGGTCTGCATGATACCATCCAGATCCATGTAATAACGTTTGCCATTATCATCCACCCATCCGGTCTGCATGATACCCTTGTCATCAAAATAATAATACTTATTATTAACAACATTCAAACCTGTCAGCATATGACCATCTGTCGTGAAGAATCTCTTTCCATCCGGCAAATCTAGGAATCCGGTATACATAGCACCATTCTCAGCAAAATAGTAGGTAAGTCCGCTTAGATTCTGAAGACCTGTGAGCATTTTACCATTTGCATCAAAGAAGTACATTCCAGCTCCGATTGGAGTAAAGCCAACAGACATGACACCATCCGGCTGGAGATAATAAATGCCATCTTCCAATGTCAGCCAGCCAGTCATCATCTGACCGTATGGATTCAAATAATACTTGGCAAGCCCTAAATCCAGCCAGCCTCTCTGCATTTTATAATTAATATAATAATACAGGAAGCCTTTCCTTGCTACCCATCCAGTATCTACAATACTTGTTGAATAGTCCTTCAGACAATAATCCAGGTCTACGTTGGTATTAATACCATTGATTCGTCCTGTCTCACTATACTGCCATACAGCAGCATCAGGGATATCACAGGCTGCTCCCCACTGAGCTACCCATTTATCATAAAATATAGGTCCCAGCTTCTTGGTATACCAGTATTTATTGGCATATACCATAGGGTAATATCCTTCAGCCTCAATAATCGCACAGAAGGTATTCGCCATCAGTGAAAGTGTATCCGGGGATAATCCTGCCTGGCAATCATCCTCAACATCCCATACAATCGGGAATGACACCGGAAGATTCTGAACTGCATTCAGAACAAATTCTGCTTCCATGGCAGCTTCCTGCACATTGGTCGCATAAGAATAAATATAAACGCCGGTCTTAATACCTACAGCTTGGGCTGACATCATATTATAATAGAAATATTCATCCAGTCCCTTTTTTAAGTTGCCGACTCTGATAAAGGCAAAGGAAACACCACTTTGGGCAACTGCTGCCCAGTTGATGACTCCCTGCCATTTGGATACGTCGATTCCCTGTGAAACGACCGCTGCATCAGATTGGAATGAAGGAACTCCAACCAGCATAATCGTTGCCAACAGAGCGCAGAGAAATCGGGTAATTCCCTTTTTACATTTGTGTTTTGCTTTTGTGAACATTTGCATTGCATTCCCCTTTTTATCATACTTTATCGGTCTGCCAGTTCAGCCATAATTTCTTCCCAGGTAACACCCTTTTCTACCATGAGAACCATCATATGATACAGAAAATCACATATTTCATACTTGATTTCATTCACATTGGGATTCTTGGCAGCAATTACGATTTCTGTTGCCTCCTCACCCAGTTTCTTCAGTATCTTATCAATTCCCTTATCGAACAGATAGTTGGTATATGAGCCATCCTTAGGATGGATTTTTCTGTCTGCAATGACAGCATATACATTCTCAAAGACTTTTAATGGGTTAGTATCATTATATTCTTTCTGTAATATCTGCTGGAAAAAGCAGGAATAGCTTCCGGTATGGCATGCAGCACCTACCTGAGATACCTTCGCCAGTAAAGTGTCTTTATCACAGTCTGCAGTCAGAGATTTTACATATTGATAATGTCCACTGGTCTCACCTTTGACCCATAATTCGTTGCGGCTTCTGCTCCAGTAGGTCATTTTACCAGTAGTAATCGTAAAGTTATATGCTTCTTCATTCATATATGCCATCATAAGAACTTCATTTGTCTTATAATCCTGCACAATAACAGGCAGCATCTGATCAGAATTCAGCTTAAAATCGCTCCACTTCATAGCAGCTTCGCAGGCACTGACCAATACACCTTCTTTTGCCAGACTGATTTTTTGTGAAAATGTATCTTCTATTGTATCATTGATTACATTTCCAGTCAAACCACTTACATGATCTGTCAGAAGAATTTCTTTTGCTTCCTCTGGTGTTGCCTTTTCCAGGCTGCAAATAGTAGGAATACCAGTATTATTCTTTACCTGATTTTTATCCAGGCAGATCAGTTCAGACACATATTCTTTCAGAAGATCTTTATGTGCTTCCAAAGAACCGGTGTCAGTATAGGATACAAGAATTTTGGATTTGCCAAATTTTTGGGATACTTCCTCCGTAATCTCAATATTGGATTCTTTGGAATAATTCAACACTGCCTTGGCACATCCTGCATAAAGAAGTTTTTTAACATCTTCCATTCTTTTCACATTGCCTGCACCTATTACAGGCACTTCACAGGCAATTGCTATCTTTTTGATCGTATCAAGTGCAAGTTCATGTTCTTCATCTGTATTAGACTGGTCAAATACAATAATTCTGTCAGCATTATTGTTGCAATAGTAAGCAGCCAGCCTGGCAGCATCGTTATCTACAACTGTGTGATCCTGCAGATTTCTTACAGCACTCCCCTGATATAAATAGATACATGCGCAAAAAAGTTTCTTTATCATGTTTCGTATACTCCTCTTCTATAAACTGCCCTTGGTAGAAAGCACATCTGCAATCCGGTCATCTGTAGATACTGCCATATCCAGTGCCTTGGCAAAGGCTTTAAAGATAGCTTCAATCATATGGTGGCTGTTCTCACCGTTTAACATTTTGATGTGAATATTCATTGCAGCGCTGTAGGATACTGCATAGAAAAATTCCTTCACAAGAGAGGTATCGAGTGAGCCTACCATTTCATTAGGGAAATTACATTCAAAGTTTAAAAAAGAACGTCCGCACAGATCTACTGCACACAATGCCAGTGCATCATCCATAGGAAGGATAAAATATCCGTAGCGTCTGATTCCCTTCTTATCTCCTACTGCTTCCCTGATTGCTGTTCCAAGTACGATTCCTGCATCTTCCACAGTGTGGTGTCCGTCCACATGCAGATCTCCTTTGATGGCAACCTCCAGATCAAAGAAGCCATGCTTGGCAAATCCTTCCAACATATGATCAAAAAAACCTATTCCCGTGTCAATAGAAGACTTGCCACTACCATCAAGTTCGAGGTTCATCCGTATATCTGTTTCTTTCGTAACTCTGGTTACGGCTGCATTTCTGCCCATACTTTCCTACCTTTCCGCCTAAGCCGCATATTGGATTATATAATATTTCCAGATGAAAAAATACTGGCATATATTTCCATCTGGATCGTTGTTCATTTATTCAAATCTGACATGAATGGAATTAGCGTGTGCTGTCAACCCTTCCTTCTGAGCAAAAAGCTCAATATCCTCATGTACTTTTTCCAAAGCTTCTCTTGAATAGGAAATAATGCTGGATTTCTTCACATAATCATCCACATTCAGAGGAGAGAAGAATTTCGCAGTTCCATTTGTAGGCAATACATGGTTGGGACCTGCATAATAATCTCCAAGAGGTTCAGAAGAATACTCACCCAGGAAAATCGCTCCTGCATTACGTACTCTTGTCATTGTATCAAAAGGATTAGCTGTCAGAATCTCCAAATGCTCAGAAGCAATTTCATTTACGGCTTCTATTGCTGTATTCATATCCGGTGCTACCAGAATATATCCATAATTCTCCAGAGACTTCTCTATAATAGCTCTTCTTGAAAGCTGTGTAAGGAATCCGTCAATTTCATCAGATACCTTCTGCGCCAGCTCTGCACTGGTCGTAATCAGAATAGCACTTGCCATTTCATCATGTTCTGCCTGTGATAACAGATCTGCTGCCACATAGCGCGGTGTTGCTGTTTCATCAGCAAGCACCAGAATTTCAGAAGGGCCTGCAATAGAATCAATACTGACATGTCCGTATACCGCCCGCTTCGCCAAAGCAACAAAAATATTACCAGGTCCTACAATCTTATCTACCTTTGGAATCATATCTGTTCCATATGCCAGTGCTGCAATCGCCTGCGCACCGCCAACTTTGAAAATGCGGTCAACGCCTGCAATATCAGCTGCAACCAGGGTAGCTGCATTTACTTTACCATCAGCTCCTGCCGGAGTAGTCATGATAATATTGGGAACACCTGCAACCTTGGCAGGTACTACGTTCATCAGTGTAGTGGAAGGATATGCAGCTTTTCCACCAGGAACATATACACCAACACTGTGCATGGGAGTAATCTTCTGTCCAAGAATCGTACCGTCTTCCTTGGCATCAAACCAGCTGTTACGTTTCTGATTCTCATGATATGCACGAATATTGGCAGCAGAAGCCTTCATCACTTCGATAAAATGTGCATCAATCTGTGTATAGGCTTCTTCTATCTCAGCTCTGGTTACTTCAAAAGTCTCTTTTGTAAGTTCACACTTGTCAAATTTAAGAGAGTACTCAAAAATAGCTTCTTCTTTGCGGCTCTTCACCTGTTCTATGATCTCTGCAACGACCTTCTCATATTCCCCATAATCATTCGTGCTTCTTTTTAACAGATTCTCAAGCAGATTCTGCTTTGTCTCTGATGTTAATGTAACAATTCTCATGATGTGCCTCCTCTTTTATTATAATGCAGCTTTCAAAGCCTGTAAAATCTCTTTTATTCGTTCTGATTCCATCTTCATACTTACCTGATTCACGATCATTCTTGCGGAAAGCGGACATATCTCTTCCAGTACTTCCAGTCCATTCTCACTTAATGTCGAGCCCGTCTCAACAATATCAACAATGACCTCGGACAAACCAACAATTGGTGCAAGTTCAACAGAACCATTTAATTTGATAATATCAACTGTCTGATGTTTCTGATTATAGAAATAATCCTTGGCAATACGAGGATACTTACTGGCTACACGTATCATTTCATGATGTTGCAGAAGCTCTCTGGCACTTGCAGGTCCGCAGACACACATACGACATTTTCCAAAACCAAGATCAAGAACCTCGTATACTTTACGGTTCTCTTCCATAATCGTATCTTTTCCAACAACACCAATATCAGCTGCTCCATATTCTACATAGGTAGGCACATCCGGTCCTTTTGCAAGGAAGAATTTCAATTTCAGTTCCTCGTTGACAAAGATCAGTTTTCTGGAATTCTTATCCTTCATCTCTTCACAGGTAATTCCTATCTGTTCTAATAATTCCAGTGTTTTATTGGCAAGTCTTCCTTTGCCCAGTGCAAAGGTCAGATATCTCATATTTTCGCTCATACAGTCATACTCTCCTTTTCTTATTCGCCGAGGAATTTAATCTGTGCAAAGTTATTGTCTTTTGCAAACTTTTCATACATTTCTGCATCCTTTTCCTGATGCATCAGTACTGTTGAAAATCCCTGTGCACGATATTCTTCTGCTGCCTTGATTGCCTTTTGTAAAGTACAATCATATACAAGCAAAAGGTTACGATTGGAAGGAGATGGACATATCTTCTGGCGTGTCATGGCATTCATCAGATCATCTATCACTACTACAAAACCGGTAGCAGGTGAAGGCTTACCAAATCTGGCAAGGAGATTATCGTAACGACCACCTTTTGCTATGGCACTTCCTGATTGATAAGTGTATGCGTTAAAAATTACACCTGTGTAATAATGATATTTACTGATCATTGCAAGGTCAAATGATACATAACGTTCTACGCCATATAACTTTAATACTTCGTAAATACTGCGCAATCTCTCAATTGCTGCTCTGGACTGCTCATTATTCGCATTTTCCATGGCATCATCCAGAACCTCATAGGAACCAAAGAGTTCACTGACACGCAAAAGCGCATCAACATCTTCTCTTGATACATCTTTATTCAAAAGTAATTCCTCAGCACTGAATCCATTACGATTGGAAATAAATTCCCTTAATTCCAGTTCTGTATCTTCATCCAGGCTGGCATGATTGCACAATCCCTTAAAATAATCTACCTGTCCTACGGATACCTGAAACTCCTTCAACCCTACATTCAGAAGCGATTTGATCAGGAGTGCTATCATCTCTGCATCTGCCTGTGCACTTGCATCCCCAATCAGTTCTGCTCCCATCTGTGTCGTTTCTTTCAGTTTACCCTGTAAATTACTGGTGTTGATATAATTGTTGCCACAGTAGCAAAATCTCAGAGGAATTGTTTCATCCATAAAATATTTTGCTGCACTTCTGGCAATAGAAGGCGTGAAATCAGGTCTAAGAACCAGTGTATTTCCTTCTTTATCAAAGAACTTATATAATTCCTTGGAAGGTGTTGTTCCTATCTCACGCCCAAATACATCAAAAAACTCAAAAGTAGGTGTCTGAATATCCTGATATCCAAAACTTCTTAACTCATCATGCAAAAGATTCTCGATCTGAAGCTTGCTGGCATATTCAGCTCCGTAAATATCACGAACACCCTCAGGTGTATGTACAAGTCGTTTTCCCATAAAATCCATAATTATGCCCTAAACCTTTCTTCGTTATTTACTTTACTTTAGTGATTTAAAGTGATAATTAACTACCGTAGTAGCATGGCGAATTATCCGTAGTATACACTTTTTTTGAGATTGTGTCAACCTCTCTCGTTCAGATCACGCTGGATCATGTCAAGGTAAGGTACAACAAACCCGCCTTTTTTAGGGAAAAAATAGTTTTGAGAAAGTTCATCAATTCGAAAACTTTTGCGTCCTCCCTGTTCCATTCTGTTCCAGTAGATCATCAGTTCCCGTAAAGATAAATAGTACATGATATCACGGTGCGTATAATAGATCAGAAAAAAGGCGATTCCATCCTGCTTCTCGAAATCCTGCATAAAAGCAACCTGATGCGGATGAATATTCTGCAAGGCGAAAGTATCCACTGCACACTCCTTTGCATCAAAACAAATGGGAATTCCCTGCACAGCTCCGATATAATCCACCGTACTTTTCTGATCAAAATACGCCAGTGTAATATGCCTGGTCTCTTTATCAATATTTATAGGAGTAATGGGAGTTGGAATTTTCTGGATCAATGCCAGTCCATTATCGCGATATTTCCCATTTGTCATATTAATCATTTCTTCCAGTAACGAGCCTCGCAAGCCTCTGGAATTCCAAGTTGCCATATTTATTCCCCTTTAATGATTTATTATCTGTTCAAAAATCTCCGGTTCCCTGAATTTTAATACAAGTCCGGACAAATCTTCCATACCGTCTGGTGTATCTGCCGGGAACTCCAGCCTGCATGCATGAAGGAGCTGGCTGTTGACTCCCTGCATTTTATACTTCTGATTCACCTTGGCCGATCCGTATTTATAATCCCCTATCAGAGGATGTCCTGTAGAAGCCATATGTGCTCGTATCTGATGCGTCTTACCTGTATGAAGACGTATCTCCAGTTTTGATATATCCTGTCTGCTGATCAGTGGAGTTACCTGTGTATCAATAAAAGATGATTCTTTACGCTGCATGTCAGGAATCCGCTCTAAAGAATCATAGATTGTTACCTTATTGGTATGGGAGTCTTTATATAAATACCCCTGAATTCTGAAAGGCTTGTCTACCTTGCCCTGTACAATACAGGTATAGTATTTCGCCAGCTCCTTATCCCTGATAATACGGCTCATATACTGGCTTCCTGCTAATGATTTGCTGCACACTACCATACCTGACGTATTTCTGTCCAATCGATTACAGATAGATGGTTTGAACGTAGATAAAGACTGTTCTGAAATAACATTCTTCTGGAGCAGATATCCTATCAGCCATTCGTTCACGCTCATATCTGCCGGGGATGCCTTCTGTGATAAAACTCCCGCCGGTTTGTTTACTACAAGTATATGTTCATTTTCATATACAATAGTAATTTGTGGTAAAGCTGCGTAGGCTTTTGTATATTCATTGACCTGTGTCGTTTTTACAGTTCCGCAGAATTTATCCAGAGTATCATCCGCCAAAAACAGTTTTACTTCATCTCCTGCTTCCAGCTTTTCTTTTCCATCACATTTTTTCCCTCGGTCAGATGTTCGGAACCGTCGCATTTTTTTCCGTTCAGGGTAATATTTTTCTTCCGCATCATTTTATAAATGAAGCTGTCCGGTGCTTCTTTGAGAAGCTTTTTTAAATATTTATCAAGTCTCTGCTGTGCTTCATTTGCACCGATCTGATATACTCGCATACTGTTAATTCCTTTTGCCTATTATAAAGAGATGTCACACATTAAAGATAATAGCTCTTCATCATGTTTGCCGGCTTCCTGTGCCTGAAGCTGTTTCAGCCTTTCTTCAAACATTTTATAATCGTTCTTACCAAATATTTTTACATTAATATTCTTAATGCCGTTCTGTGTCAGTATTCCTTCTATATGCTCCTTACAGGAGTTCACATCACATTTATCAAATTCTGAAAATCCGATCAGATTACCACCTCTCGCAGTCATACATGTCATGGCATAATTCTTCTGATAAGAAGTCAGATACAGGTGATACAGCATCGGTATCTCTGCAATCTGCTGAATCTGATTGCAGATCCCTGTGTCATAAGCCGGTGTCTTTAAAAACATGATCATGGACACCGTATTTCTGCTTGCCGGCAGCAATGCAAGAACTGCTATGATCGTAAAAATATTTTCTCTGGTATGATAAATTGCATATCCAATTATAAAGATGATAATTGCGGCTGCGAAACTGATGGCAGTCTTTATTGTGGATAATTTCTTCTGGCGAATCAGATAATCCGGTTCTCCCTTTTGTGGTAAATTAATTTTTTTCATAAATGTATCGTGACAAAATCCTTTCCAAACAATATTATTTCAGGAAACGCATAATAAAGAGAATCCATTGATGAGGCACTATCTTAGCCAATACATGAAATGCCCGGATATATGGATTGTAGACTGAGATTTTCTTCTTATGGAAGGAATCTGCAATTGCGCGTTCTACCACTTTTTCCGGTGACGCAAGTGTCAGTTTTTTGATAGATAAGGTCTTGCCGTCCTTCTCTGCAATATCAAAAAATGGAGTATCAACAGGACCAGGGCATACTGCTGTCACATAAATCCTGCGGCTGCGCAGTTCTTCTGATAAGGCTCTTGAAAAGCTGTATACATAAGACTTAGATGCCGCATATACTGCAAAATATGGCTGTGGCATAAAAGCCGCACTGGAAGCAAGCTGGATAATACGGCTGTTCTTGCGCATATAAGGAATACACAGATATGTCATATCTGTAAGTGCCTTACAGTTCACATCAATCATGCCAAGCTCTTCTTTTCTGTTTAATTTAGTAAAGTTTCCCATAACACCATAGCCGGCACAGTTGACCAGCATACGGATCACAGGCTTTTCATCCTGCAAAAGATGTGCCAGACGTTTCATATGTGCCTCATTGGTCACATCCATATCCAATATGCGCGTTGTATGCTCCATGCATTCAGCAACCTTCAGCATTTCTTCTTTTCTTCTGGCAATAAGCCATATCTCGTCAATCGAATCAAATACATTATCTAACTGTAATGCAAACTCAAGTCCCATGCCGGATGATGCTCCGGTAATCATTATAATATTCATGCCAGTCACTCCTTTATATATTTATCTTCTTCTGCCATTAGCAGCTACTGATGTTTTCTTTCTATTTCCTGATTGAGATATTTTACCTGTTCTCCCGGATGTTTTTGTTGCCGGTTTTTGCTGTTTTTTATTGATCTTATCCTTCTTCTTATATCTGTTGGAAGCATCCTCTGCATCCGCTGCCAGCTTTCTTGGTCTGATCAGGCATTTCTTGTCAAATCCTATCAGTTCTTCTCTTCCTGCCAGATGTAATGCTTCTTTTACCAGCTCATAATTCTTGGGATTACGATACTGGATCAGTGCTCGCTGCATCGCCTTCTCATGAGGATTATGACAGACATAGACAGGCTGCATCGTGTTAGGATCAATACCTGTGTAATACATCACCGTAGACATAGTAGATGGAGTAGGATAGAAATCCTGCACCTGTTCCGGCATATAGCCAAGATCTCTTAAATATTCAGCCAATGCAACTGCTTCCTTCAAAGTAGAACCTGGATGGGAAGACATCAGATATGGTACCAGGAACTGATTCTTGCCCATTTTCTGATTCAGCTTCTTATATTTTGCGGTAAACGCTTCATATACTGCATTCTCCGGCTTGCCCATTTTGGAAAGGACAGCATCACAGATATGTTCGGGTGCTACTTTTAACTGTCCGCTGATATGATACTCTACCAGTTCTCGGAAGAAAGTAT
>ERZ772820.3364-NODE-3364-length-10327-cov-8.296534_pt1 | contig 10327 bp, 10 predicted proteins | sample MGYA00511377_ERZ772820 | MGnify/ENA primary metagenome ERZ772820 (study PRJEB29015, sample SAMEA2737684) | human gut metagenome | biome: human gut; feature: human-associated habitat; material: faeces | place: China | collected 2012 ...
TCTTTTAAAAGATACTGAATCAGATATTCTCTTCGCTCATCCTGTGTCATAATACACTCTCCCTTATATCTGTAATTGCCTTTTCCATGCCACCGCCGATACCGATTGCGCGCTTTCCGAAACTTTCCGGTACGACTGCTTCATCCATATTCAGACGAATCAGGCTATAAAATGGGTTCTCCCGCACCATCTTTTCAAAAGGAAATCGTATGATGATTGGTGTATTAAATCCAACTCCAAGTTCCAGGAGCACGACTTTTTTGTCTTTATTCTGCTCCAGAAAATCAGCATATCTGTCAGCTGCCTCATGCCACGCTTCATCTTCGACAAAATAGTTATCGCAACGGAGGTTCATAGCCATATTTCCACCACACACCGGGCATTTTGGTACAAGTTCTGATGGAATTAGACAGTCTTTTCTTGCTTCATCCATCTTTCTAAACAGTTCTTCCGCATCATATGTCTTTGAATGACACTCTCTCTGGCATTGTATTTTACCATAATCTCCCTGTGTTGCAAATATTCTGTTTTCATCAAACCCCGCTTTATAAAACTGGTAATCTACATTAGTTGTTAGTACAAAATATTCTTTATTCTTTACAATATCATAGAGTTCTTTATAAAGTGGTAATGCCGGAGGAGCAAAGCGGTTCATCAATGCATGTTTTGACCAGTATCCCCACTTTGCCTCCTCAGACGGATATGGATAAAATCCTGCTGCATACATGTCTGTCATATAGTGCCCACCGTATTTTTTTATAAATTCTGCAAAATTGTCCGTAAACCTTTTACCGCCATACTGAATTCCTGCCGCTGTAGATGCTCCGGCTCCTGCTCCGATTATAACACACTCTGCATTTCTTATATATTTTGCCGCCATACCAATCTGGTCTTCATATGCATTCTTTTGAAATACATAATCCCTTGCCGGAGTACTACATAAAAAATTTCTCCAGTCAACATGTCCTTTTCTGATTTTCTTAAAAAACATAGCTTAACCTCTTTTCTCAATGCACTGCTTTGGACATATTTCTGCACATCTTCCGCAATGCAGACAATGATTCTGGTTGATTACAACCGGAACAGATGACATATCAATACACTTTTGTGGGCATACAGAATAACACAGTTTACATCCGATACAGTCTTTTCCAACAAAATAACCTGTCTGAAACGCTTCGACTTTCCCGATTGTTATAGTATCCCTCACAATATTAGATAGATTTCTGATATCAAAATATTCACCCTGTGCTTCATACAACTGAAATACTTCGATTGCTTCTTTCGTATCTCCGGGGTAAATTTTCTTCATATAAGGATTTCTCTCAAACATAATATCAAGATTCTTTTTCCCGATATTCTTTATTTTTCCACGAAGGGATACTGCTATTTTATCCTTTGTTGCAGATATTGCCACATACTGCTGATCCATCAGTTGGTCATAAAATGCTTTTCCCTTTGCCGTGAGGAAATATACACCTTCTTCATCAAAGTACATCATATCTATGATTCTTGTCTGAGGGTGTCCATCCAAACTTATTGTAGCTACTGTTGTTGAGTGGATTTCATCCACCAGAAGTTTGAGATAATCCATTTTTGTCATTTCAAAGTCTTTCCTTTCAATTTTCCTGTTGATTGTCTATTGTTAGAATTCATAAGGTGTATTTCCTGAAAAATCAGCAATCACACCATGAGGATTTTCAAGATAGAACACCTCAAAAATTGGATTATCCGCTGTCTGATACTGTCCCTTAACGATAGGATTGTTCATGCATCCTTCCTTTACGCTCATGTTATTCTCAAATACTGCTTTGCCATGAAGACGAATCCATGCATATTCAGGAGAAGAAACAGAAACTTCTATCTCAGGATTTTCCTGCATATCCTTGTAAACATCCTTTGTGTTATTGGTACAGAACCAAAGCTTTCCATCCTGCTCAAAGCAGAACATGAATGGACGGCATTTTGCCTTTCCATCTCTTCCGACGGTTGCTAAATACTGAACCGGGTTTTTCTGTAAAAATTCTACTACTTTCTGCATTTTATAGTACCTCCTTAAATTATATAAGTTGTTGTAACATTTATTGTTACATCTTGCAAGTGTACTATAGCATTTATTTGTTGTAACGTCAATAGTTACATCAAACGTTTTTTAACTTTTCTCATTACAACAGATATTCAAGCAAAAAAGCTCCGGAAATCACATCCGAAGCCTTATCTTCTATTCTTTTTCTGTATATACTGCAATATCTTTTTTCACATCAGCAAGTGTCATTTCTGAAAGTTTCTCTTCCATAGTTCTTTGCACCTCTAACAGTCTCTTATCAAGAACATGATGAATATTTTTTCCTACAGGACATTTCTGATTTGGTTTCTCATGAAAATGAAACAATTGTTCATCCGGTGCACATTCTACAGCCTTATACACATCTAGGAATGTAATCTGTTCAAGCGGTCTGGTAATCGTCACTCCACCAGTCCCTCTTGCAACTTCAATAAGACCGGCAGCCTTTAACTGCTGCAATATTTTACGGACAATAACCGGATTGGTTCCAATACTGGTTGCCATAAAATCACTTGTCATCTTCTGGTCTGAAAATGTATCTATACAGGCAAACATATGGATTGCCATTGTAAATCTGCTGGAAATCTGCATTATCAACACCTCACTTTGACAGTAATCATATCAAAAAGTAGATGTAATTTCAATGGTTACATTATTTTTACTGAACACATATGAAATTTCACAGAAAATAGCACAAATTGTTTTTACAAAGCTTATATAATGTGCAAAATATCATATACCGCCGGTCAAATTTGTAATAAAATATATTTATATAAGCCAAACGTGAAACGATGGATTTTATACAGAGGAAAGTCTTTTTCTTCAACAATATTTTATTTATGGAAATGAACGGTGAATATATGAAAAAAACATCTTTAAAATTACTGCTATTTAGCTTTTGTATGAGTTTTATTATGATAATTCCTACAAATGTAAATGCAGAAGAAATCATTCCGGTCAATATATCTGTAAAGTATGGCCAGACAGAAGCCCGAAGAATCTTAGATATGATTAATGAACTGAGAACTAGTCCTACTGACGCATGGGCTTGGGATAAGACTGATACCAAACAAGTTGCATATCCCGGTTTAAAAGAACTTGTCTATGACTATGATTTAGAGCGACTTGCAATGAAACGTGCAGCAGAAATTGCACTATCCTACGACCACACCCGCCCAAATGGTCAAAATCCTTTTACTATTTATACTGAAGAAAATATAACCAGACGGGATACAGGTGAGAATATTGCAGTAGCAAGTCCTAATGTTTATTCTAAGGCAGAAGCAGTAAATAACGGATGGCGTGAAGATAACGAACCTTATGCCGGTCAGGGGCACCGTAGAAATATGTTAGATTATAAATTTACCTGCGTTGGAGTTGGTCATGTTACTTACAACGGCTATGACTACTGGGTGGAAGAATTTGCCTCCAGACCTTCCATTAATACAACAGAAACACCGGCAAATGACAGTGAACAAACTGTTACTGTTTCAGTAACTAAAAGTTGGATTACAAATTATAAGACATCTTTTGACCAAGATTCATATGTTCTTAGATTAGGAGAAACATTAACTCCAAATATTACACCTATAATTTCTCTTATAAATCAATTTGGACCAATCGGAACCGTGTTAGATACTCCAACCGTTTCCATTAATGACCCTTCTATTGCCACCTATAGTAATGGAAAGATTACAGGTCTTAAAGAAGGTACCACCACGTTAACCACATCACTGTACGGATTGCCATCAACAACTTCGGCAACAATAATCGTACATGACTGTGATAATCATTGGAATCAGGGAGTAATTACAAAAGTTCCAACCTGTATAGTGGAAGGCGAAAAAACTTATACCTGCGCTATTTGTAATAATACAAAAATTGAAAAAATTGGCATAGATGCAACAAATCACCTCCACTCTGAAATTCGAAATCAAAAGGAAGCTTCCTGCAAAGAGGAAGGATATTCCGGTGATAAATATTGCCCTGACTGTGGAACTAAACTTTCATCAGGCAATACTATTGCAAAAACAGAAAATCATAGTTGGAATAACGGAGTAATCACTAAAGAACCTACATGTGCAGAGACAGGCGTAAAAACTTATACTTGTGGAATTTGTAATAAAACAAGAACTGAAAACATTGCAAAAACAACAGAACATCTTCATACTGAAATTCGTAATAAAAAAGCTGCTACCTGTGGTGAAACCGGTTATACAGGAGATACATATTGTACTGATTGCGGAACAAAAATTTCATCCGGTAAGACCATTGCAAAATTAACTACTCATACTTGGGATGAAGGAAAGGTCACAACAGAACCTACCTGTACAGCGAAAGGTGTTCGAACATTTACTTGTAGTATATGTGGCAAAACCAAAACTGCGAGCATTGCAGCAACAGGACATCAGCATACTGAAATCCGCAATAAAAAAGACGCAACCTGCGGCGAAGATGGTTATACAGGAAATACATATTGCACTGATTGTGGAAAGAGACTGGCATATGGTCAAACCATTAAAAAAACTGGCAACCATACTTGGGATGACGGAAAAGTAACAAAAGAGCCTACATGTACAGCAAACGGTGTAACAACTTTTACCTGCACTACATGTGGCAAAACAAAGACAAGAAGCATAAAAGCAGCAGGACATAGCTATGGAGAATATGTGGTTGTAAAAGAGCCGACATCCACAGAAAAAGGACTGAAATCTAAAACCTGTAGCGTATGTGGAAAAGTATATTCTGTGACATTGGCAAAAACCGATTCTTCTAATGCAAATATAAGAAATACGACAAATTCAGAACAGAATACACAGACAAATCAGTATACCACTAAAAAGATTAAACTAAACCGCAGAAAACTGACTTTGAAAAGAGGCAAGAGTTTTAAATTAAAGGTTACTTTAACACCGATAAACAGTCGTGACAAAATTACTTACGTAACTTCAAACAAAAAAGTTGTCAAAGTCTACAGAAATGGTAGAATCAAAGCTCTGAAAAAAGGTAAAGCTAATATTACAGTAATTTCAGGTAATAAGAAAGTTATCTGTAGAGTAACGGTCAAATAAAGACTATACAACAAAGGGCACTCAAACAATTAGTCAACTTTTAGTGCTTTAACGCCCTAATTATATATTTAATAAATATAATTTTAAAAGAATGATTAACAAAAAATCCTTTATGAAATATAAGTTTTACAAAAACTGTATCCATAAAGGATTTTTTGCTATTATCATCAAATATATTTACTACGCATAACTCTCTTATCCATCTTTATTCCGACCCAATATTGAATCATCTTATACCTCCCTTGTATGTTCATACTAATCCAAAAGTTATATTTTCTCTATAAAAAATAATTTACATCCCACAATTTTGCTATGTCAAAAGTATTTTACATATTGTAAAATGACGATTTATCGGCAATCTATTGCTACCACAGTAAATACTGCTTTTTTTTGCTTTTGTGTCAATGGTTTTAACATTCCCACTTCAAGCATTCTTTCAACTATATAAGGAATAAATTCTCCCCATGTAAATGCGTTACTGTTATTGTATCTAACTAATTTTTCCAAATGCTCCGGATACTTTGACTTATTTACCTCATAAAGTCTTTCATCCACTTTTTTCCCTTCTTCAAATATAAATTCCGGAATCTGTATATGATTTGCTACGAAATTGTTTATGACAGTTACTAAATTTCCATCTTTTACATTTATTACTGTAACCTGATTTTCTCCATCAACAACATATCCCTTTGCTGATAGATTGGAAAAACTACTTACACTTATTTTTTCTTTATCACAACCATTTGATAAATATGAATACAAGTCTTCCCAATCTTCCTGTGTATTACTTCTCCAGTCTATTTTTCTATCGCTATATATACAATTATACTGCTTACTTTGGAGCACCTGTTTATTATCTCTCCATACCTGATCATACATATAACCACAACCTGCATATTTATCATCTGGCTTCTGCCTAACACAATCATCTGTTACAGTTGCATACGCAATAAAATTCCCTCCGTCCGGTCTTTTTACTGCAAGTTCTTCCCAATTTTCCCAATCGTTTCCGAAAGAACTTAGCGCCATCATTACCAAATTGTATTTCAGATAATTTTTGTCATTATTAGGGCATATCATTCCCCAATTGTCCTCTGCTTTATCAAATTTTTCAAATAGGTCCTTGAAGAATTTTTCACATAAAAATTTTGCAACTTCTTTTTTAATATTTGCCTCTTCTGAAAAATCTTCTCTGCTATCTGTTATGTACATATTTGTCAGGTATTTAGGATTTTTTGAGCTGTCAACCTGATCAATATATCCCCATTCCACAAGTTTTCGTAATTCTCCTTCAATATAGGCAATAGGCACTTCCAACTCCTTTGAAATATCAGTTATTGTCTTTGCCTGATAATAACAACTCCATGCAATATTCTGTTTAAGCCTTGAATCAAACATATCCTTTGTATCACCGTTTTTCCCCGGGCTTCCACCATGTCCCATATTAATAAAATATATAGGATTTACACTTAAATTACTGTTTTTAACCATATCAATTTTCTCCTTTAATCCACTTCTGATGTCAGATAAATGCCATTTTACGGTTCCAACAGAAATATTAAGTTTCTTTGCAATATCCATTACTGACATTTCCTTATAGTATTTCATATATGTAATTACTCTTTGTCTGTTGGATAACATCCCAATTTCTTTTCTCAGTTTTTTGTATGTTTCTCCATTTTCAATATTATCAAAGCCGCTCTCAGTTACCGGATATTCTATTTTTAGAATGTCTATGTGTTTATTTGAAATTTCATTATCAACAAATCTTGCATATACATTGCTCGCTATTCTATATACATATCCTTCTATATTTACAATATTATCTGTCTTAAGAAATGATTTATATATCTCAAGCATAATATTCGAAGCAAGTTCTTCAGCATCCGCAATGTTTCTCATTTTAGACATCGCAAATCCAAATATCTTCTGCTGGTATTCAACTATTAATTTGTCTGCATCTATCTTATTCACTATCTACCTCCGTGATAAACAAATGTGCACTTTTTGTTTTCATCTATATAGTGTATTAAATGTTAAAATAGGTTTGGTATAAATTTTTATTAATTCATCTAATCATATATATACTTTACCCCCTCTTCTTTCAATGTATTTTGATACATCCATTTATCCTTTTGGTTATTTTATCACAGTATTATTACCTTGACACTATTACACAAAACATATCGCAATGAGCATATCTCTGTGCTATAATAAATTGTTCTTAGTCTAAACTAAAACTTTTTAATTGACTAGAAAAAATATATCAAAAGACAAGGTATGGCATTTTATTAATCAAATTATATAGAGGATAAAAGATTGAAAAAAGCGATATCAACATTTTTAGTACTAATTCTAATTGTCACAAGCTTTTGTTTCACAAGTTTTGAAGTTGAAGCAAAAACTGTTAAAAGTGGCAAGTCAAGCTCAAAAACTGTTATGAGTAGTAAGGTTGGCTCAAAAACAGTCAAATTTAACGCAAACGGTGGAAAATTTGATGACACTTTCACCGATATAGAATATGACTATTACCCTAATGTTTATGAAAGATATGTACCAATGGGCGATAACTATGCAATGTACTGTGGTGAATGTGGCAAATATTTCTACGGTCCTACAAAGCATGATGATTGGAACATACATATGTTTTATATTTGTAATGTGTTAGGTCTACCTGGTTCAGGCTGGGCATGGGATACTTACGATACTTTCTATAAAAAAGAAGACCACGAACATACAGATACTATGCAGCGCTCCTATTGTCAAAATAAAGGTAAACAAGTATCTCAGAAATTACTTGAAAGTAAATATACACCATATAGAACTGATGTACCAATGAGTTATCCGCCAACAGGACCTGTTTGGTGGTATATAGATAAATTCTAACAAATAAAATGTCACGATATAATTAAACAGCTAATATGTTTCTAAAATTTCGGATACATATTTATGAACTAAAAAACAAATGGATGTTTCTCTGCAATTACAGGAGACATCCATTTTGTTTTAGTTTGAATTATTTCATTATTATAATTATATTAATCTCTGTCTTTTGACAAAGACCCAAACGAATCGAAGTTCTTTTTGGGACCATAATTTGTTCTTTTTAAAACCTTCAGTTTCTATTTTTCTTTGTTAAGTGCTTTTAAAAGCTCATTCTATAATCATAACTTTGAAACAATAATATATTTTGCCTTTAATCCTGCTATTTTCTTGAATAGCAAAATTATCACTCCTTAATATGTTCCAATATCATTTCTCATGCTATTAATAATTTTTCTCCGAATTATTTCAATTCTATTATTTAGTGGATCATCAGCGTCACCTACTCTCTGACCAGATATAAATATATTATGGATAATCACCTCAAATTCTACAAGGCAATTTCGCACATCTTGTCCTGCATATAAATCAAATATTGTTTTTTCAGATTTACAAAATGATTTATATCTATCTCTGGCCATATAATATTCGTCTCGTATCTCGGATATCTTTTTTTTCGCATACTCTCTATTAGATATTTGCATACCAACATCATTCTTTCTCTCATAATTAATATTCGCTTTATTTAATTGTTTTTTATAATCTTCAATCTGATAATCCAGACTATTTAAAACAGCATCAAATGATTCCATTGAATAGCTTGAAGCATCTTCAACATATTGTAAAACATCATTCGGTGATGAATTTGGATACTGATTAACAATATCAACTAACTTTTCATATATATCATTTAGTTTTTCCCTTTTTACCTCATACCTTTTTTGTTGAATTTTCATTTGACACTTATGTTTCTCAATCAGTGCTTTTATAAACCAAGTGACAATCGTCGTAATCAAAGACACTCCCCCACCAACAATCGTCGCTATCATCTGTTCTGACATTAATATTCCTCCATTATATTTTTATTAATTGTTTTTCTTAAAATATACTTCTTCCTTTTCCTATTCCTACCACTCTCATTTTTTATCACATTACTCCCAATTTATCACTCTATATATCCCGAAATCCAGCATATTTCCTAAGCTTGTCCTTCTATGCATCCAAACTGTAACCATCAACCTGAATTGCTATTGATCCCGAGTATATATGTAGTATTTGTTTTCTTTTTCAATACTTTTACTCCTACTATTGTGGTAAAATCAAAGCCGGATTTTTTAACAGTGTAGCAATAACCGGGGCATATTTAGATATTCCATAGTCTTCAACAATACTGGTTATTCTAGCCCCTGCATCCTTTGATGAAGCACCACATAAGAAAACCCTTTCATCAGCAGTTCCATAATCCAACACTATAAATCGATCATGAAATATACCACCTGTCTTTTTCATTGATATTTTTACGGATGGATATTCTTTGCAAAAATCCGTAAATTCTATATTATGAAGTTTATTATTTCCAACATTATCACTGAATAAAATAATAGCTACTCCAGCCGGAGAATTCTTAAGGTGTACCAGCGTCCTTAAGCCAATATAATTGTCAACGACATATATTGACGACTTTGCCTGCTTATAAATGGACTCATAAACTTCATCCGCACTACTGAACTTTGCATTAAACATGAGCCACTTCTCGTCATCATCTGAAACAAAGCTGTTCATCATGTCAGCTAACTCAGATTTTGTCACAACATCCTTCAATCCTTCTGCAACATCTGAAATCTTTTTTTCCAAAGATGTCATATTTGTATAATCCTTGCTCTGTAAATACATGAGGATTATAACGACTTTTTGAACTTAGATTTGCGGTACAATTTTTGTACCGCAAATCTTCTAATTCCTCATCTGTCAATTCAAACATAAAATCTTCATCAAATTTTTCAATATTATTTTTTACCTGTCTATTAAATCCCTTCGTATCATAGCCATATATCTCTGCTAAATCAGCATCAAGCAATACCCTTTTACCCCTAATTTTATACAGTTTTTCTTTTAGATATTCTTCTGTTACTTCTATTACTGTAACATCGATTTCTTTCTTTTTATCTTCTGCCATAGAATTCCTCCATCCATTTTGCGGTCAAAAAAATTGTCCGCAACTCTCATATAACATATTGCTGACATCAGCAAAATGGTCTATTCCTCTTTTTCCTTCATTTTGTCATAATACGCTTTATACCTATAGATCGTCCTCTCACTGACATTGTTCCGCTTCGCAATTTCTACCATTGTCATGCCGCTCTCATAC
>ERZ772820.3365-NODE-3365-length-10325-cov-3.429698_pt1 | contig 10325 bp, 6 predicted proteins | sample MGYA00511377_ERZ772820 | MGnify/ENA primary metagenome ERZ772820 (study PRJEB29015, sample SAMEA2737684) | human gut metagenome | biome: human gut; feature: human-associated habitat; material: faeces | place: China | collected 2012 ...
GCCTGCACCGTCTTCCGGTGACATCCGTACCCGTAGGCTCCGCAGAACCGGGCGACAGCACTTTCGCCGTGACACAAAAAACAAAGAAAGGAGGAGCACCATGCTCTTATATTTTGGGCCGTGAAGTTCATGCAAATAGCGAAAAAAGGAGGTAAAAAAACGATTGTAAACCCCCGAAAATGCCGTTTGGAACACTTTGATTTTTCAATCTCATGAGAATGATTTTTCGTTTGGAGCAGAACGATTTTCCAATTTGCTTCAAACGAAAGACAACAAACCTCGAAAAAGAGGGGAAAACTCCCCTAAAACGCCCCCAAAATACCGCATTTTACTCTCTTTTTCCCGGAATCGGACATACAGATGGGAGCTGTTTTTGCCGATTTTCAGCCTATCGAAACACAAAAAAAGCGGACAAACGCCCGCTTTTTCCAACTTGTATCCTATCTGATTCATCCTTCAGAATTTCACACTATCGAAAATCAAATCCGACGCTCCGGCGTTCCGCTCGATATACTGTCCGGCAATCCGTCCCCGCTCCGCCAAGAACTTCCCGTCGGAAAGCAGACGGTCCATCGTCCGACCGAAGGTGTCTGCATCCGTCACTTCCATACAACCGCCCTCGCGCAACAAATCCTGCGCCTCACGGAACTTACGGTTGTTCGGACCTATAAGCACGGGTACACCATATACCGCCGCCTCGGGCACGTTATGGATGCCTACGCCGAAACCGCCGCCCACGTAGGCCATCTCGCCGTAACGATAAATGGACGAAAGCAAACCGTACCCGTCGATAATCAAGCAATCGGCACGGGCGGCACTTTCTTCCGTGACACGGGAATAACGCACAAACGGACGGCGCAACTTTCCCTCTATCTCCTTCAAATGGTCTTCACTGACCACATGGGGCGCCAACACCAGTTTCATTTCCGGATGAGCGTTGAAGTAAGGAATAATCAAATCCTCATCCGGTGCCCATGAGCTTCCGGCCACCAACACCTTGGCATCTTGCTTGAAAGCTTTCACCAACGGCAAATCCTTGGCCTGCCGGCAAATGTCCAGCACACGGTCGAAACGCGTGTCTCCGGCCACGGTGACGTTCGTGATACCCTTGCGTGCCAACAATTCGCGCGAAGTTTCGTTTTGCACGAAGAAATGGGTCACACAACGCAACACATCGCTGTAACTGCGCCCATACCAACGGAAAAATACTTGGTTCTCACGGAAAATACTGCTCACGCTGTACACCGGAATCTGACGACGGCGGCAAGCATGCAGGTAATTATTCCAAAACTCATATTTGATGAAGAACGCCATGCGCGGACGAGCCAACCGCAAAAAGCTGCGCACATTGCCCGGTGTGTCGAACGGGAGATAGCACACCACGTCCGCCCCCTCGTAGTCCTTGCGCACTTCATAACCCGAAGGAGAGAAAAAGGTCAGCAATATCTTGTACTCCGGATGCTCCCGCCGCAACCGCTCCATCAGCGGACGCCCCTGTTCGAACTCGCCCAAGGAAGCGGCATGAAACCAAACATACATTTCCTCCCGGCGGATGTTTTTCCGCAAAATACGGAAAGTATTCCATTGCCCTTTCACCATCAGCCACGCTTTCTTGCGGAAAGGCGAAACCAATACGACTGCCAGGGCATACAGATAAAGCGCGATCGAATATATCATTTCAGAATCTCTACGGCTTTACGCATTCTACGTAATGTTTCCTCCTTCCCAAGGAAAGCTGAAAGCTCATACATGTCGGGGCCCTTTCCTGTGCCCACCAAAGCCACACGCCAAGGATTCCAAGGTTTCTTGCCTGTCTCTTCCGCCCAACGGTCTACGGCCGCTTTCTGTCCCTCTACCGAGAAATCATCCAGGCCTTCCAGCAATGCGGCCAGTTCGGCCATGTCGGCCGCCGCCGTTTCCGTCCAGTTCTTCCGCACGAACTTGTCCTCGCGATCGTACACTTCCGGGGCAATGAAGAAGAAGTCGCAAAGGGGCCACAGTTCTTTGATGAAATTGATTTTCTTCATCTTCATCATGCCCACCACGGCTTCTACGCGTTCCATCGGTGCTTCTATCCCATTCTCGCGCAGTATCTTGTCGAAAGCGGGAGCCAATTCCTTGTTGTCCTTCATCAGGATATATTCACGGTTGAACCACAGGCCCTTCACATAATCGAACTTGGCACCGGCCTTGCTGCATTTGGTGATGTCGAAAAGCTCCACCAGTTCGTCCAACGACATGATCTCTTGGTCTGTTCCCGGATTCCAACCCAACAAGGCCAGGAAATTGATGACAGCCTCCGGCAGATAGCCGCTCTCACGATAACCGGAGGACACTTCGCCCGTCTTGGGGTCGTGCCATTCGAGAGGGAAAACCGGAAAGCCGAGACGGTCGCCGTCGCGTTTGCTCAATTTTCCCTTCCCGTCGGGCTTGAGCAACAAAGGCAAATGGGCGAACTTCGGCATCGTATCGGCCCATCCGAACGCACGGTAAAGCAGGACATGCAACGGAGCCGAGGGCAACCATTCTTCACCGCGAATCACGTGGGTCACCTCCATCAGATGGTCGTCTACGATGTTGGCCAGATGGTAGGTCGGCAATTCGTCGGCACTCTTGTAAAGCACCTTATCGTCGAGAATGGAAGAGTTGATGACCACATCGCCGCGAATCATGTCGTCCACATGTACGTCCTCGCCTGGCTCTATTTTGAACCGGACGACGTACTGCCGGCCTTCGGCCAGCAGCCGCTTCACCTCGTCAGCCGACAACGACAGCGAATTGCGCATCATGCCGCGCGTAGAGGCATCGTACTGGAAATTCTGGATTTCCTGCCGCTTGGCCTCCAGTTCTTCCGGCGTGTCGAAGGCGATATAAGCCTTACCGGCATCCAGCAACTCCTGCACGTATTTCTTGTAAATGTCCCGGCGTTCCGACTGACGGTAAGGACCATGCTCCCCACCGAAACTTACTCCTTCGTCGAAAGGAATGCCGAGCCAACGGAAAGATTCCAAAATGTATTCCTCCGCTCCCGGGACAAACCGGTTGGAGTCTGTGTCCTCGATACGGAAAATGAACTCGCCGCCATGCTGGCGTGCAAAAAGATAATTGTATAAAGCCGTACGTACACCGCCTATATGCAAGGCTCCCGTGGGACTGGGAGCGAAACGAACCCTTACTTTTCTCTGTGTCATAACAACATTTGTGAATATTGTGCAAAAATACTACTTTTTATTTAAACGCCCCGTATTTTTTTCGTATTTTCGCCCTATATAAAATACGGAAAAAGAGATGAACAGACATAACCAACAAAACAGCCTTACCCCGAAGGCTTTGATTTATAGAATCGTCATCACGGTCACGGCCTTGTTTATCGTGTGCCTGTACATGCCGCGTGACGAACGTTCGACCTACCAGTTCGACGTGGGCAAACCTTGGCGTTACAGTCAGCTCATCGCGACCTACGACTTTCCGATATACAAAAGCGCGGAAACCATACAGACGGAACAGGACAGTATCTTACAGCACTACGAACCTTATTTCGCCATCGACGAGACCGTGGGGAAAGAACAGATAGAAAAGTTCAAGGCCACCATAAACGGACAGAAACCGGCCACCATACCGGCCAATTATCTGGCATACGTGGAAAACAAACTGGAACATATTTACGCGCAGGGCGTCATGGACACGGAGGATTTCGACCAAATGCACAGCGATGAAGTGGCGTCTATCCGCATATTCGCACAGAACGTGGCCAAGGAACAACCGATGACTCAGGTCTTCTCGCACAAAACCGCATACGAATACCTTATCGACTTGGGAGAAGACAGCTTGCATTATGACCGCAGAGTATTGCGGAAATGCAACCTGAGCGACTATATCGTACCCAATCTGACCTACGACAAGACAAAATCCGAAGAATCCCGGAAAGACTTGCTGTCTTCTCTTTCCTATTCGTCCGGTATGGTCATGAGCGGGCAGAAAATTATAGACCGAGGGGATATCGTGGACAAGGAAACATACGACATCCTCACTTCTCTGGAAAAAGAATATACCCGCCGAAACACGTCCAAAATGCAGACGCATACGGTATTGCTCGGCCAAATGCTTTACGTGGCTCTCATCATTGCCTGCCTGACGTTGTACTTCAACCTGTTCCGCCGTGACTATCTGGCCAACACGCGCCACATCCTGTTCATCGCCTCCATGCCGGTCATCTACCCGTTGATAACTTCATTCCTCATCAAGCATAACCTGTTCAATGTCTACATCATCCCGTTCGCCATGGCTCCTATTTTCATCCGGGTGTTCATGGATTCCCGGACGGCTTTTGTGACTCACGTGGCTACGGTGCTCATCAGTGCCATATCCCTGAAATACCCCTACGAGTTCATCGCCACACAGCTTGTGGCGGGCATGGTGGCCATCTACAGCCTGAGGGAGCTTTCCCAACGTTCGCAGCTTATCCGTTCGGCATTTTATGTCACATTGGCGTCTATAGCTTTTTACATGAGTATGGAACTTATTCACGAAAAAGACTTCGCACGCCTGGAGTATGGCATGTATATCTATATTATCATCAACGGCATTCTCTTGTTATTTGCCTACCCGTTGCTGTTCTTGTTCGAAAAGGTTTTCGGCTTCACCTCCAACGTGACTCTCGTCGAACTGTCCAACACCAACAACGAACTGCTGAAACGGCTCTCGGAAGTGGCTCCGGGCACATTCCAACACTCCATGCAGGTGGCGAACCTGGCTACGGAAGTGGCGAATAAGATCGGTGCCAAGGCGCTGCTCGTCCGAACCGGAGCCTTATACCACGACATCGGAAAGATGAACAGTCCGGCCTACTTTACGGAAAACCAGAATAACTTCAATCCTCACGATCGTATCAGTTACGAACAAAGTGCGGCGATTGTCATCAGTCATGTCAAGGACGGACTCAAACTGGCCGACAAATATAACCTGCCGCAAGTCATAAAGGATTTCATCTCGACGCACCACGGCAAAGGCAAGACCAAATACTTCCTGATTTCATACAAGAACCAGAATCCGGACCAACCGGTAGACGAATCCCTTTTCACTTACCCCGGTCCGAACCCGTTCACGCTGGAACAGGCCATCTTGATGATGGCGGACTCTGTGGAAGCCGCTTCCAGAAGCCTGAACGAATACACGGAAGAGAGTATCAGCGGACTGGTGGATAAGATCGTGGACAGCCAAGTGCAGGAAGGATTCTTCAAAGACTGCCCCATCACGTTCCACGACATCACCGTGGCTAAAGACGTGTTCAAGGAAAAGCTGAAGACGATTTACCACACGCGTATCAGCTATCCGGAACTGAAAAAGAAATAAGCGTCCTGCCTTACATGGGGTCTACGTCATAATAGATTTGGGCACTGCGGTAATCGGGATGTGCCATCAGGTTTTGGCGGAGATAAAGCAACTGTTCCCGGACCTTGGACAGAGAAGCTCCGGGTTCTACTTTCACTACGATTTTACGGATATAGAGCAATTGGATTCGTGCCACGGGCGGCGCGTCAGGCCCTAAAATACGGGAACCGAACACCTGGCGCAGACGGCTCCCCATTTCAGCAGCCAGATGGTCGAGCACATCTGCCCGCTTATGTTTCATATAGACATAAATCAAACGGCAAAAAGGAGGGTATACAAACATCTGACGCTCTTCCATCTGCCCTACGTACAACCCGAAATAGTCATGTTCCGTCACTTGACGGATGAGAGGCAGCTCCGGACTCTTGGTCTGCAGGATGACACGTCCCTGCCTGCTGCGGCGTCCGGCGCGCCCGGCCACTTGTGCCATCAACTGGAAGGCGCGCTCGAAGCTTCGGAAGTCCGGGATATTAAGCATGGCGTCGGCATTCAATATGCCGACCACGCTGACTCGTTCGAAATCCAATCCTTTGGTCACCATCTGCGTTCCGATAAGTACATCGGTCTTTCCGCTTTGGAAATCCTCCAAGATTCCTTCGTAGGCCGAACGTGTACGGGTCGTATCCAAATCCATCCGGGCCACGGCGGCCTCCGGAAAGACTTGATGTACGGCATCTTCCACCTTTTCCGTACCGAACCCTCGCTGCACCAGTTCCGTACCTTCACAGGCCGGACAGCGAGTCGGCACGTTACACGTGTAGCCGCAATAATGGCAAGTCATTTGGTTCAGTCCCTTATGGTACGTCAGGCTGACATCGCAGTTTTTGCACTTGGGCACCCAACCGCACGTGTGGCATTCTATCATCAGAGCGTAACCTCGCCGGTTCTGGAACAGTATGACCTGTTCCTTGTTTTCCAATGCCCGGCGCATCTCCTCCAACAAACGCGGCGAGAACGGACCGGCCATGCGCCTTTTGCGTTGCAGCTCTTTGATATCCACCACCTCGACTTCCGGTAAACGTACTTGTCCGAAACGTTCGGTCAGCTCCACCAAACCGTATTTGCCCATGCGGACGTTATAATAAGTCTCCAACGCCGGAGTAGCCGTACCGAGCAATGTACGGGCACCGTACATCCGGGCTAACATGATCGCCGCATTCCGGGCATGGTAACGCGGCGCAGGCTCCTGCTGTTTATAAGATTGTTCATGCTCTTCGTCCACTATGACCAGCCCCAGATGCCGGAAAGGCAAGAAGACGGACGAACGAACACCTACAATAATATCGTAAGGCTGTTCGGACAACTGCTTTTGCCAAATCTCGACACGTTCGGCATCGGGAAACTTGGAATGGTATACGCCCATACGGTTACCGAATACGCGATATAACCTGTCCGTCAACTGGGTGGTCAGCACAATCTCCGGCACCAAGTAAAGCACCTGTTTCCCTTCGGCTATCATCTGACGAATCAGATGAATGTAAACCTCGGTCTTTCCGCTCGATGTCACTCCGTGAAGCAGGCATACCGGATGACGGGCAAAAGCTTCTTCCAGCTCCCGGAACGCCTTTGTCTGTGCCTCACTCAAAGGAGAAACACCAATTGTTTCGGTGACCTCCGTATGCGCCAAACGGCCTATTTCGTATGGATAGGCCTCCAATACGCCCTTCTCTTCCAAAGCACGGCAAATCGCCAGACTGCCACCAACAGCTTCTACCAGGGCTTTCCGCCCCACCTCCGCCAGCATCTTCGGATTACGCAACCGGAAAGCCGTTCCGGCACCTGCCAGCTCTAAATACTTTAATAAAAGGGACTGCTGTTTGGGTGCTCTTCCTAAACCGTCAAGCAATTCATGAAGTTTGTCCTCGTCAAAATAGGTTTCCGATAAGCGCACATGTACTTCCGTACGTGGCTTATAGCTGCGTTTGACTTCCTCTTTCATGGCAAGGACACCCTTGTCCATCAAAGACCTTACCACCCGCAACACCCGAAAATCCTCACATTCTTTTTGAAGTTGCGTCACGGTCGATTCGGAACGCCTCGAAACCCAAGTAACGACCCGTTGCTCCCGTTCCGACAATACGGCATTTCCCGCATATTCACTGTTTACCACCACCTTGCTCTCGCTTTCCAGTTTCATACCGGACGGCAGGGCAGCCTTATACACATCCCCTACGGCACAAAGGTAATAGTCTGCCAACCATCTCCAAAAATCCAACTGCACCGGAAGTAAAACGGGATCCGAATCAAGTATCTCCCACACGGTCTTCACGGCATAACCTTGCGGTTGCCGCCCGTGAACGTCAACCACAATAGCCGTATAAAACTTTTTGGCTCCAAACGGCACGATAACCCTACTGCCCGGCCGTACCACCTCTTGCCGCTCTTCGGGCAAAGCGTATGTATAAGCCGCCGACAAAGGAAGAGGAAGAATGACATCTACAAACTTCATACGTACGGATTTTAATGCGTTACAAAAATACGACAAAAGAAGCTAACAGACAAAAGGAAAGCCGTCCGCTTCATGCAGACGGCTTCCGTTTATTCCATTTTTCTATCGGACTACATTAAAACAGGTAAGCCAAACGAACTTGCCATGTGTTGTTCTTTACGTCAAACTCTTTTATGACATCGCCCACACCGCCTAATTTTCCGGTCTCACCCATGGCGATATTGTAGGTCACACCTACTTGCAAATGGCTAAGCAGTGTCACACCGGCTCCCACATTCCAACTGAACGTAGAGCGTTCCAAACTTCCGATACTTTCACCGGCATACTTTAAATTACGACTTCCCAGATACCAGTTGTATTGCGGACCTGTAGCCAAATAAACGCCGACCAGACTGCTAAAGCCAAAATTATACCTTAAATTAATGGGGATCTCCACGTAAGGCATGGATTTGTTAGGCGTACTCCCGTTGACATTCTCCCCGTCTACTTCACCTGAAAAGTCCATCTTCATGTACTTCTGGGAGTAGAGAAGGGAAGCATCGATACCCAAACCGATGACCGGCATGGTCATCTGCACTTTCGGTCCGACGAACCATCCCGTACGATTGGAAGCATCGAACAAGCCTCCGTCACCTTTTATACTTGCCTTACTCAAGTTCACACCGCCTTCAAGTCCCCACTTGAACTGCGCATTGGCAGGTGCCGCCCATAAAAACGCCACCATACACATCAATACTGCACTTAATTTCTTCATAGAAGTTTGCTTTTTATTTCTTATCGAAAAACAAAGATAGCAACTGTTTGCCGTACTTTCAACTTTTTCCGAAAATATATCTCTTTTTTATTATCTACGTTGTCTGCGTACGGTCACTCTGGGCGTGGAGGCTCCTCCCCCTACGGAACTCCCCCTACGCGTCTTGGAAACCTTAGTCTTTTCTGCCTTTGCCTTTTTCGAGTCGTCCGACGATGCCGAAGCACGACGCGAATTACGTGTAGTTCGGGAAGCTTTCTCCTTTTTCGTTTCTACAGCCTCCTTGGCTGCCGTTGAATCTACAGCCACCGAGTCGTCATGCCCCCAAACATGTTTTTCAAAGTCGGAAAGTTGTTTCTCTATCCGCTTCTGTTCGTTGGCCATGGCACTGTCCGTCTTACAATAGTTAGCCAGCACCTTCCCCTGCATATTGTTCGTCTTATAAATCTTTCCGTCATACAGATTCATGGAGAAATAATCCGCCGCTGTCATGTTCGTCACGTTGTTATAATTGCTTGCCATCATCGTGTGACGGGCCAAATACGTACTGATATCATCATATTTGAGCCAGAACAAAGGATATGGGGTAGCCTCTCCGCCAAAATCATCTCCGCGCATAAGCACTGGGCATAAGGCCGTGACTTTCGTACGGAACGTCGAGGTCCTTTGGTCGAAATAAGAGCTCTCCTTTATATAATAACGGGAAACTTCAGCCGAGGGAATATCGCTGGCATTCACACGGGGACGCCCGTTCTGCTCCTCGTAATATATATGGTAACGCTCTAACAATTCTTTCACGTCCACCTTATCGCGCGAAGTAAAAGACTCGTTACCGTCCAGTTTATATTGGTATGCCGTAATCTTTCCCGTCAGCAATAAATCGAACAGATACGTAAACAGGTTTATCTGGCCTGCGGAAGGCTCCACCGGATAATACAGGGGGGCGTTCTTGTCCAGCGTCAGATCCAACTGACGATACACATCGCGACGCCACACCACGTCCTCAGGCACTTCCACCGCCACGGGGAACTGCAAACTGGCACGGTCTACGGTTTTCTCGGCCTTGTCTGCATCATTGGGTTTCACCCTGCGGCGAGCCGGCTGCGCCTCCGCCTGCACGTACAGGGCAACTCCTAACAAAACAAAAAACAGACGTTTCATCCTTATCTTATTTTTACTCATAGTCTTCATTTCCATCCATTCATTAGTTGACAATCACTTCCATAGAGCCGTCGAGCGTCCGCTCCGCCCCGTCGGGCCTACGGCTCTTATACGGGAAATATAGAACCGTTTTCCACGTCCCAACGAACGGAACATCGAACGTTGCTGTTCAGTGAAATACGCGCTGTTCGACACCGCCGGTACGGCGTTACCCATATTGTCGAAAAACACCGTCTCGAACCCTTGCACCCGGAACTCTATATTCAAAAGTCCGTCGTCAATAGCTGCGCCGATGCCTTTCGTTCCCATCAACACTTGTTTGGACAAACGCCCGCCACGGAAACGGTTGCTGCCGCCTTCCGCCGCATACTCTATATAAGCCGACGGGTCGGGCAACTTACGCACACGAAAGGCAAACTGTCCCATCTTCTGCATACGTCCCTCCATATTGGCATTGACCGTAATCACGGCATCTTTGCCCACTTCTGCCGGTCGGGCTATATATTTGCCCGCCCCTGTGGGCTGCAACACTCCTCCGCTCATGGAAGCCACCACCTTATTGGCCGGAACCCC
>ERZ772820.3366-NODE-3366-length-10325-cov-3.102434_pt1 | contig 10325 bp, 14 predicted proteins | sample MGYA00511377_ERZ772820 | MGnify/ENA primary metagenome ERZ772820 (study PRJEB29015, sample SAMEA2737684) | human gut metagenome | biome: human gut; feature: human-associated habitat; material: faeces | place: China | collected 2012 ...
AAGTTGGCCCCCCTATCCAGCCACAGGCTACCACTGAGGATTCTACTCAGCAGGAGAATACTCAGGAGGAGACAACTCAGCAGCAGGAGTCTGCAGAGACAGAGCAGCAGGCAAATGCAGAGTAAGAATTCAATAGAGCTTTGTAGAGTTCAATAGAGTTCATTTTGCAGACGACATATTTAAGAGAATTAATAGGGAAAGCGTAGAGTCCTACTAGCATCATTGCCAGCAGGGCTCTACGCTTTTAAAATTATCGAAAATATCCATAAAAGAATGCTACAATCAACACACCACTTCCTCCATTCTCACCAACTTTCCAGCAACAAACTGCATGATGATTTTATGGAGCGTTGTACCTTGGCGAAGAGCCTCAACCCTTGGAGCCATGGCATATCGCTTGATTTGTTCCTCTGCCGCTTGCCATTGTGCTTCTGCCTTGGAAAGTTTGCCATCCTCAGGCTTTGCCTCATAATCCTTCTTCGACAACACCTTCAGTTCCAATATATAACTATGTTTGGTTGCATAATGGGTAAGGTTTGGCAAAAGAAAAAAGTCACAATAACCATGATTCAATTCCAGCTCAGGAGCGGTATAATAGTAATTGTTCAAATTCAGATATGCCATGAAGAAACCTTGAAGATTGCGCTCCGACTCGATACCGTCACGAACAGATGAGACATCCTCATACGCCTTTGCCATTGCCTCCAAAGCATCACGCCACTTCCCCTCAAGAGCCATATAAGTAAACAGTATCTTCATCTGATTTAAGTCCACAAACTTTTCCTCCTGATATTGTTCCAACAAATAGCCATAATACTGCTTACGAACATTATTGTTTGGAATACCCAATATCAGCATATCACCGAAAGTATCCTTTATAGTAAGCATACCATAATAGAACAGCAGACTGGTGAATGTTTGAGGATTAGTCAACCTACTGGCAGGGAATGTCTCTTCCAGGGTTGTCACAATCTGCCCCGTCTCAGCTATCGTACGGATGACACCCTTGCGGTCGCCATCCAACTTATCCAACTGAAGAAGTTTCTTCATTTTATTATAATCAGTCCTCGTGTTTGGATCTATCATCAGGTCAGGTGCCTGTCCATAGTCCATATAATTTCGGAGATAATAAATGACCATATCACAATTGAACACCTTGCTTTGAGTTTCCAGAGCTTTCTTGGAGAAACAATAGTTATCATACCAAGGCTTCATCTCGTCTATCATCACCTCGATATCACTTGTTGCAGGAATGCCCCCTACCTCTTTATAATAAGCAAACATCTTGCGTACTTCCTCCATGGAGAAGCCTAACATCTGATTGAATTCCGGCTTGGTAGAGATATGCCAGCCTATATTGAACCCACTCGTCACATCGTCTAAGGTAACAGGACTGACACCAGTGATGAAAATACGCTCAAACATGCCCTTGAACTTCTTGAAGACATCACGATAGAAGCCGTCGGCATGGGTGATTGCCCAATATACATTCTCCCCCTGCTCATTGAGCACGGTATTGGTGAAATTGTCGTATTCATCGATTATCAGATAGAGAGGAATGCTCTTAGCTGCTGTCTCATCTTGAAGCAAAGCCAGTTTCTCCGTAGCAGAATCAGACTTAAAGAACTTCTCCTTTATATCTGCTGGATAAAACTCTTGGTAAACACGCATGAAGCCATCCAATTTGACACGCATATATATATCGAAGTTTTCTTCCAACTTGTCAATACTACCGCCTACATACGAGAAATCAAGGTGAAGAACCTGATACCTTCCCTGTAAGGGAGTAGGATGCTTACCTACCCATAAATCACCGAAAAGAGTTTGGAATTTCTCTTTTTTGCTACAGTCATAGTAAGCATGGAGCATACTCAGGAATATGCTCTTACCAAACCGACGTGGACGAATGAAGAAGATGTTGCTAGGTTGGTTTTCCAACAAAGGCAAATACATCGTCTTATCCACATAATATTGATTTTGTTCTATAACAGCCTCAAAGTCATTGATACCGTAAGGCAAACGTTTCACATTCTGCTTCATAATTGCTCCTTTTCTAGTTGAGTAAGTGGTTACGACAGAAATCTATCAGATATAGCCAATATCATGCTTCATCCTGTCTCAGGCACACTATTTTGTGCAAAGATAGACAAAAAGTACGAACCTCGCAAGAAATTTCGTACTTTTTATATGTTTTTATTGATACATTGCGTAGAAATTCTGCACCTTGTTATGGAGCATAGAAGCATGGAGAAGACCACTTTTCCATTCGTCAGGAATATGGCATATTCCAAATTTAGCACCCAGGATAGCTCCTGCTACTGCTGCATTTGTATCCGCATCTCCTCCCGATAAAACAATCTTCAAGATACCCTCCTTATACGATGTTGCATGCCAATAAGCCCATAGGGCTGCCCCTAAAGTTCTGAGCGTATATCCCATACTCTTTTCATCATCCAGACACAAAGAATCCAGACCTTCATGATATGCCAAGTCAATAAATGGAACGATTCGTTCATCATATTGTTTAGCAATGCCAATCACATTTTCATAATCCAATATCCTGTCTTCAAAGACAAGAGCATGTATGATAGAAGAAACGACAACGCAAGAGCCCACACAGCGTGGATCAAAATGAGTTAGCTTACAGATATTCTCTGCATTATTAGCCACATTGTCCTTCATAAGTCCTACCACCGAAGTTCTCATAACAGCCCCATTAGCTGCAGCTTTTTTCTTTCCCATCTTCCAGATAATCTCTGCAGCCTTCTGTGGATTCGAAGTATAGTCGCCAAGAGCCATTACATTATAGGTATGCCGACCAATTCCCATGCCTCCGTTCATCATCCATTCCTTAAACCTTCTGGCAATATCAAGAATATCTACCTTTTGACAAGCCACAAAAGAATCTAAGATGCATAGCATCATGTCGGTATCATCAGTCCAATCGCCTCTTTGCCAACGACGACGATGATCATCCTGCACGATTTGTGAATAGTCCTCTATCCCATTAGGATAGAAACGATCCACCTCTTGCTTGGACATAAACTCCGTGCTCAGTCCCAAGGCATCTCCTACAGCTTGCCCGAAGATTGTGCTGAGGAATCGTTCATTTATAAATTCATTTTCCATATTTTTCTATTCATACAACCAACAAATCGTAAAATCATCCATATCAATCACTCCTTGGTGATATAATTCTTTGAGATATTCCTCAAAAGTTAATTGATTATCAAATGCTTGAATTAATTTATCAATAACATCGTTCTTGAAATTAAACCTCAATGTTTCTGCCGTTTTTAGTAATTGAGAATTACCAGAATGCTTTAGATATTCCTCTGCAAGTTCTTCGCCAAATTCCTTACAATGAGCTAACTCATACATCATTAAAATATAATGAGATAAAGCATCGCTGGCAGCAAAGACTACAGACGAATCATCTAACACAAATTCACCATGTTTAAAGCCTTCTTCTTCCAACGGGTCTTTGCAACTAACCAATCTTGGAGGATTACAGAAATCTGCCAATTTCGTAAAACTATGTTCCAAAATACCAGTTTGAAAACTATTATGGAAAACAACACTATCACCATAAGCCATCCATTTTGCGACCTTTTTCAGGATCTTCCATGCTGCAGCAATAGTAGCGCACGAACCTTCGTTATAGAACTTATTCAGAAGAATGCCATCCCATTGCTAAATGGAACTGGTATTCCACCATGTGGATAGAATGGGCTTAACTTGATTAAGCTATCTATAGCATGGCTAGTTACATCCGCAATGATTGCATCGGGATATTTCTTTAAAATGTTATCGTATTTTTTACGCTTAGATTCTATTAATATCATAATTACTTAAAATATTCTATTTCCAAACCCGCAGAATAATTCTCGTCTAAGATTGTCTGGGATATTGCACTCAGAAAATGCACTATCACCAATGCTAGTAACACTAGAAGGGATGACAATCTTTGACAGAGAGCTACAATCCCAAAAAGCACAATCACCTATGCTAGTAACACTATCAGGAATAAAAACACTATGCAAAGAAGAGCAATAACTAAATGCACCATCCCCAATGCTAGTAACACTATTTGGGATGACATATGATTCTATATTTTGATTTCTAAAAGAAATAATTTTACTTTTATCCTTATTAAACAAGACATCATCCTCATAAATAAAGTTCGGAGATAAACATTTTAACTTGCCATCCCAATCAGCAAACGGATTGGCGTTTAAGCAAATTACGCTTTTAGGAATGGATATATATTTCAACGAGCTACAATACCCAAATGCACAATCACCTATACTAGTAACACTAGAAGGGATAACAATATCTGACAGAGAACGACAACCCCAAAATGCACGATCACCAATACTAGTAACACTAGTAGGGATGACAATATCTGGCAGAGATTCACACCACCAAAATGCCTCATCGCATATTACTCTAGTCCCCTCTTTGACCGAATAAGCTCCACTTAGTTCTCTTGGAACTTTCAACAATTTTCTTCCATCTTTGCTATATTTCGCTCCCCATTCATCAATAAGAGCCTCTTTTAACTCTTCTTCTGTTGGTTTTGTCGATAAATCTTCATCCATCAAAGAAGTTTTATTAGGCCTTTCGCCAATAAACAATCTAAAAGAGCATGCAGAAAGCTCCTTTCTTGCCAATGCTAGCATGAAAAGAGAGTAAAGAGTGCAGAAATCCTTATCACACATCAATTCCTGCAGGGCAGATATTACCTTGCTATTTGAAGGATTGCGATAATCATTTTCTGAGAAGAGAAGTCTGTCTGAGGCACCATAGATATCTAACAAAGTAGGTTTCATCGAGGTTGCCTTTAATGACAAGGCGATACTTGCCAATGAAAAATCATCTATTGTTTCATCGAAATCATCCACAGTACGCAATGGATGACAGAAATCCCTGGTACCTACAGTTGGAGATTTGCTGCCCTTCATAGATGGCACAAACATTCCATCATAATCCACCAATGTAAGAGAACCATCTGGACGGATTATGATATTGTCTGGCTTGACGTCGCCATGGGCAAAAGATTGTGAACGGAGCCAAGCCGCCATTTTTCCAAAGCGATAACAAAGCATTGACATGGCTGATTGATTGTGATTGTTTGCCGCAATGTAAGCTTCCATCGTTTCACCATCTACCCAATCCATCAACAATACAGGAAATTCATCCTCCTCGCATTGACTGTCCACGAAGAGTTCCTTCTCCATATACTTTACAGAAGTAATATATGGAGAATCAACCATATCCAATTCATCCGCAATCTGGCGATAAGCCTCAGCTCTACCTTCTTGCTCTTCAGTAAAACACTTTAAGGCATAGCATTTTCCAGTCTGTTCATCTTTCATTTTGAACACGACGGCAAAGGCACCACTGCTACGATAGGGTTCACCATGATCATCTAGCACTGGTACCAAATGAGCCAATTGGTCAAGATTGTTACTAGCATCTTGTATAGCTCTTACATATTCTGATATTAAAGGGTACTGCATATTTTATTGTTCAAAGTAATGCTTATAAGTATCAAGAAAACTCATTTCTGAAATATCTGTATCTCCATAGTTAATTTCATTATGCTTCTCGCTTAAATCAAACGGAATTAAATCTAATTTTTCAGAAAGTACCTCTATTATTGTATTCAAACAACATTTTTCACTTATAATAGTATCCTTCAACAACAATTTACCTAACGTTGTATTCTTAAATTTTCCATATTTTCCAACAAGCATTCTTAGCTTAATCAAGAAAACTTCATTTGACGAAAGCAATGCTATAAAATGCTTAGCGTACCTTTCCCTACTATCTTCATTAAATTGTTCGTCCGAATCAATATAAGTAGCGATTCGTTCAATATACCGAAAATATGAAAGGAAAGATTTTCCCTTTTCATGAATATCCACAAACAGCATCATTATAGCCTTTATTTTTACAATATCGAGTTTTTCAATCTGAACATTCAAGACAAAATGAGCTTTATATTCATCAACGAATTGCTCTATCTCTTTTTCGATTGTTTCTGTACGGATTTCACGAAACGTTCTTAGCATATCAAAAAAGATAGCATCAAACTGGTTCCTTGATATTTTATCATCTTGCATTTTAAAGATTATCCACATTAATATTGCAGCCATACAACTTGCAACACCGCTAGTCCAACTGCCCCACATAGTCCAATTTGCAAATTTGAAAATTGACATAACAGAAGTTATACAGAATGGAATAGGGAGAAATATGAAAATTACCCCTACACTACATATCCATTTTATACTTGTAGTTTTCATTGTAACAATTTTATAGTGTTAAAAATATTATAAATATCTCCAAAGATACTAGAAGACTCACCCTAACTGAGTCATCTCATCCCATGAAAAGAGCATCCTTTCTCCTTTTTGTTTCTCTATACTCACCTTATCTGCAATGAATTTCTTTTTTTGAGAAACATCATTAGAGTTATAAGATAAATTCTTCCTTATATAAGGACCACGCAAATAATAATCATAAATTCTTTCCATAACTTTTTAATTTTGCGGACTCCAAAACTATTTTGGTTTATCCTGATGCAAAGTTACATAAATCTCAGCTAACAAAATTAGTAAAACTAGTTTTTTAAGATTATTTGTATGCAGAGTAAGACCACTTAGCCTTTACACCTTTTGCAGCACTCGCATCTTTCCCATCTGCAACTTCAGTTAGTCCATAAACCTTAATTCTATTTATTAGAAGCATAAGGAACAATTACATTCGACTTTATATAGACTTGCATATCATCTTTTGACAGGAGATTTCCACCAGGATCTAAAACAGCAAGAATTATTGGACGTAAATCCCATTCTGTCTCTCTGTCTTTGCCAGGAAATGTTCTATAATTGTATTTTTCCATTGCAGAAACAATAAAATACATATTCTTATCTCTTTGAATAAATATATTTGTATCTTTTTCTGCAACAAAAACCTTATAAAAATGATCTTCAAAATTTTCATTAACTATATAGTAGTCATAATTCTTTTCAAACAGATTACGACCTCTAAAGATAGCAAGTCCCTGATAAAAGGGTTCTAATTCACCTACACTATACGAATATTCGTAATCTATCATTTCATAACGGATATTCCTAATTCTTGTTTTTATTATATATTTTTTCATCATTTATCATTTTTAACGTATCCATTACAGTCCCCGGATACCTCTTCAGAGATTTCATCCGGCCCTAGTGATGTTGCATCTTCTGCGCCTCAAACTTATACTCTATCATAAATATACTATACAAGAATCATCTGGATTGTTTTCCTTATATTCCTTTATCTTTTGTTCAAAAGCATGTTCACCTTGTTTATAATAATATATGCAAAAACAAGTAGATGCAATAGCAAATATTAAAGAGATTACGCATCCAAGCCAATCTCTTAATCCAGAACAAGCAGCAGCTAAAACATAAAGAAGAACGCCTAAAACGCCAAAGATTCCAGCCTTTGTCATTTTGGAATCTTGGTATTTAATTTGTATTTCGGCCTTTATTTTCTCTGCCCTTTCGCGATTTGCTTCTTGTTTAGCTTTTTCTGCAAGTTCATTGTCTTTATTCTGTTGTTCTATCTGCTTCTGATTTTCTTTATCTAGTTTTTCCACTAAATATACATTTAACTCTTCCAATGTTTTTGGAGCAAACAACGCTTTGTTGTTTTCATCTATCATAAAAGCGTATCTATCCGTACCATCCAACTGGAAGGCTAGGATGTTTTCGTCAACAAATGCCGTACGAAGCATCACAAAGCTATTATCTTCACCATTGATAAGAATTGATTTGTTTGCAAGTATATATTTCCAAGTCTTTACAGAACCAATGCCGTTCGTTGTTATCAATACAGTTCCATCCTCTTGAAAGATATACACTTGCTTTTCGCCTTCATCATTAAAAACTACCCATGCTTTATTGGAAAGCACAACTTTCGCATCAAGGCTCTCCGAGAACCTTTTATAGCGATTTAATGTCTCAAGCAAATATGTCTTCATAACCATTTACTATATTTTTTGTTACAACGTTCTATTATTATATAAATGATATGCCAAAGCATTGACAACCATCAGTGTATGTTTTCTGTAATTGCCTTGTTGTGAGTCAGAAAGAAGTTGCTCTGCATTTTTACGTTGAGTCACCCATCCTGCCAGCAAAGTCTTGGTATCAACTGCATATTTCTCCAGTTGACAATACAGTTGTTTGTATTCTAATGTACTGCCATACGACTTAATCAACTCTTTGTCTTGAGTTTCGTATTTCACAGTGACAAAAGCCTCCTGTAGCTCTTTACTCCAAACCGAAGTATCAATAACCTTCATCTTTGCGAATGATGGCTTTTGCTTATTGGCAAACAATTCATAATCATCCTTCAGGCAAGACATTCGGATATAAGCGATGTTCATTGGTGCATCTGCTTGACAGATAATCCCCATCGTACCACCAGTATAATAATACAATCTGAGATACATGGCATCAAACTTATTAAGCGAAGCCTGCAACTTGTTCCAGCAATCAGTCTCCTGCTTAAGGCAGTCTTTCAATGTTGGCAACAATGGCAGACTACCCAGTTTAGCAGAATAAGCTGCTATATTGTTCTTGTATCGTTTCTCTTGTTGGGTACACCACATTGCCATCCCAGAAGTTGTCTCCTCAGGATTTTCTGATGAATCAAAATACAAGTCACCAAATTTTGCGATGATTTCCTTTTGATAATCATCTTCATCTGATGGCATTGTATTAGCACCACAAACTTCTGCGCCATACCCAACATGGCGTACTGCTATTGCATTTCCGATAAAGAAAAACAATGCTATAACTATAATTGCTTTCTTATTCATAACATCGACTTTTTCTATTCTTACCAACTTTAGACTCAGTTATTGCCAAATCTGCCCCAAAGGTACGAAAAATATCTTTTCTGTTACTTTTTCTTGTTGCCTTTTAACAAAAAATATACTATTCCTATCGGGACTAAGAGATAAAACGAACATATTGCACATATAATCATTGCCGAATTTATCAAGCCTACAACACAACCCATTCCTCCTTCAGGGGTTCCATTTTTTCCTTTAAAGCGATCTGTCAATATCCAAGATAAGCCAAGCAACACAATCGCTGCTATAGCAAAATAGAAAGAAGTTTCCCAACCCAAGAAAAGAGTTGGAGCATCATCATATCTCGTCCAGTCAACCCCTGCATAAGCAACGTTTGTCAATAGAAGCAACGGACTTGACACTGCAATTCTTGCATGATGAGATTTTGATAAAAATGATAATATCATAGTTGTAACTTTTTAAATTAATATTTTATGAGATGGCAAAGTTAGTTCTTTTCTTGAAAACAGATGTATTACCTAGAGAAAAGCACACCTCCACAAGGCTTGTGGAGCCTAAACATTTGCAGCATCCACCACCATTTATTATTTTTGCAACCCAAATAACAATAAAAAACAATATACAATGGAAAGACTCTTTTTTTTCGTGATTGCCATTGCGTTAGTATTCGGCGATGATTGCCTGGGAAGAAACAGAAAGATTGGTTTCGGATGGGCTTTTGGTATCTCACTCATCAATGTGGTGATTGGTCTCATTGTCGTATTATGCTCTAAGAAGAAAACGCCAAATGAGCTTGAAAAGAAAAACTAAGTTGAAGATTTGGGGATGGGCATGTATTCTGATTGGAGTAATTAGCTTTATCTGTATCATTATGCGTGGCAACCCAAACCTCGGACCGAGCGTTTGGGTTGCCATAGGAGTTTATTTGTTATACAGGAAGAATACCTAAGAAAATTCACTTCCACTCCACAAGCTTTCTATCCAATGGTATCTTCTTGGGTTCGCCACGGTTACCATCAATGAAATAACTCCCGGCTAAACTTTCATCAAACTGAAGAGTGAAGGCTTGGCGGATACGGGCACATTTCTCATTGATAGAATTAGACAATGGATTCGTCAGGGCTTCGATGCTCTGGCGAATCTTCTCTTCTGAAAGATGAGCCCCATTGCTGTTCGATTTCTTGCGAATATCCACATAGATATCATATAGCTCTTCCCTATAATCCGACAGACATTTGAAAAGGATTCCCTCCTCATGACGCAAAAAGAGAATATACACCGCCTTTACCAATGGCTCCATCTTGATAGTCATATCATGATAGTCGGGCAGTATGATATCGTAATTCTCCGTGATGACCATTCTACTCAGGTTCTTGGGTGGAAAGAGATACTGCTTCAGCACCCAATCGCTTCCCCCACCAAGACGCAAATCCTGCACCTGCCGGTA
>ERZ772820.3367-NODE-3367-length-10324-cov-2.719739_pt1 | contig 10324 bp, 7 predicted proteins | sample MGYA00511377_ERZ772820 | MGnify/ENA primary metagenome ERZ772820 (study PRJEB29015, sample SAMEA2737684) | human gut metagenome | biome: human gut; feature: human-associated habitat; material: faeces | place: China | collected 2012 ...
TCCGCCTGTTATGCGTGAAATATGCAAGGGAAGCATTGACGAACAGAAGAAAAACGCAGAGCATTTACTACAGAAAAATGAGATCCTAATGCAGGATATGCTCAGAACAATGAATGATATACGTGCGATATTCTACTCTGAGATCACCGAAAAAGAAACCAAATAAAATGATAAAAAATATAGAATTTAAGGTGCTTTTCTTTTGTTTTTCGGAAAGAAAGTGAGAAAATGCTGTATGGCATTATACAGAAACGTTATGGCATTATACAGAAATGTTATGGCAACGTACAGAAAGCGTATGGCAAGCTACAGAATTTGTATGGCATTGTACAGAAAAGTTATGGCAACGTACAGAAAGCGTATGGCATTGTACAGAAAAAAGTGCAAAAATACCCCACTTTCAGGACGGATAAAGCTCGGTACTACCGAGCTTTCCAACGGTTGCTGGGGCATACCTTTATGCTCTTGTGTCTTTCACTGGGTCTTGGAGTGGTCTTAGCACCGAAATTGCACAAATATGGAAACAAGAAAGAGGGTAAAAAGAATGAAGAAAACAATAGCTATCACCGAGGAGTGCAACCAGCTTTTGAAAGAGCTAGCTGAGAAAAATGATACCACAGAGTCGAAGATAGTCAAGTGGGCGATCGAGGAGTACGCTGCACGGAACAAGCCCGAACATCCAGATGAGATCGTGGAGATCAGGCGTAGGATCGTCAAGATACAGGAACAGAATTTTCACCTGCTGAATATGCTCAACTCATTCATTGAGAAAATGCAGTTCACAGATGACGAGGGTTACTTCTCAGCAGAAGATCTCCCCTGCCGCTGGATGGAGGAGAGCAAGAACGAATATCATCAGAAGCAGTTGAAGAACAGACTTGAAGCGATCAATAAGAAATAGGGAGATGTCTTATGTCAACACCTGCAGTAGTATTCTCACTGGGTTTCACCTATGATTGGGCAATAGGCGGCTACGACTTTCTGGAATACATGGATCGTCCAGAAGCCTTTGATAAGACCCGTCACCTCAATGACGAATACAAGGACTTCATCGACTATATGTCAAACTCAGAAAAATCAGACGGACTATTCAATGCACAGTCTGACCTGCTAACTGAAAGTGACAAAGAAAAATACCGTCAGATCGAAACAGTGAGCCGTGACGCAGGCTGCCCTAAGTATTACGGTGTTGTATCCTTTGATAACAACTCATAGAGAACGGGTTAATGACGAGCGACGGCAAGCTTGATGTCCATGGGATAAAGGAGTTAGGTCGTGAGGGTATCAACGCCATGATATCAACGTCCAATAAGCTCGACAATGACAACGTGTATTGGACAGGAGCGATACATACCAATACTGATAACATTCACATACATTTCTCCATATGCGAATATGAGCGGCGTGAGGACCGCTGTAAGGTATATCGTGACAAGGATTGTATCGAGGTCAAAGCATTCGATAAACTCAAGTCAAAGATCGTGAACAGAGTCATTGGCAGTGATTATTCAAGGCAGCTCACTGAGCTTGAAAGGAAGTCTATCAAACCAGCTCTGTCATCAGGGTACAACGGTTGTGCCGAACAGCTTATCAGGCTTGCCGACAAGCTGCCTCCTGAAGGAGGTTGGCAATATGGCAGACCTAAGATGAGAGCATTTCGTGACGATATTGACCGAACAGTTGATGCAGTTATAGCCTCGGATCCACAGCTCAGCTCCCTCTGGAAGCAGTACAACGATATGCTTGACAGCAGTACAGAATATCTCCGAAAGATCTACGGCGAGGGCGAGCGTCATCTGTACGCTACCTTCAAGCCGAACAGACTTGAAGATTTTCATAAGGAGCTTGGCAATCAGCTTCTCGATGATCTTGCACCCCTTGCCGAACAGCTCCGTGCTTCTGCCCTGCCGCAGGCTCATCCTTCCGAAAATGAAAACAGCGAACAGTTTCTGCCGCCACAGTACGATGAAGATACAGGCATCATAATGGATATGCCAGAATATTCGCAGCCAAACAGCTTTGACGAGGAATATTACAATTCACTGTATGCCTCTATGGACGCTCATCCTTCCGAAAATGAAATGTGGTTTGACGAGCCTCCTATTCCTGAAGCTGACCTGTATCCATATCCGCAGGAATTTCATCTTTCCGAAAAAGAAACGAAATCACAGCTCAGAATTGAATGGTCAGACAGATACAAGCAGGCGCTTGATCTCATGTACGGCTCACGAACAGCCAACGGCAAGGAGTTACCCAAAGACCTGCCTGCAGCGCTTGAATTACTTGCCCAGGAAAGCGATAGTGGAAACGTTCTTGCAACTTATGACCTCGGCAAGCTCTATCACATAATGTCAGATGAAAATTACGATCTCTCCCCACTCAGCGAACAGAACTATATTGAGGCGCTTGATGGTTTTCAGAAACTATTGGACAAACAGCTTCCAAGCTGGCAGCATTCCTACTTATGCTACAGGGTCGGTAAGATGTATGACAAGGGACTTGGCACGGTGCAGGACTACAAAGCTGCAAGAGAATACTATGAAAAAGCAGGCGAGAACAGATTTGCATACTTCTCCCTGGGCAATATGTATAAGTTTGGTTCTGGTGTCGATGTGGATATGACCATGGCAGTCAGCTATTATGAGAAAGCTCTTGCTTGCAAAGGTGATATGCCTTTTGCAAGCTTCAATATCGGACAAGCATATGAGCTTGGACAGGGTGTTAAAGCTGATGAACAGAAGGCGGCAAAGTATTACGCTCAGGCACTCGCTGGATTTACTGCGATATACGAGAAAAGTCACGAGGACAGCATAAGCTATCGACTAGGCACTATGTATCTAAAGGGAAAAGGAACAGACGTTGACCTGAAAAAAGCGGAAAAATACCTACTGGAGTCTGCTGACAATGGAAACAATCAGGCTCAGTACCAGCTCGGTAAGCTGCGTCTTGCTCAGGATCGCATTGATGAAGCAGAACAGCTTTTTATCAAGTCTGCAGAGAAAGGTAACGTCTATTCAGCTTTTTCTCTCGGACGGATATACATGACCGAAGAAAAGCGAGATGACAGCAAAGCCGAACAGTTCCTGAAACAATACCTTGCTGGGTCTGATGATGAGCTTGGAATTGGAGAATATGCTCTCGGCAAGCTCTATATCTCTCAGGATCACATTGACGAAGCAGAACAACTCTTTATCAAGTCCGCAGGGAAAGGCAACGCTTATTCAGCTTTTTCTCTCGGACGGATATACATGACCGAAGAAAAGCGGAATGACAGCAAAGCCGAACAGTTCCTGAAACAATACCTTGCTGGATCTGATGATGAGCTTGGCATTGGAGAATATGCTCTCGGCAAGCTTTATTTGACTCAGGATCGCATTGACGAAGCAGAACAGCTTCTTATTTCATCATCCGAAAAAGAAAATCTGTATGCCTCATATAAACTTGGAAAGCTGTATCTTACAGATAGAAAGCTTGACTATACAAAAGCTGTGAAATATCTGAAGCCATGTGCTGACAAGGCAGACAATGAATACGCTCAGTACGCACTCGGCTGTATCTATCTGAAAAAGGAGCATTACGATCGCAGGTTAGCAGAAAAATATCTTCTTGAGTCGTCAGGTCACAATAACTCGTCGGCTCAGCTGAAGCTAGGTCTGATGTACCGAGAAGAACAGAAATACCGCCAGTCAGATTACTGGATGAAGCTTGCTGCACAAAACGGTAACGAATATGCACAGAAAATTCTTGCAGAGCGTCACGAACAGATAAGAATGAAGCTTCATCTTGGGGCAACGGCGAACAGCGTCATGCGGCGTGTCTGCATCAATATGCAGACAAAGGCTCAGCAGCTTCTTGCCCAGGTGGAGCGTGACGAACAGGAACAGAAATACAAACAGGCTATAAGTCAGACTTATAGCCGATAATACACCCTACCACACGTGGTAGGACAAGGGGGATAAGAAATGAATAATGATGAGCATAAAATACTAAAGACAATAGGACGGATACTGCTTCTTATTATCCTTACAGCGACAATAGTAGGAGTCGTATGTCTGGTATTTAATCTGCTTGATGAGCTGTCCGCTATAAACAAGGCAGCTCAGACCAATCAAGGCAAAGTTGGTGAAATGTGGGCGAGTTTTTCTATTCGGAAAGAATATTTCTGGACAAAGCCTGAGCAGCTTGAGGTCAGCGATCTTTTTTTCTTATCTTTCGTCATATCTTTGGTTATCTTTGCAAAAATATCACGACAGATAGAAATAAAGAGAGGTTACAAAGACCTCGAAGGCAGCGACAGATGGGCAACAAAGCGAGAGCTTAACAAAAACCTTATAAGAATACCTGAAAAGGAGCTTTACAAAGCCGGAAAAACAGGACCGCTCATAGCCTGCAAATATGGGTATTTCTATGTTGACCCAAAGAACAACCACTCCCTTATAATCGGCACAACTGGCTCTGGTAAAACTCAGTCACACGTTCTTCAGCAGGCACGAGTATTCGCCTGTGGCAAGGACAAACAGTCCATGATATTCAATGACCCTAAGGGAGAGATATTTTCTTCCACCTACCCTATAATGAAAAAAGAAGGTTATAACGTAGTCATATTAAATCTAAGAGACACGAACAGATCCTCACGGTGGAATCCACTCACATTTATAATCAATGAGTATATACACTGCGTAAAGAACAACCTTGACCTTTCAAAGGTATCCGAGTATATCGACACAATGGCGTCAACCTTAACGAACAATCCGAAATCTGATCCTATATGGCCTTCATCTGCAAAGTCACTGCTTTCAGCTCTGATACTTTACATGATCGAGCAAGGATATAAGCATGACAAGCTCGATAAGGTCAATATGTATTCTGTTTATCAATTCTTTATTGAATATGGTCAGGAGGTTGAGGAAACAGATCCATTCGGAAACGTAATTACAAAGAACAGACTTGACGAGATATTTAAGAGCCTGCCTGTAGGGTCCCTTGCAAAGGCAGCATATGCAACATCAAATTTTGCCAAGGGCGACATGAGAGCCAGCATATTCGCAACCCTAGCGGACAATATCCGCATATTTGGTCTTGACACGGGTATCGCACAACTGACCTCAGGCAATGACATAGACCTTGACGAGCTTATCTCTTGCGGAAAGCCCTTTGCAATATACATGATCATTCCTGATGACCGCCCTACAAGACACGTCATAGCCTCAATGTTTATCAATCAAAGCTATCTCAGTATGGTAGAATATCTCACAAGGAACAGTATGAAAGCGCTGCCACGCCGAGTGAATTATATACTAGACGAGTTCTGCAATCTTGTGACCATACCTGGTATGGATAATAAAATAACTGTATCTCGAAGCAGAAATATAGGCTGGCACTTGTACATACAGGGCTTGAGCCAGCTTGACGCCAAGTATCATGACGACTCCAAGACTATCCGTGAAAACTGTGCAAACTGGGTATACATCTATTCAGGCGATCCTGACACTAACCAGTTCATCAGCAACATTCTCGGAAGCAGAACAGTACAGTATAAGACGTACTCAGGCAAGCTCTCAGAGGAGCTTTCAGAGAACAGAGCATATAAAGGGAAACAGCTTAAAACACCGACGGAGCTTGCCGTTCTTCAAGAGGGTGACACCATCGTTAAGCACCACCGTATGTACCCTATTGAGTCAAATTTCAAGTTCTTCTACAAGCTCAATCTTGGCACTGCAGAGCTTGACGATATAGCTTTTTCTTCGGAAGGAAAAGCTCTCGTCGAGATCCTTATTCCGTTTGAAATACTTATGCCTCAAAAAGCTGGTCAGGAGGATCATCTGTCCGAAAAGAACAGTAGTGATGATGGCTTGCACCAGCATCCAGCAACAGCTATCCCGAACAGATTTGTTGACTCACCTGACAGTGTGGTGATATCTCCACAGAAAGCCGCTCTTGAAGCTATCGATGAAGCTACAAACGGCGAATGGAGCAGAGCTATGCAGGAGATTGACATAGATACCCTTGAAAGGCTCCTCAACAGAGCCAAGATCAAAAACAGAAGCACTATAACATACGAACAGTTTGAAATGCTGAGCAATATGATACTCAGGAAGAAACAGCAAACTGTTTTATCAAACATAACGTAAAGAGGTCAATTATGAAATTCAGCTACTATTACCTGCCGAACAGCCTTGTAGAAAAGAAAATGCTGCCATCAGACTTTGCTGTGGCAGCATTTCTCTATTCTATGGCACAAGCCTACGGAAACAAAAACCTGTACGGCATATACGTTAAGGTGAAGCAGACTACAATAGCAGAAGCCTGCGGCATAAGTGTGGAGTCCGTAGCAAGGGCAACTAAAAGGCTCATTACATCAGGCGTTATCATATCCAGAGAGCGCTGCGTCAAAGCTAACAGACATCTTAGCACATATACATACACTCTTGCAGAGATAGGATCTCGTTTCTTTCGGGTGGACAGAAAGGCAGCTAAACGTCTGACAGCAAAGGAACTCAGGTGCTACTGTGCTTTCTGTAAATGTAAACAGAACAGCAGCAAAATGTTTTTCCACAGCTACTCAGACCTTGCCAAAATGCTCGGTATGAAGCGCAGCGAGCTAATGGCAATAGTGGACAAGCTCATTTCTCTCAAAGTCATACACAAGCGCTATCAGGTCACATCATGCGGTGACTTTGGAGAGAACAGATACTATGTTTTTGAGTTCGTTACTGGGCATATCCGAAAAAAGTGCAAAAAAAGGACCGCTGCCCAAAGCGGTCCTCACAAAACTCATAACCCAGCAACCCCTAGAAAATCACTGAATTTACATAAATTCTACCACAAACTAGGGAATTTGTCAAGGGGTTATGTGAAAAATTGTGAAAAAAATCGTGCGGAACCCCATTTTATGTTTAAGGGTAGGGGCGATTTTGACAGGTCATATCTATGACCCACTTAGTTTTATCTATCCGAAAAAAGAATAATTTATGTTAGGAGAATATGTTATGATAAAAGACAAAACTTTATATGACTTACAAAACCTTGTTCGCAAGCTTGTTTCAGACAAGAACAGCATTGATGACGTGAGAAGCTTTCTTTTGCAGCTCATTTTCTGCTTTTACTGTGAGGAAAGTGGAATTTTCCTGGGAAAGCCCTTTACTCAGCTTGTTTTAAACTCTGAAGCTTCGTCTTTTCCGTCAAGATTTATGCAGCTTATCGCCTCCCTGCCGCCCTTCATGGCTAAACCACAACAACTTTTTCTTTCGGAGGATACTCACCACGCTATGAAGAAGCTTTGCCGTATAAGCTGGAATGACGTAAATCCGAGCATAATGGGAGCTGTACATCAGGCTGCACTTAGCCGTTCTGATCAGCGTGCAACAGGGACGCACTACACCTCACTGCGTAACGTTCACCGTGTTATCGACAAGCTGTTGATAGACAAGCTTCTTGACCAATTTTCGGAAACAAAAAGTGCCGAAGAAATCGCTGTGCTTTACGAACAGCTCGGTAAGATCTCTGTATTCGACCCTGCCTGCGGCGGCGGAAATTTTCTTATCGAGTCCTATCTTGGGCTATCCGCAATGCGTCTTATAGCCTCCCGTGGAATATCATCGGTCAAGCCTCTGAGTACCAGAAATTTTCATGGTTTGGAGCTTTCTGAAGAAGCTGCCTGCATATGCCGAACAGCTTTGTTTGCCACAGCAAGACTTGAGGAGAAGCGCTATGCCGAACAGTTTAAAACGCCCCTATCTCCCGTTGACCTCTCCGAATGTGGTGATATACGCTGCATAGACGCTCTAAATTTTGACTGGGATAAAATTTCCGCCGACTATATCGTAGGAAATCCACCATTCATGTTTAACCACAAAGAACAGTCTTTCAGCCAAACACAGCTTTTTGCCGACTCCGCTTCAGCGTCAGTAGACTACTCTGCAGGCTGGATAATTAAAGCCGCACAGTATTGTGCCGCTCATCCACGAACAGAATGTGCGTTCCTAACTACCAATTCTGTTTGTCAAGGCTCGCAGGTACAGTTCATCTGGGAGCCTGTGACTGACAAGTACAAAATGCACATAAATTGGGCATACAAAAGTTTTCGCTGGGTATCAGATATATCAAACTCAAAGATAGACCTGAGCTGTGTTATAACGGCTTTCAGTGCTAAAGATATGCCTGACAAGCAGCTTATGACAGTATCCGATGACGGTCATGATAGTGCCAGAACAGTTTCACATATCAACGCTTATCTGACAGAATATGACGACATATATCTCTACCCTGAAGGACTTGACGATCGACGCCCGACAATGCTCCTAAGACGGCGAACAGAAACGCCGATCCTTACAAGATACCAAGCCGAACAGCGAACAGAAAGCGGACTTCTTACTTGCAGATTTATAACGGCGCACAATATGCTGGCGACAACAATGCGCCAATATGTTGTGACTGACGGCGGATACTCGAACAGTATTGTCATTCCCCGTCATTCCTCCGAAAAAAGAAAATATGTACCGCTTATCTACTGCAAAGAGCGTGTTATGGTCAATGACAGCGTGTACATAATACCAAACACAGACCTCTTCGTTTTCGGCTTGCTATCATCATCAATGCACAATGCCTGGGTAAGAATGTTTTGTGGACGTCTTGATATGCGTATCCGATACTCAAACATCCTATGCTACAAGAACTTCCCTTTTCCTGAAGATATCACCACTGAACAGAAAGAAAATATCGCTCGGCTTGCTGCAAGGATACTTGAGCTGCGAATGAATTACAAAGACCAGCCACTCGGCAATGTCTATAATGACCTACCGCCTGAGCTGCTGCTTGCCCATATCAATCTGGACAAAGCCGTTGAAAAGCTTTATGGCGAACAGCTTTTCTTCAATGACGACGCACGTCTCAAAGTTCTGATCAAGCTTTTCAATAAACAGAGAACAGGCAGCCCCTAACGCGATCTGCCTGTATTTTTGCGTCTGCGTATAATGGCTGGATGTCTAACTGGAATTTCTGCACTTGCCGCAACAGCTTTTTCTTTCGGCTCGTACTCGTTTGACTGCACTTTAGCCAAACGTCTTTCGAGAACAGCCTCAAGCTTTTTGAAATCACAGCAACGGCGTGTGAGGTTGATTGATTTTTCAGGACTTTGAGTAATTAAGCGATAAAGCTTGTTCGCCTTTTTAATTATATTATCAATGTTATCATTACACCAGTCGAGCTGATTATTTAGCAACTCCTTATATTCTCTTTCTTTCGGAGTATCACTACTGCTGGGACGAATGTCTAACTTTTGGATTACATCATTTGAAACTGGAATCATATTATTAAAATTAAGCGCTCCAATCAAACAATTATTTGAATCCAATATTTTAGAAAAATCAAGATCATTTTTCATCTTATTATGCTTAGGCTTAGGCGATGTCATTGGAATACAGTAATTATGCTGTTTCATAATAATTATTATTCCCACAAAAGGTCTATTTTCTTTATGTTGTTGAGGTGACACTGACATAACTCTATTATCGGCATTAGCCAAATCACGAACATATTTGACATCTAATGTATACAGATGTAATCTCCTCTTTTTCATACTTCTCACCCGTTTCTCATTAAAAAGGCTGCGATATAAATACCGCAGCCAAGTTTTTTATAGGTCCCACTCACAGTAGGGTCCACTGCTTTTAAAACTCCCACTCACAGTAGGGTCCACTGCTTTTAAAACTCCCACTTATACGGTAGGGACTACCTCTTTTTACAAAGGTCAAAGACCTCCATATGATAAGCATTGCTTATCTTCACTTATATTATACTCTACTTGCGACAAAATGTCAAGTAAAATTCAACATAAAAAAGCAGCACACCTGTACTGCTTTTGATCCTATTTGCTCGGTAGGGCTCCCGCCTTTTAAAACTCCCATTTATTTTATACGGTAGGGTCCCCGTCTTTGATAGCTCCCATTTATTTTACACGGTAGGACTCCCGTCTTTAATAACTCCCATTTTTGCACGGTCAGGACAACCGCTGCAAGCTCATCAAGCTTACAACACTGATATTATACAACACAAACAACAGAATGTCAATAATGCAATTAGCAATTTAATATAATTAATTAGCGAGATCTACCCACCTTTCTTCGTCTGCGTATGACAGCAGGATGAATTGCAGGCACATCAGCGCTTGCAGCAACTGCTTTTTCTTTAGGCTCAATATTCTGTTTTACTGATATACCAATTTCAGAATGAAAATATTGCAAAGTAGAATATCTATATTTCTTTGAAGAAAAATCATCTAATTCTCCAGCTACATATTTTTTATACCCACTAACATACGCTGAAA
>ERZ772820.3371-NODE-3371-length-10313-cov-2.647787_pt1 | contig 10313 bp, 10 predicted proteins | sample MGYA00511377_ERZ772820 | MGnify/ENA primary metagenome ERZ772820 (study PRJEB29015, sample SAMEA2737684) | human gut metagenome | biome: human gut; feature: human-associated habitat; material: faeces | place: China | collected 2012 ...
ATCTTATCAAACCTTTTTCGAAATGTCAACACCATTTTTCGATTTTTTTATTTTTTTTCAACTATTTAAACTTTTGCAATTTTATATATTGTATTTCTTACCTCTAAAAAGCGGCTCCTGAATAACCGGAAGCCGCTTTTTTACTGCAAATTTCGTTTCTCTGATTCCTTCTCCACATGAACAGATCATTATAAATCATAATACCTCTGGAATTCTGCCGGATGGGGAATCTGAGATACCTCCCGGCTCTCCAGCCTCTTCTTCTCCAGCCATATTTCAATCAGACGTTCCGGGAACACGCCTCCCGCCGTCAGGTAATCATTATCAGCCTCCAGGGCAGCAAGCGCCTCATCCAAAGTCTTTGGCAGGGACTGAATCTTTGCTTTTTCTTCCTCCGGAAGCTCGTAAAGATTACAGTCAAACGGCCCCCAGCCATGTTTTTCCGGATCAATCTGGTTCTTAATGCCATCTAGGCCCGCCATCAAAATCGCCGCATATGCGTAATAAGGATTCGCTGTTGCATCCGGATTTCTCAGCTCAAACCGTTTTGCCTTTGGCGTCTTGGCATAAGCCGGAATTCTGATCACGGCACTTCGGTTGGACGTGGCATATCCAATCGTTACCGGTGCTTCATATCCCGGTACAAGACGTTTGAATGAATTGGTGGACGGATTGGTAAAGGCACACAGGGACGGAACGTGCTTTAACAGCCCTCCTATAAAGTAATGGGCCGTCTTGCTCAGCCCGGAATACCCTTCCTCATCATAGAAAACCGGTTCCCCCTCTTTCATCAGAAGCATATGGACATGCATTCCATTGCCTGCCTCCTGATAAATTGGTTTTGGCATAAAGGTGGCGGTTCTTCCATCCTGAATGGCGGCGTTGTGGATCACGTATTTGATAATCATGGTCTTATCCGCCATGTCCACCATATCTCCCAGTTCTACTTCGATCTCCATCTGGCCAGAGCCGCCCACTTCGTGATGGTGGTATTTGACATCCACGCCCCACTCCTGAAGCATCATACACATTCTGCTTCTTAATGTATACGCCGAATCCTGAGGTGCTGCAATGTGGTACCCGCCGCCGGCCGGCACTTGAAATCCCTTATTATCGGCGCTCTCCCTGCCGCTGTTCCAGGCCGCCTGTCTGGTATCCACGGTAAATGCCATGCGCTGCGGCTCCACCATATAGCTGACATGATCAAATAAATGAAATTCGAATTCAGGCCCGATCAGCATCTGATCCGCGATTCCCTGTTCTTTCATATATTGGATGGCTCTCAGACTCACATTTCTTGGATACTGGTCAAAGGGTCTGTTCTCCTTCCCTATCACACATACATCTCCGCACATGGTCAGAGTCGGAATCTCTGTAAATGGATCCACCACGGCAGTCCCCGGATCCGGGATGAATACCATATCGCTTTTTTCCACCGGAGCATACCCATAGTTCGATCCGTCAAAACCAATCCCCTGCGTAAAAATCTCTTCATCAAACCGTTCAACCGGAATCGTAATGTGTCTCCACCGGCCGTTTAAATCCGTCATCTTGAAATCAATCATCCTGATTCCCTTTTCTTTGCAGATGCGCAAAACCTCTGTACTCTTTGACATATTTTCCCCTCCAAATCTGAATGGCAGTTAAAAGATCTGCTATCATGATTCTACCATATTTTTGAGAAAATATCGTCCATTAAATCCGTTTTTCTACATTTTTATTCCATGAGTCTGCACATAAAAAACAGGGCTCCACGGAAAATGAAAAGTATCGAACAATGCAGATGCTGAAGGAAGGCTGAACAGCCTTTATCGAAGACAGCAGCGCGGGCAGCGAATCCGTTTGACTTCGCTGCCCGCGGGAATAAACTGCTTCTGCATCTCTTGATTACTCATATTCCAAAACATTCAGCCAGTGGTTTAAAAGCTTCTCTTCTTCCGGAATCCCTTTCGTCTTTCTCGAAGCCGCTGCAATGGAGAGCCACTGCTGCACGTAGTGTTTCGCTGTTTTGCTCTTTCGGCAGTAAAGCTCTAAATACTGATCCGCAGTCTCAGCATCCTCAAGCGTCAGCAGCAGATATGTATTCGCTGCGTCGGCGGAGGCATTTCCCTGCGTCGTATGAGACCAGTCCAGGATATGACACGTTCCGTCTTCACTGACAATGATATTTCCCGGGTTAAAATCCCCGTGAAGTACGCAAGCGTGCTTTGGCATGCTGTCCAGACGGCCCCGGATAATAAAACGGGTATTGGGACTCAGCGCTTCACAGGTGCTGATCTGGCGGTCCAGCTTCTCCCTCAGCTTATTTAAAAGCGGTGACCGCTTACTGTGAACAAGGAGCTGCAGATCGACAAACTGTTCTAAATACTGATTCCGGTTCTCCGGCTCCTCCTTCATCAGCTGCGCCATGGTCTTTCCGCTGACATATTCCTGAACAATGGTCCATTCCCCCTGTTCCGTCACGTTTACACTTACTATGCCCGGGATCGGAAGGCCCGTTTCTTCTATTCTTGCCTGGTTTAATGCTTCATTTAGAATATCTGCTTTGGGGAACGAACGGTCAAATACCTTATATACCAGGTTCCCCTCCCTGTAGACCACCTTGTTGCTGCGTTTTGCCAGTATCTCCCTCTGTTCCATAGCCTCTTATCTCCTCTCAGGATGTATTTGGAAATTATACTCTATTGTACCAGACACAGGGAGCGTTGACCAGCAGATTCCGGTCTGCGTTCGTCTCAGAAAGCTACAGTTTATGCCCTGCCTTCTTCCGGTAGATCAGATAAGAATATACACCGGGAATCAGGATCATGCTTAAAAATACAGTAAAGTACAGAGGCTCCATGTGGAAAAATCCCAGGATCATCATCAGAATACCGCCAATCATCCACACATATCCGGCCAGACGATGCGTCCGTGTCCAGTTCTCCTCATCCGCCAGAGTCCATGGCAGTTTAATTCCCAGAGTATAATTCTGTCTGCATTTCGGAAGATAATTGCCGATAACAACAAACAGCAAAGCGATCGGTACGCTTACCACGCTTACCACATTGATGGAAATACCAACCGCAGACAATACAATCACAAGCTGAACCATAACTGCCAGCAGTACAATGAACCAGCGTACAATCGTCATCAGCTCCTTCGAACGCCTGATATTTTCCCGCTTCGGGTCAATCACAGGAATCACATTGACAATCACCGCCATTAGAAGCATAAATGCCGGTATCCCAAAGGCCGCCATATTCCGGCTGGAATATCCGTTGACCTGGTTGTCGCTTCCCCAGTGGGTCGCTACCTGCTCCGGTAAGCGGCTGTAAAATACAATGGAAATGATAAATGGCACAAGGGCCAGTCCCCAGTACAGGAGATCCCGAGAGGTCAGTTTTCTGTCAGTCTTTTTCATGATGTTGTTCCTCCATTAATGTCTGAAGCCAGGAAAGCACTTCCTGGAATACGGTGGTGTTTAACTCATAGTAAATATATTTTCCTGATTTGCGGTCTTCGATGAGACCTGCCTGCTTCAGGATATTGAGATGATGGGAAATCGTGGCTCCTGATGTATCAAACCGTTCCACAATCTGCCCGGCCGTCATACTGCCCGGCTTCAGCAAGGTCAGAATTTCCCGCCGCGTGGGATCGGACAAAGCCTTAAAAGTGTCGCCAAAGGGCATGGCCTGCACCTCCTTTCGCCGCGTACGGCGTTAAAATAAAAATACATTTAGACGTTTATCTAATCGTCTAAATGTATTTTATCAAATAATTTCTCTGATGTCAATTGGAAATACCAGGAGCAGCAGCTCCTTACTCTGCCTCAGCCGGTCTTTTATCCATCAGCCGGACCGCGTTGACATTCCGTCGGAAGGAATGAAATGCAGCCCATTCAACCGGACTGTTCTCAAAAAATGCTGCTGCCGAGGCCAGTACCGCATTTAAGTCCCAGGCGATAAAATCCAGATAGCCGCAGTAAATACCGGTAGCTCCTCCCAAAAAAGTCATCGCATCATCACCGGCGTTTTCAAGCACATACGCTATGAGCTCATCCCGAAAATCCAGAACCACCCGGCCGCGTTCCTCCTCATGTGCAAAGCTGTCCAGGGGATAGCAGAGAAATCCAGCCGTCACGCCATCCCGGTGGAACTCGTCCATAATATCGCCCTCTCCCCGAAGATATTCGTTAATGACTGCAGCACACCGGGTACTGCCTGCAAACACATCCAGCCTCCAGTCTGCCTCCGGATTCTGGTCCGGTACCATCTCATAGCCGATGAAGCTGTTCTCCAGAAAGTGCTCAGGGTCACTGGAACATTCGATATCCATCTTTTTAAGTATCTCCGGAAGCTCGTCTAGCAGGACCGGCACTGCATCCTTCGGTGTATCAAGCACCTGGAAGTCCTCCACCAGTTCCATCGCAGCAAGTTCTCCCAGTATCTGATCCAGAAGGGTAGATAACAGCCACCACACCTTACTCTCATCCGTTTTAAAAAGCGGCAGCAGTTTTTCACAGTAAAGCTCCAATGAGATATGCTTACTCTGGGACTGTTCTTCCGTTTTCTCAATCCATACCTGTACGTCCTGGCCGGAGACCATCTCACCGAAAGCGCCCAGGCTGTAGCCACGGGAAGGCTGTCGGCCCACCAGAATGTTCCAGAACGGAAGATGGAGCATGGCTCTGGAAGTAGACAAGCTCAAACAGTTTGGTTCTTTTCCCCTCAGGAGTCAGGATCAGTTCGTACTTTTTCCCGTTAAACCCTAATTCAAAGCTCACATCCGAAAAAACGGCAGACAGCAGACCGGAACACGTTTCAATCAGCTCCTCTCTGACCGCCCCCTGGTCTTTCTGATCCATCAGTGCGCGAAGACGGGCTTCGCCCTTTTCAAATACGCTCCAGCCCTCTGCCGTTTTCTCCCGGAAAGACTGCTCAAAATAAGGAAGAGCCGGACCTGCAATATTATTGTAGGCCCGCGCCAGTTCGCTGATCAATTCCGGCGTCCGTTCTTCAACCGGCATCCCCTCGATCGCATCAATGATTTTCTGATATTCGTCGTTTTCGTTCCATTCCTGTAATTGCTCTGTCAGCTTCATATGCTTAAACTCCCTTTTTGTACGGCTGTTAATCACCGTATTCTATGGTGTTATTATAGCATGTATGAAATATGACAGAAAGCATTTTTTGCTTTACGTCTGCACGCTCAACTCTTCTCTCCCGCCAGCATCTCATCTAACGTCCGCCAGCCCAGCACCGCGCACTTTACACGGGAGGGCATGTGGGATATATCCTGCAGGACGGCCGCTTCCTCCAGCACCTCTAAGTCTGCCTCCTCCGCCGTACCTCTGATCATTTGAAAGAACTTTTCAGCCAGCTTCACGGCCTCTTCCTTCTTTTTTCCAATCACCAGATCCAGCATCATATCCGCGGAAGCCTGTGAGACAGCGCATCCGTCGCCTACAAAAGAGCCCTCCCGGATTATCCCGTCCTCCACCTTCAGTTTCAGCAGGATATCGTCCCCGCAGCTGGGATTAACGCCCTCCAGCACCAGATTGGCATCCGGCAGATCGTGCTTGTGAGCCGGGTGAAGATTGTGTTCCGTCAATACCTCATTATAAAAGCTTCTATTCTCCATATCCCATCTTCCTCCTGATTCCGGCAGCACTCTTCAGGAATGCCTCTATTTCCTCTCTGGTATTATAAAAATAAATGCTGGCTCTGGTGGCAGATGGAACCTTTAAATATTCCAGCAGCGGCTGGGCACAGTGATGCCCCGCACGGACGGCGATTCCATCCGCATCCAGAATTGCACTCACATCATGGGGATGAACCCCGTCTACGGTAAAGGTCACGATGCCGCAGTGTTCATCAGGTTTTTCCGATCCCAGAACATGTACGTGCGGTATCTGTTTCAAACCTTCCAGGGCGGCAGCTGTCAGCTCCAGTTCCCGGCGCCGCACTTCATCAAATCCCACGGACTTTAAGTAGCAGACCGCCTCCTTTAATCCCCAGGCCCCTGCCGCATTGACGGTCCCCGCCTCAAACTTATGAGGGATCGGGGCGAATACGGCGCCTGTTCTGGTAACGGAATCAATCATTTCCCCGCCGGTTAAGAAGGGCGGCATCTCCTCCAGCAGTTCCCGCCTTCCATAGAGCACGCCGATCCCCATAGGGCCCATCAGCTTATGACCGGAAAAGGCCAGAAAATCTACCCCCAGCTCCTGTACATCAATTGGGATATGAGGAGCACTCTGTGCTGCATCCACCACCACAACAGCCCCTCGTTCTCTGGCCATGGCCGCAATCCGGCGTATCGGATTTTCACATCCCAGCACATTGGAGACGTGGGCGACAGCCACCAGTCTGGTCCGGTCAGTAAATGCCGCTTCCAGCTTCTCCTGAGAAATCCTGCCATCCGGTTCACATTCCAGGAATCTCAAAACCGCGCCTGTCTTCCCGGCAGCCATCTGCCAGGGCAGCAGATTGCTGTGATGCTCCATAATGCTTACCAGAATCTCATCTCCTGCCTTAAGCTTTGATAATCCGTAGCTGTAAGCTATCAGATTCAAGCTTTCTGTCGTATTTCTGGTGAAAATGATCTCGTCGGCTGAAGGAGCATTGATAAAACGCCGAACCTCTTCTCTGGCCTCCTCCAGCCACTTTGTCGCCTCCATGCTCAGTTCATAAAAACCCCGCATGGGGTTCGCATAACACTGCTCGTAAAAGTCGCGCTCTGCCCGGAGTACGCAGCCGGGCTTTTGGGCCGTTGCTGCGCTGTCCAGATAAATGACCGGATTATTTGCCAAAAGCGGAAAATCCTCATGATATGGATTTCTGTTTTCCATTCTCCTTCACCTCCTTCAGATAATTGTGTACCATCTGCTCTGCAGCTTCGTCTCCGCTCTTCCTGCAGACAGCCTCCAGTCTGGCCCTTGTAATCATTGCTTCAGCTTCCTCGCGTCTCATGCCTCTGGAACAGAGATAGAATAAGAGTTCCTCGTCCAGCCTTCCAATGGTAGCTCCATGGCTGCCTAAAACGTCCTCCTCGGCGCAGAGAATCAGAGGAATGGTCTGATTGACCACATCGTCTCCGAAAAGCAGTACATCCTCTTTCTCCTCGCCCTCTGCCCCGACGGCTCCCGACTTAAAATCAATGGTTCCGCGGAAAAGCTTAAAGGCTCTGTCCCGCAGCACGCCGCCTGCCAGGATCCGGCTGCTTGACCGCTCCCCCCGGTGATCTGCTGTATAGTTCATATCAAACCGCTGATTTCCTCTTCCCAGGTAGCCGATGTCCGCATTCAGAACGCTGTCTCTCCCTGCTAAATCTGCCCGGCAGCCCGCGTAAGTTTCTGATCCGCCCAAAAACAGCTGTACTACCTCCGCAGCTCCGTCTTCTTCACAGCGGCCGCCGATATCGTTTAAAAATCGATATCCGCTTCCCAGCAATTGAAGCTGGATCAGCTTCAGTCTGCCATTTTTATTCACTTGAAACCGGGTTTGAACTGCAGCCAGACCTGCCGCTTCCGGCGGCGAGGTGAAATCCATAATCACGGTTAAGCATTCCCCTTCCCTTACCAGAAGTTCCACCGGCTGAAAGCTCTTCCCACCATCGCTGCAGACAAAGTGCAGCGCGGCACGTTTCTTCTCCTTCAAGGGCCCGGACTGAATCCTGATCGCCGCTGTCCCGGCCTCTCCGGCCAGGCGGTCCATATCTTCCCCCATGCCGGTCGGAAGAACTGAAATATCCTCATTCCACGGTTCTGCTTCCCCAAGCCCTTCCGTTATCACTGTGGGGGATTCCCCCGCTTCTATCTGTTTTAGGTCCGCCTCATTCATCCTGAGCCAGTTCCAGGTTCTGGCCGGCAGCCTGTTTATTGTTAAATCAAGTCCCTGTCCCATAGGGAACCTCCTTTCCGCTCTCCTGTGAAAGCCTCCTATCCAATACTCCCCTTCATCTCCAGCCGGATCAGATGATTCATCTCTACCGCGTACTCCAGGGGCAGCTCCTTGGATACCTGGTCCGCAAAACCACTGACGATCAGTGCTCTGGCATCCTCCTCACTCAGTCCTCTGGACATGAGATAAAAGACGGCTTCATCGCTGATTCTCCCAATCCTGGCTTCATGGCCGATATCTGCATCGGAAGTCCGGATATCCATAGCCGGGATCGTGTCTGACCTGGATATTCCATCCAGCATCAGAGACTGGCAGGACACAGCGGATTTGCTGTTCTTCGCTCCTTTGGCTACCACCACGGAACTGCGGAAGGTACTTACCCCTCCGCTCTTGGATATGGACCGGGTGTTCATATACGAAGTCGTCTCCGGAGCGGCGTGAACCACCTTCGCACCCGTATCCAGATTCTGTCCTTCACCCGCAAAAGTAATTCCTGTGAACTCCATTCTGGCTCCGCGGCCCTTCAGGATGCTCATAGGATATAAGTAAGAAACGTGTGAGCCGAAGGAACCGGATACCCACTCAATCGTGCCGCCTTCCTCCACCTGCGCCCGCTTGGTATTTAAGTTGTACATGTTTTTCGACCAGTTTTCAATTGTAGAGTAACGCAGCTTCGCATTTCTTCCCACATACAGCTCCACACAGCCCGCGTGGAGATTTGCCACGTTATATTTCGGCGCGTAACAGCCTTCAATAAAATGAAGGCTGGCCCCTTCATCCACGATAATCAGCGTATGCTCAAACTGCCCCGCCCCCGGCGCATTCAGCCGGAAATACGACTGCAGCGGTATTTCCACGGAAACTCCTGGCGGTACATAGACAAAGGAGCCTCCCGACCAGACGGCTCCGTGAAGCGCGGCAAACTTGTGGTCCGAAGGCTTCACCAGCTTCATAAAATGCTTTTTCACCATGTCCGCATAGTCACCCTTCAGCGCGCTCTCCAAGTCTGTGTATACCACGCCCAGCTCCGCCACCTCCTGGCGGACATTGTGATACACCAGCTCCGAATCGTACTGGGCACCAACTCCCGCCAGAGATTTCCGCTCCGCCTGGGGAATTCCCAGACGTTCAAAGGTATCCTTTATGGCCTCCGGCACATCGGACCATTTCGTTTTCATCTTTGTGCCTGGCCTCACATAGGTAGCGATATGGCTCATATCCAGTCCCTCCAGGGAAGGCCCCCAGTCGGGAACTTCCATGCTGTTGTAAATCTGCAGGGACTTTAGCCGGAACAGCTCCATCCAGAGCGGATCGTTCTTCTCTTTTGATATCTGCTCTACAATGGCCGGTTTTAAGCCTTCCTCTATACGGTACGCATCCGTTTCCTCATTTCGGATATCATAGATGCTTCTGTCAATATCATTTACATATGTCTTCTCTTCCATCTCGGTTTTCTTCCTTTCCGGAGACGCAGACTATCGGTCCGCCTGTTCCAAATACTGTTCAAACCCGTTTTTATTAATCTCTTCCACCAGGGAAGCTCCGCCTGTCTTCACAATCCGGCCGTCTATCATAATATGGGTTTTATCCACCCGCAGAGCCTCCAGGATCCGGGTGCTGTGAGTGATAATCAGCAGGCCTCCGTTCCGGTCCTTCTGATACTCCTCCACACCCTTTGACACGGTTCTGACCGCATCCACATCCAGACCGGAATCTGTCTCATCCAGAATTGCCAGCCCCGGCTTTAAGAGCAGCATCTGAAGAATCTCCGCTTTCTTTTTTTCACCTCCGGAAAATCCGACATTTAAATCCCGGTCTCCGTACGTCCGCTCCATCTGCAGGAGCTCCATGGCCTTCCAAAGCTCCCTGCGGAAATCCCACAGGCGCACTCTGGCGCCCCTTCGCTGTTCCACCGCATTGCGGATAAAGGTTCCCAGCGAAAGCCCGGGAACCTCCAGAGGGTTCTGGAAAGAAAGAAACATTCCGGCTCCGGCCCGCTTATCCGCTGTTTCCCCGTTCATAAGCTTCCCCTGAAACCGGATCTCTCCCTGCGTCACTTCATAGCGGGGATTGCCCATCAGCGCGTATCCGAGGGTAGACTTTCCCGCCCCGTTGGGTCCCATCAGTACATGGGTTTCTCCTTTTTTGATCTCAAGATTAATTCCATGCAAAATCTCTTTATCTTCCACTTTGACAGATAATCCCTTTACTTCCAACAATTGATTTGCCATAGATTCCTCCATTTCTGCTGTCTAAGCTTCACTCTTCTATCTTTTATCTTGTACTTTTATTAACCTATCATTTCGCTTGGTTATTAACATCATAGTATTATAAGCCTACTTTGTCAATAGGTTTATAATACTATTTCCTGTTGCGATTCCTATTTACCTTGTTGTATAATAGGATAATAATACTGGTATTACAGAGGGG
>ERZ772820.3376-NODE-3376-length-10304-cov-3.209484_pt1 | contig 10304 bp, 12 predicted proteins | sample MGYA00511377_ERZ772820 | MGnify/ENA primary metagenome ERZ772820 (study PRJEB29015, sample SAMEA2737684) | human gut metagenome | biome: human gut; feature: human-associated habitat; material: faeces | place: China | collected 2012 ...
TGGCAAAGTAAGGCAGGTAACGCCGGTAATAGGCCACGAAGCAAGGTACACCCGTTTGTTGGGAGACACGGTTGATGCGGCAGCATTCTTCGTAGCTTACCGCAAGGGGCTTTTCCACATATACCGGCTTGCCGGCCTTCATGGCCATGATGGCAAAAGTGGCATGTGAAGAAGGAGGCGTGGCGATATAGACGGCATTTACGTCGGGGTCGTCCACTAATTCCTGTGCGTCGGTGTACCATTTGGGGATACCGTGCCTTTCGGCGTACGAACGTGCTTTTTCTTTATTGCGGCTCATGACGGCTTCGATTTTAGAGCCGGGCACGAGACTGAAAGCCGGCCCGCTTTTCTTTTCCGTCACTTCCCCACATCCGATAAATCCCCATTTGATGATGATTTCCGCGTCCATATTCGTGCAATGAAAAATGTAATCTTTACGCAAATGTACAAAAAAGGCGGCATATTCCGGCGGATGGGCGGCAGAAAGTTTGGATAAAGCCGGTGGCGCCGTTTCCGATGAGGTATAAAAAATGTTATCTCGTCACGGTGGTATGGAAAAATATGGTATTTTTGTCCGACAAAAGAACATTAAAGTTTCAAATTCGATTATGGAAGAGAAGAAAGAAATGGATGAGGGCTTGTTCAAAAGCCGTAGTTATCTGAGCTGTCTGAATGAGGGACTGAAATTGCCTACACGTCATATCCTGTCTTTATTGAGGTTTTTGTATCCTTCGCTCATCGCGGGTGCGGTGGTAATGGGATTATGGGGCGTGTTTTTCAATCAGATTACCGTGGCTTTGACACGTTGGATGGCAGCAAGCGAACCGGTCGTGCTTTCTTTTCCCTTGTTTACTCTTATCATATTAAGTGTGTTGTCCCTGTTGGCCGATAGCTTTTATATGGGGAACGTGATGACGGCTGTTTTCCGTTTTGCTACGGCCGGGGCGTGGCCTGCGTTGCGGTTCGGTGAAGCCAAGCGTGAGATATTCAATGCTTCTCTGCGAGCTTTAACGTGTACGTTGGTGGCCGTCGTGGTATTCTCTTTGCTTATCGTGCCTGTGACTTTGTGGTTGGGGGCGGGCAACGTCTGGGTGACTGTGGTGTCGTATGTCCTGCTGCTTGCGTTGGGAGTGCCTTACTGTATGGTGATTATGGACTATATGTTGGGCGAACGCCGCGACTTTTGGTGTAGCCTGAAGCGTATGAAAGATGGTTACCAGTACTGGGGAGCATTTTTCATTATCTTGTTTTGCGGAGGTCTTATCATGGGAGTGTTGGCAGCAGTGAGCTGGTTGCCGGCGGGGATTCTGGCATACGCCGGTCATGCTTCCCTGATGGGGGTGTTGGAAGGAGATGCAACGGATCTGCCTTCATACGTTCCGGCTTTGGTCGTATTCTTCTTTATGTTGGCTTCGGTGATAGCGAACGTGTTCAGTTGGCTTACACTTTTCCCGTTGTCTTACCTGTATGGTTCGGTCGAGGCACGGAAACAGGAGAAGGCTTCTTTTGAAGAGGAAGAACGCCGTTTGCAGGGTTTGCAGTAGCCTCTGGTAAGAATAGAACCGTCATGCCCCGTATCAAATCATTTATTGATACGGGGCATGATGGTGTATGGAAAGGGAGTTGTTTGCTCGGGAAAGGTATTCGCCGTGCGGGCGAATGGATTTATAGAAGGTTTTGATGGTATTCTATGTTTTGCAGAAACTCCGCTACGTCACGCCCGTCCGTGAGTCCGTGATGCACGGTGATAGAAAGAGGAAGATTATATCGTCCGTTTTCCTGTGTCAGCTTTCCCGTGGAAATACGGGGAACGGAGTCTCTGGTCCGGATAGAACCGGCATGTTTCATTTCGGAAAATGCGAACCAAGGCAATGCCGAATAGCGGATGACATCCGGTCGCCATGTGTTTTCGGTAACGGACAGACCGCACCCTTTTTTCACTCGCTCTATTTCTTTTTCCGCATTCCGGATAAAAATGTCGATGTTGGTATGATATTCGAAAAAGCCGAATCCGAAAGTACCGTCTTCTCGTCCGATGGTAGGAGATACATGTATGGTATCGTACTGTACGAGCTTCCCGTCTTCTGTTCGGAGCCGGAAGGCTTCCGTTTCATTGACGCATTTCAACAGGAAATGTACGGACGAGAGGAAGAAGGGACGTCGGTGTGCTTTGATATGTTCGTAGGCTTGAGTAAAGTCTACGAGTGTGGTGATTCCGAAAAAAGGATCGTCGAATCGGGAAAAGAATTCGAAATGCTCCCTGCGGTTCCAATGGGTGATGTCGATGGTTTGTTTCATGGATTGATATATTAGTGTTTTTTGCGCAAGGAGCTGCATAAAGGAATGAAACGTTTGCTGATGTGAATCAGCATCAGTGCGCTGCTTGTCAAACCTATGCGGTAATGCCACATGCCTATTCCAGAATTTGCGCCTTCCACGCCCAGCAGGACTATGCCGGTGGATGTGGCAAGGATGAAGGCCACGGTTGTCCAAAGTGTGATACGGCTTTTTTTCCCAAGGCCTTTCTGGAACAACCCTTTGTACCATGCGGCGTGCGAACGTATGTGCATGATACAAGCTGCGAGGAAGAGCAGGCTGGTAATGATATGGAATAAGGCAAAGTTGTGCCAGACTTCGTGAGAGGTGCCATGTCCGGCCACGTGTAACTTGATGCCGCTGTAGAAAGTCAGGACGAAGGTTGGCACTAAGGCTATATCCGTGAATATGACTGTTCTTTTCATTGTCTTTTATCAAGGATTAATTGAAGAAGTTCCACGAGAGTCCGAAATGGATGTTCATCGGATTGATGGGATAGTGGGGGACGAGGAATGCGTTCTTGTTTCCCGTTCCATTGTTTACATGGTTTACGTTCACATAAAAACGGCAGTGCTTCAGGAAGAGGTTGACGTAGGCGTTGCAAATGGGATAGTTGCCTAACTTCATCCGCGTTTCCGGCGACTGAACCGTAAACTGTTGGATGATGGGGGCATAGTCCGGAGCATAGTATTCCGTGAAATAACGCACATCTCCGCCTAACTGCACACGCAAGACCTTGGCAATACGGAATACGATGTAGAGGTTGCTGTAGGCCGAAAGGTCGGGCAGGGGGAGGATGTCCTGATTGCTGGTTTTCTGGTACGCTACCTCGTTGTCCCAATGCAGGATACCGAATTTGAAGTTTTGGTTAAGCCGTGCGCTGAACACTTGTACGCTGCCCCCGTATTGTTTGACGGAAATACGGTTGCTGTAACCGGCGAATTGTCCCCCTTCGTCGTTATAAGCTATTTTGTCTGTGGCGAAGTAGGCATAATTCTTGATGTTTTCCACTCCGACGGTGAGGGCTGTCCGTGTACGTTTCAAGGAAAGCGTTCCCTCTATCCGGGTACGGAATTCTTTGTTCAGGTCGTTGTCCCACCAAGCAAACTGCGAATGATAGTGGCGCATGTAGAAACTCGGATTCAGGTTCTTGGCGAATGCACGGGCTGCCAACTGTACGGTATCTTTAAACAACCGGAAATTCAGGTCGGCCCGGCCTTCCACATCGAATTGCCCGACATCTTCTCCGAGCAACGTCACTTCGCCCGTCACGTCGTAGTGTAGGGTTTTTCCTTCCCGTTTGCTCAGTTGTCCGCCTACCGAGATATTATTTTCCGAATAGCTTCGGATGATTTTGTTTCCGCCGTTCAGGTCCGGCATGGTATAATGACGGTATTCGTGAGACGCGAAAGCTGTAAGGCCGGCTTTCGCCCATTTGTTGAAACCTTCGCGCAGGGCTATGCCCAAAGTGTTTTGGATGGAGTAACCCCGCGTGCGGTCACTCATATTGTTGGGGTCGCCATAAAACAAGTCGGCATAATAGTGGTCGGGCGTATCGTATGAATACACCGTGTGCTTGGCGTTTCGGATGCGCAGGGTATGGATGAAGCTGGTAACCGGTATGAAGTCTTGCGGATTGTCCTGTTTAGTCATGAAATCGTTGCGCAACGAATCCATGACGGCATGTTGGTATGCCGTGTCCGCCTTTTGGTATACGGTGAGCAGGCTGTCGCGCAGCCCTTTCAGCAATACGGAATCGGCAGGCATCACCGGACGGAGCGAATCGGGCAGTTCGATGTCTTTGTAGAATCCCAGATTATAACGGTGTGTGAGATAATACGTCTGGTCTTCGTTACGGTTCCAGTTTTCCGACAAGATGGTCGGGATATCCCTTGAACCGTAGGAGCGTGTAAAGTCTTCCGGGTGGGTGATATAGTCGTCATTTTCGATACCGCCGTTTTCGCCCATTCTCATGTGGTTTACACTAATCCATGCATGCATGTTGTAGCGGTCGTCCAGATAGTAGCCGTATAGCGAACCGTTGAAAAGAGAAGTGGCTTGGTTGTTGTAGTATCCGCGTCCGTATAAATAGTCGAGTTTGAATCCGATACCGGAAATCTTGTTGATGTTGCTGGCGAAATAAGCTCTCAAGCGGTCTTCTCCGTCCTGTTTGTTGCCGCAGGAGTGGTAGGACAGATTGGTGATGGGACTCAGCGTGTTGGTGAATTGGAATTCGTTCACCGGAGTATAGAAATAGTCGAACGGGTCGGCAAAGATGAAATTGCTGTACGGTTTGCGGTCCATGAAAAGGCGGGACAGGCGGGGAGAACCCAGGTTTCCCAGAAAGTTGTATTGTCCCGTAGGGCCGGCCGTCAGGTTGAAGTTCTGGAAATTGTTCGGCAGCGTGTCCACGTCTACGGGAGTGATGTTGCCGAAGCGTTCGTCGATATTCCAGGCGTATGAGCCGATAGGAATGATTTTCTCTTCGGCTTGTGTCGTGTCACGCCCCCAAGTGTACGCATCGTTACCGTATCCGTCGACGACAGGATTGCCGTTGGCGTCGAGTTGGACGGGATTGCCATTGGCATCCACCGGATTACCGTAGGCATCCGTACCGTAGATGGGGTTACCGACAGGCATTTGTGCTATGGCGGGAAACACCATACACAAACAAATGTATAGGAAAAAAGTAAGCTTCAGTCTCATAACGGGTGCAAAGATAGCGAAAGGCGAGCGCAGAGACAAACGAAAAACGAAGTTTTTCAAGTTTGGCTATGCCAAGCCGCATCCTATCTTCGTGTAACAAAGATAATCCAAGGCGAGCGCAGAGACAAACGAAAAACGAAGTTTTTCAAGTTTGGCTATGCCGAGCCGCATCCTATTTTCGCGGTAACAAAGATACAAGAACAGAAAAAGGAATGTATTTTCCTGATTGGGAAACACATTCCTTTAAGCTTTATTCCATCCGGAGATTCGGTTCAATCTGTCGCACAGATGATTTCCATGCCTTTGCGTAAGGCAGCCTCATTCATCGGGATAAGGTGGTGATGGCGTTCGGGCAACGTTTTGCGGAGTGCGTGGAGCACGTCTTCCACTTCTACCAACGGACGTACTTTCAACAGTCCTCCCAAGACAATCATATTGAAGGCCTTGGCAGCTTTCATTTCGGCGGCTGCGTCCATAGCGTCGATACGATAGACCGTGATGTCCTTGCGCGACGGCGGCGTGCTGATGCCGTATCCGTCGTAAATCAGTGTTCCGCCCGGTTTGATGCGCTGTTCGAACTTTTCCAGCGAAGGTTGGTTCAGGATAACGGCCGTATCATACATACTCAGGATGGGAGACGATATTTTGTTGTCGCTGACGATTACGGTGACATTGGCCGTACCACCGCGCTGTTCGGGACCGTAAGAAGGCATCCAGGTTACTTCTTTGCCCTCTACCAAGGCTGCGTATGCCAATATTTTTCCCATGGAAAGTACGCCCTGGCCGCCGAAACCGGCTATGATGATTTCTTCTTTCATGACCATTTGTTCATTTAATGTGAATCGTTTGCTGCTGTGGTGTCTTTCAGGTCACCGAGCGGATAGAATTTAAACATATTGTCTTCCATCCATTGGTTGGCTTTTTCCGGAGAAAGTTTCCAACCGGCGTTGCAGGTGGATACCACTTCTACCAGACTGGCACCCTTACCGTTCATGGAGTTTTCAAAAGCTTTCCGGATGGCCTTTTTCGTCTTTCGGATGGAGGCCACGGTGTGGACGGATTGGCGGGGGACGTAACAAGTGACCTCCAAAGAGGCGGCGATTTCCGTGAACTTCAAAGGGTAACCATGCAAATCCGCCTCCCGACCGTAAGGGCATGTAGCGGTTTTCATTCCCATGAGCGTCGTGGGAGCCATTTGTCCGCCCGTCATGCCGTAGATGGCGTTGTTGATGAAAATGATGGCGATATGTTCTCCCCGGTTCAGGGCATGTATGCTTTCGGCCGTACCGATGCACGCCAGGTCACCGTCGCCTTGGTAAGTGAAAACCAAGCGGTCGGGCCACAGGCGTTTGATGGCGCTGGCCACGGCAGGAGCACGCCCATGGGCGGCTTCCACCCAATCCACGTCTATGTAATTATAAGCAAAAACGGCACAGCCCACAGGAGAGATGGCTACGGTCTTGTTCTCCATACCCATTTCTTCGATGACTTCGGCCACTAATTTGTGTACTACTCCGTGGCTGCACCCCGGGCAGTAGTGCATCGGAGTGTCGTTGAGCAGCGTAGGTTTCTTATAGACCAGGTTCTCCGGTCGTATGATTTCTTCTTCAGTCATGGTTCAAACGATTAAAACAAGAAGCGCAAAAAGAATTCAATGATTTTGAAGCATAGGCCTGCACCGATAACGGCCATGCCTGTCAACCGGTTGTTCGGCCAGGCAAAATAAAGGATGAGGCCTGCCACGGCACATAGCATAAAGACTACGTTCAATATGCTGCGTACTTTTTGGACGGATACCCCTTTTCTTTTGGAGCGTTCTTTGCGTGCGGTTTCTTCTATCAGTTTTTCAATCTCCTCGCGGTTCATAATATTTTATTTAATGAGTTTCTCTTTCAGGGCTTGTATCACTTCGTCCGGGGCGGGCACGACACCGCCCATACGACCGTAGTGGGCTACCGGTGTCTGTCCGTTCGTGGCCAACAGGATGTCTTCCACCATCTGCCCGGCATTGATTTCAAAGCTTAGTATTCCTTTGACCTGTCGGCTCAAGCGGGCAATTTCCACGGACGGGAAGGGCCATAAGGTGATAGGGCGCAACAGACCGACTTTAATACCCTCGGCGCGGCACATTTCGATGACTTTTTGTCCGATACGGGCGGCAGAACCGAATGCGACAATCAGATACTCCGCGTCGTCGCACAGGATGGATTCGAAGCGGACTTCTTTTTCCTTGATTTCTTTGTATTTGGCTTGCAAATGCAGGTTCTTTTGTTCCATGCTTGCGCTGTCGAGGTCGAGCGACGTAAGTACGTTGGGGCGTCTTCCTTGGCTTCGTCCCATGGCAGCCCAAGGGCATTCCCGGCGTATTTCTTCCTCCGTACGGCGTGGCTTGAATGGAGGGAGTACCAGCTTTTCCATCATTTGCCCGATGACACCGTCACTCAATATCATGGCCGGGTTACGGTATTTGAAAGAGAGTTCGAAGGCCAGGTCTACGAAGTCGGCCATTTCCTGTACCGAAGCCGGAGCCAGCACAATCACATTGTAGTCGCCGTTTCCGCCTCCGCGTGTCGCCTGGAAGTAATCGGATTGGCTGGGCTGTATGGTACCCAGTCCGGGGCCTCCCCGCTGCACGTTGACAATCAGTCCTGGTATTTCCGCTCCGGCCATGTATGCGATGCCTTCTTGCATCAGGGCCACGCCGGGGCTTGAAGATGAGGTCATGCTGCGTTTGCCTGCCGCACCGGCACCATACACCATATTTATGGAAGCCACTTCGCTTTCGGCTTGCAATACGACCATTCCCGTCGTTTCCAATACTCCCGACTGGGGAGTAATGGGGTAACCGAAATAGCCGTCGCAACCGCAACGTATCGCTGCATGGGCAATGGCTTCATTACCTTTCATTAATACAACTTCTTTTTCTGCCATAGCTTTTATTCTTCTTTCTTTTTATATACGGTAATGCATCCGTCCGGGCACACCACGCCACAGGATGAACATCCGTTGCACAAATCCTTTTGGACTTGTTCGGCATAATGATACCCTTTTTTGTTTACTTGTTTTTCCGTGAGCGCTAATATATGGAGCGGACAAGCCACCACACACAGGTTGCAACCTTTGCAGCGTTCGCGGTCTACTACGATTATACCTCTGAATTTCCCCATGATACTTTAATACTGAAAATCTTTTTTACGGGTTATAATAATCCTTGTGATAAAACTCTATGATATTCATCAACATTTGATGAGCTTCGACAGCCGGACTATCCGGATTAATGGCCATGGCCTCTAAATAACAATTCAAGGCTTGTGCGAAATCTCCACGTTTGCGGTAGGCATTGCCCAGAAGGTAATAAAGCCGGTCGCAGGGGGTAGCTGTGGCCTGAATCTGTTCGTTCAGCCGTAAGATAGCCTCATCAATTTGCCCTTTACGTAGCATTTTGTCGATTTCATTTTGTATATCCATCTTTACTGATGTTTGCTGTCTTTACAAAGATAATGTATATTTATTAAAACAGCTAAGAAAGTTGCATTTTAAAAGACTTTTAAATAATTAAAACTGCTGTATATGGTACTCTGTTTTATTTAAGCTCTTGTATATCAGGATAAGTCGTTTATTGTCGTATTTGGTTGCGAATGAAACGATGTGTGCCGTTTGAAATACGCGTTTTTTGCGCATATTTCTTTCTTTTGTGCCGTTTTTATGCAGATTGCACATCAAGGGGTAGAAGTGTGTAATCCTGTCTTTTGTTTAGTGAAATCAGCTTTTTCTGTACTTTTTGTCAAACGGTATAATTCTGTATGGATGGGATATTACAATTCCACCACGCGGTATCGGTTTCCATAATGCGTGTGTATCTTCTGTACCCCTGCGGCCACAAGGGCCTGAGATAGTTTTGGCAGCGTCACGCCTGCCATCGCTCCGGGTTCCAACCGCCGCAACCGTGCGAATATTTCGGGCAGCGAAAGCGGGCGTACCTTCTCGTTCGGCTGAGCCGCACGATAGTAGCGGCGCAACACTTCCCCGGCCGGGCAGATGCGGTAGAAAGCCGCGTTGTGCAGCCTTAGAGCGCTCTCTTCTCCGTGGCTGAACCAGTACCGTTCCCCTCTTTCCAATTCCGTCTTCAGTTGGGCATAGATTTGCGGATGGTCGATACCCGTGCAGTCGATGGGATGCTCCACGAGCACGCAGATGAAGCGGCGGCTTCCCGAAGGGTCGGAAAGCAGTTCGCGCGAGTTGGACGTGCCGATGAAGGAGGCGATGCGCGGCAGGGCTTGGCTGTGCCGCCGGTACGCCTTGCGCAGGTTGAGGGCGGAGAGCTGCATGAGGTTCTTCAGGAGCGGGTGTTTCTTCTCGGGTATGCGGTCGAACTCGTCCAAATTCAGCAGCCCCATCTCGGTAAGTTGCCTTTCCACCTTGTCGGGACGCGCGAGGTCCACGCTGTCGGTGTAGTAGGCCTGTAACTCCGGTGGCAGCAGGGCGCGGCAGAAGGTGGACTTGCCGAGTCCTTGTTCGTCGCTGACGAGCAGGGGCGCGGTGCTGTGTGCGTGCAGCCCGTCGGAGAGTCCGGCCCATTGCGCGGCCAGTCCGAGCATCCACCGGTGGAAAGCCTGTACCCATAAGGGACTGTCCGACACACGGGTGGCCAGTCCGTGAAGTCGGTCGCGTCCGTCCCATGCCGGGAGCCGTTGGAAATACATCCGGAAGGGATGGTATTCCCTTACGTCGGCGGAGTGCACCATGCGTGCCACATCTCGGTCCCAACAGTCGATGCCGTGGCGGTGTGCCTCGAGGCAGATGGCATTCAAATCCCGTTCCGTGGCGGGCCGGAAGGTTCCGTTTCCCTTATCAGTCAGACAGCGGAATTCCGTGGCTTCTGTGAGCACGTTGAAACGGAACTCGTATCGTTCGGCGAGGAAACCGCTGAGGGCGGACTCGAGGTTGGCGGCTTTTAGGGAAGGCGTTTCGCTTTGAACAGCCTTTGCTTCCGCCGTCCTGAGGACGTTTGGCGTGTGCTGCGGAACGGATGTGGGCCTCGGCGTAGTGGTTCCGGTTTTGGCCGCGTCGGTTTTGGCTGTGGCTACAGTGGTTGCCGCCTGCGGCGTAACACTACGGAGCACGTCCTTCGCCCTTCCTGCCATACGTTTTTCGTTCCACCGTCTTACGGCGGTGCATGCAATCTTTTTGAAGTCCATAGGCTTTGTGTTTTTGGTGTTTTCTCGTTTGCAAATATACGACATGAAAAAGCCTTTGTCAAGCCCTTCACCGTAACGCGTTGA
>ERZ772820.3378-NODE-3378-length-10300-cov-2.982430_pt1 | contig 10300 bp, 10 predicted proteins | sample MGYA00511377_ERZ772820 | MGnify/ENA primary metagenome ERZ772820 (study PRJEB29015, sample SAMEA2737684) | human gut metagenome | biome: human gut; feature: human-associated habitat; material: faeces | place: China | collected 2012 ...
TCCAGCCATTCCAGCAGCACGTGGGGATACAAGGCAAACACGACGATGTCAAACTTGCCAACATATTCTGCCTCCGGCTCTGTGCGCCCATGACGAATGAATCCTGCTTTTTCAGCAAAGGCGATTGCCTGTGGATCAGGGTCGATCGCCCCGACTTCCCAGCCGTTCTGACTAAGAGCTGCAGCATAACTGCCGCCGATCAGGCCAAGGCCAACGATCAGAATCTTTTTGTCTTTATCCAGCGTCATGCGGTTTCACCTTCCTGATCTTCTTCCGTGCGGACCTGCACGCCCAGCCCGGCCAAATCCCGGAAAAATTCCGGGTAGCTCTTGGAAATCGCCTGCGCGTCGTCGATCACACCGCCAAACCGTGTCGCCAGTACGGCAAGCGCCATGACTACCCGATGGTCGTTGTGACCCTGCAAGATTTCTTTGGGGCGATGCAACGTCACAGGGGCGATTTTCGCTTCGTTCTCCCCCACGCTGATCTCCGCGCCGAATTTGGCCAGTTCGTCCGCCATAGCGGAAGCCCGGTTGCTTTCCTTGATGGCCAGCCGCCGAGTGCCAGTAAAATGCGCCCCATGTTCCAACCCTGCCGCCACAGCGAACAGCACGGGAGCCAGATCGGGGCAGTCAGACAAATCAGCCTGAAGGAAGCCGCCGGTCATCTCTTTCATTAGCCGTTCACAGACGCGATCCCCCTGCAGACTGTCGGAGCGGAGGCCCGTCACTTCCACCTGACTGCCCAGTGCGTTCAGCCCATAAAAGAACGCTGCCTGCGACCAATCGCCCTCCACCGTGACCTGTGCGGGCTGGTAGCACTGCCCGCCGGGTACGAGAAAGCGCATTTCTCCCTGTCTGTCCACCCGAATGCCGAAAACGTCCAGCGCTTCAAGGGTCACGTCCACATAGCCGCGGCTTTCAAACGGCGGAAGGATTTCGATCGCGCTGTCCTCTTTCAGCAAAGGCAGGGCAAACAGCAGCCCGGAAATAAACTGACTGCTGACGTCGCCCCGCAGCCGGTACAGCCCCGGTCGCAGCTTTCCCTTCACCGTCAGGGAATCTCTTTCACCGGCGAACGTCACACCGCGCTCCTTCAGCAGTTCCTCGTAGACGCTTACGCCTCTGGCCATCAGCCGCTCTGCACCCTGGAAAATGCCGCCCCCTGCGCACAGCGCCGTCGGGATCAGAAACCGCAAAGTGCTTCCGCTTTCCCGGCAGGGAAGCACCGGCAGTGAATCTTTCACCAGAGGACGTCCGCCGCAGCCCTTCACCCACAAATGTCCGTTTTCCACTCGGATTTCCGCTCCCAGCGTCCGAACGCAGTCCATGGTCGCCAGAATATCCTGACTCATAGCTGCACCGTCCAGAAGGCTTTCCCCTTCCGCCAGCGATGCACCGATCAGCAGCCGGTGGGCGCAGCTCTTGGAAGGCGGCGCGTTGATACGTCCCCGGGCCGGACCCGGCCCAATGATTGCTCTCATAACTTTCTCCCGCCTTTTGGATAACGTTTTATCTGGCCGTTCGTTTGCCGAAGTCTGCGGCGTTCAGAACCAGCTCCACGTTTTCCTCGATGGTGCCTTCTGCCGGGATGCGCTGATCGCACACGGCGTTATACAGCGGGTAGCGCTCCTCGTAACGTTTCCGCAGCGCGTCCGCATTGCTGGAAAGGGGGCGGTCGCCGGTGGGACAAAGCTGATCCAACGGCCGATCCAGAAAATAGATCCGTCCATTCTGTTTCAGCCGCCGCACGCTTTCCGGATTTAGGACGGAGCCGCCGCCGGTGGATGACCACGCCGCTTTCCCGGGCTGCTTCCGCTACAATTTCCGCTTCCATCTGCCGAAAACCCGTCTCACCTTTTTCGGCAAAAATTTCAGGAATGGATTTTCCGGCCCGCCGGACAATCAGCTTGTCCGTATCACGGAAGGGGCGTTTTAACCGCCGTGCGACCCAGCGACCCACGGTGGTCTTGCCGCAGGAGGGCATCCCGATAAGCACCACGTTCTGCTTTTCTCGCAGAACCGAGCGGTAAATTCCTTCAATCCGGCTGTCGTCTATCTCCCGGTCAAAGAACCGGCCTGCGGCATAAACTGCCTGCGCACACAGCATATACAGCCCGCCCTCAGCGGGAAGGCCCTTCTGCCGGGCCGCCTGCACCAGCCGGGTAGACAGCGGGTTATACACCACGTCCACTACGCCCTCCAAGGCGGGGAACTGCTCCACTTCCAGCGGGCAGCCGTCTACATTGGGAAACATGCCCACCGGCGTGGTATTAACAATCACCTGCGCATCGGAATGAAGTCTGGCAGCTTCTTCATAGGTGCAAAGCCCTTCGCAGCTGTGCCGGGAGACCCTCACGATCTTCCGAGCGCCCATGTCCTCCGTCACGGCCCGCAGGGTCTTGGAGGTGCCTCCAGTGCCCAGAATCAGCACTTTTCTGCCGGAAATTTCCACCCCTGCGTGTCGGATCAATGCCGCCGCCCCGGAGTAGTCGGTGTTGTCGCCATACAGCCGCCCGTTTCGGTTCACAATGGTGTTGACGGCTCTGATCTTTCGGGCTCGGTCGGAAATTTCATCCAGCAGAGGAATCACCAGTTCTTTATAGGGAATGGTGACGTTCAGGCCCCGGAAAGTTCGTTCTTCCAGCAGTTGGTGAACGCCTTCCGGGCTAAGTTCCCGAAGTTCATAGGGATAATGGCCGATCTTGGCATGAATTTCCGGGGAAAAGCTATGTCCCAGTTTTGCGCCGATCAGACCGTATTCCAGCCCTGTTTCCATCAGAAAGCCTCCCTGCTTTTGAGGAAAATATCCGTTCCGTAGCGCCCGGCCAGCAGGTCGCACAGCACCAGTGCCGTCACGCTGTCGATCACTGGGCATACCCGACGCACGATAGCCGGGTCATGCCGCCCTGCAATGGTCAGGTCGATCTCCTCATTTTTCAGAAAATCAACGGTCTGCTGTGGCTGGGCAATGGATGGCGTGGGCTTTACCGCACAGCGGAACAGGATGGGCATTCCGTTGGTAATGCCGCCGTTGATCCCTCCATTGTGGTTGGAAGCTGTCACCACATGCCCATCTTCCAGCCGAAACGGGTCGTTGCAGCGGCTCCCCGTGCCTTCCGCCAAAGCAAAACCATCGCCAAACTCTACGCCTTTTATGCCGCCCAGCGAGAACAGCGCATGGGAAAGCAGCCCTTCCACGCTGTCAAACCATGGTTCCCCTACGCCGCAGGGCATTCCCAATACGGCCGTTTCCACTACCCCGCCCACGCTGTCCCGCTCTGCCTTGGCGGCCAGAATAGCAGCCTGCATGGCTTCGCCCTGCTGGATATCCAGCGTAGGAAAGACTGTTTCGGACAATGTGGCAACATCCTTTTCCAAATCGGCAAACGCCCGGTCTTCCACCTGGGCGCAGCGGCGGATATGTGTCCCGACCGTAATGCCCAGCCGTGCCAGTGCGGGCAGCAGAATGCCGCCTGCCGCTACCAGCGCCGCAGTGATTCGGCCGGAAAAGTGTCCGCCGCCCCTCGCGTCCTCATAGCCGTGATATTTGCAATAGGCAGCAAAGTCCGCATGAGAGGGCCGAGCCTTGCCTAGCAGCACCGAATAGTCGCCGCTGTGCTGCTCCTGGTTGGGGATCAGGATGCACAGAGGCGTCCCCGTGGTTTTGCCCTGCCATACGCCGCTCACCAGCTGGAAAGCGTCCGGCTCCCGCCGGGCAGTGTCTGTGCCGGAGGAAGGGCGGCGGCAGGACAGAAGCGCCGCGATTGTTTCTTCGTCCACCGGCATTCCCGGGCACAGGCCGTCCAGCACCGCGCCCACGGCCAGGCCGTGGCTTTCTCCAAACAAAGTCAGAGTAATGCTGGACCCGAAGGAATTTTTCACTGCCATTGCCGGATCCTTTCTGCGATTTCCGCAAGGTTCATCTGTCGGAATACAAAGCTGCCGATCTCGTCCACGCAGACCGCTTTCACGCCGCCGTCTGCGGCTTTTTTATCATGTTGGATATAGGAAAGCAGTTCATCCGCCGTTCGGTCGGTATGGGTGGGAAGATCGTACTTTTCCAGCACTCGTGCGATGCGCTGCCGGGCTTTCGGCGAGCACATCGGCAGCATTCCCGCCGCCACACATTCTCCGTGGAGCCACTGGCCGTCCATGGCGCTTTCAATAGCGTGGCCCACCGTATGACCGAAGTTCAGCACCCGTCGCAGCCCCTTCTCGGTGGGATCCTGCTGCACTACGTCCCGCTTGATGCGCAGAGAGCCTTCGATCACTTCATCCAAAATATCTTCCAGCTTTTCGCTCTGTTCGATTTTTTCAAGCAATGTGCGGTCACTGGTAGCAGCCATCTTTATGGACTCGGCCAAACCTGCCGACAACTGCCGGCGATCCAGCGTGTTCAGAGTATCCGGGTCGATCAAGACCTTTTGGGGCTGATAAAACGCGCCGATCACGTTTTTTACGCCGTCCATGTCCACCGCCACCTTGCCGCCGATGGAGGAATCCACCTGCGATAGCAGCGTCGTGGGGATATTGTAGAAATCAATGCCCCGCATATAGACCGCCGCAGCAAACCCGGCCAGATCGCCCATCACCCCGCCGCCCACGGCAATGACCCGATCGGTACGGAGAAAGTTCAGTTCCAGCATTCGGCTCAAAAGCGCGCGATGGTTATCCAACCTCTTGGTTTTTTCCCCTTGCGGAAGGGCCACGATCGTCGAGCCGGGACACACAGAGGCGATCTGCCGGGCGTAGGCCGCAGGAACGCCGTCATCCGTGACGATCAGTGCCTTGCCCGTCCGGGGCAGATACTCCGCCGCCCGTGCCAGCGCCCCGCGTTCCAATACAATGTCGTAACTGCCGCCGGGATATTCTACCGGAAGGATCATGCTTTCACCCCGCTATAAGTGCCCACCAGCTTCAGCCGTGCGCACACGGCTGAAAGTTCTCGGAGCATATTCTGACCGCTGACGCTGCTGATATTTCCTTCGGCCTCCACAAAGAAATAATAGTTCCAGATCAGGTTCTTCATGGGGCGGCTGCGCAGATTGCGCATATTGAAGTCGTGCGCGCCGATGATATTCAGGGGCTGGGCCAGCGCGCCCGCCTCGTTCTTAGTGGTGAACACCAGAATGAAATGCTCGTTTCCCGTGCGGCTGTCCGCGGCGGGCAGATGCAGTGCCCGAGAGAATACAGCAAAGCGGGTGGTATTGGTGCGGGAAGCGTTGATGCCCTTGCTCAAAAGCTCCAAACCATACAGTTCCGCCGTTTCTTCGGAGGCAATGGCGGCAACGGTGGGGTCGTTCTGGCCGGCCACATATTGAGCCGCCAGCGCGGTGTTGGAATAAGAAAGCGTCTGCCAGCCATGGGAGCGGATGAACTCCGCACACTGTTCTAACGCCTGCGGGTGGCTGACGACCGTGCGGATCTCATTCAGCTTTGCGCCATGGCAGCCCAGCAGGTTATGCTCCACTTCCAATTCGATCATCCGATTGACATACAGGCTGCCGGAGAACATCAGATCCATCACTGCGCCCACATCACCCGCATAGCTGTTTTCGATGGGCAGCACAGCGCAGTCATATTCCCCCGCTTCTACCGCACGGTAGGCCTCCGTGAAGTCGCTGGCAGCGGTCAGCTTCGCCTCGGGGAAAGCCCGTTTGGAGGCAATATACCCAAACGCCCCCTCGACGCCGGCATAGATGACCTTCATCCCTTCATTCAGGCGGCTCTGATAGGAACGGGAGGTCTTCATCACATCCCGGAGAAAGCAGATGTAATACTCCCGCAGGTCAGGCTCCTCCACCCGCTGCGCGCCGCGTTCGATCACTGCCGCTTCCCGGTTTGCATCCAGAATCGGCAGACCGCGTTCCTTCTTATACTGAGCCACTTGACGGCACGCCGCCATGCGGCGTTCGAAAAGCCGGGCCATTTCCTGATCCACCGCGTCGATTTCCACTCTTGCCTGCTGAAGCTCATCCATCTGCCGTATCCTCCTGAAACTCTGTTTTCTTCCGGCCAACGCCGAAAAATGTTTTCCAAAACAAAAGGCGATTTCCCGCAAAGGAAATCGCTCTTGGAAAAACCGCGATTGTTACCGCGCCCACTGGACGCTCCCTTGCGTTTGTGCTTCCTTCGTAAAGTAAAAGGAAAAATACAGATAAAAAAAGCGATACGCAAAATAGCGCATCGCAAACGCAAAGAAAGCCGCCACGGACATATGGGCGGAAGACACCTGACGCAGACGCTGATTTTCCTGCATGGTTCTTCCCCCCTTTCTTTATTTCCGCCGTCATTATACCGCAGTTTTTTCATTTGTCAATGACGAAGGGCGTAGAAACGGAAAAGAAACAGAAAAAGAGCCGAAAAAACACGGCAAATCTGGCAGGAACCCCCATACATGGAACCGCGTCGTTTCTCACATGATACCAACGGACGGAACGCAAACGTTCCGCCGGGATTGGGGGTTTTGGATTGGTCAGCATGGTTTTATTTGGGATTCAGCTGCTGGTAACCTGCATCGTGGGCATTTACTTCTACACCCAGCTCCGCAGCCAGCAGAAATCGCAGCCTTCTCACCGTCGCGACAGCGGACGGGAACTGGAAAAGCTGCAAAAACTGCGGACGCTGCGGCTCAGCGAACCGCTGGCGGAAAAAGTTCGCCCCGCCAAGTTTTCGGACATCGTGGGTCAGGAGGACGGGATCAAATCCCTGAAAGCGATCCTTTGCGGCAAAAATCCGCAGCACGTCATCATCTACGGCCCTCCGGGCATCGGAAAGACCTGCGCCGCCCGTCTGGTGCTGGAAGCAGCCAAAAAGAGCCCGGGAACGCCCTTTCGCTCCAACGCGCCCTTCATTGAAATGGACGCTACATGCGTCCGTTTTGACGAACGGGCGATAGCGGACCCGCTGATCGGCAGTGTGCACGACCCGATTTATCAGGGCGCAGGCCCGCTGGGCGTGCAGGGCGTTCCTCAGCCGAAACCCGGCGCAGTGACTAAGGCCCATGGCGGCGTGCTGTTTCTGGATGAGATCGGCGAACTGCATCCCATTCAGATGAACAAGCTGCTCAAGGTGCTGGAAGATCGGAAGGTCATGCTGGAGTCTGCCTATTACAGTCCTGAGGACACTTCCATTCCGCGTTATATCCACGATATTTTCAAAAACGGGCTGCCAGCCGATTTCCGGCTGGTGGGTGCAACTACCCGCAGCCCGTCGGAAATTTCGCCCGCGCTGCGTTCCCGCTGCATGGAGGTGTACTTCCGGGCGCTGGAGCCGGAAGAGGTGACGGATATTGCTTATCATTCCGCTGAACGAGCAGGCTTTACCATTACGCACGAGGATGCGTCGCTGGTAGGGCGTTTTGCCTCCTGCGGCCGGGATGCAGTCAACATCGTCCAGATGTGCGCAGGTCTGGCCCAGATGGAAAACCGCACGGATATTGAGAAGAAAGACGTAGAATGGGTCATTTATTCCGGGCACTATGCGGCCCGGCCTGACCAGAAGGCGGACACCTGCAATCGAGTCGGAGTGGTGCATGGCCTTGCTGTGGTGGGCAGTCATCAGGGCGCTACCATGGAAATCGAAGCCGTCGCCCATCCCGGCAGCGGCAGGATAACTATCACCGGCATTGCAGAGGAAGAAGAAATCGGCGCAGATTCCCGAAAGATCAAGCGCAAGTCCACGGCCCGCTGTTCGCTGGAAAACGTCATGACCCTGCTTTCCGGCATGGGTTATGATACAGAACATCACGACCTGCACATCAATTTTCCCGGCGGTGCGCCGGTAGACGGCCCCTCGGCAGGCGTGGCCATGGCAGTGGTAGCGGCCAGCGCGCTGACGGGCCGGCCGGTGGACGGCCATGTTGCGGTGACGGGTGAGGTTTCCGTGCTGGGCATTGTGAAGCCGGTAGGCGGCGTCCCCAGCAAGGTGGAAGCCGCCGAGCACGCTGGATTGACGACCGTGTTGATCCCATCCGAAAACCAGCTGGAACGTTTCGAACACACGACGATTCAAGTAGTGCCGATCGCCCGGTTGGAGGAAGCACTGGAACGAATGCTTTTGCCGATTCAGGCTGCTCTTCCCGAGAAGGAACCAACGCTTCCGCAGCCTGTTGGCACATCCATTCTGGCAGCAGAAAAGGCGGGAGCCGCTCCTGCCTGCGAAGCCACTCAGACCGTCGCAGCTACCACCGGGGCCTCCTCCTGATAAGCTGCCCCCAACATGGCCTTGCTTCGAAAGACAATCAAGCAAGGCCACTTTGGCATACAGAGCCTGTTCGTATTGGAACATGAACGCCGTTTTAGCTTATCCCTGGCTTTTTCTGCTTGAGATTTGTTGAAGCCCCGCCTCCTGAACCGACGCGGAACATCCGAAAAGAATTTCCTTTTTTTGAACTTTCCAGTGCGTCTCAAAACGCTGTAAGCTTTCCAAGCCGCCTGTCTCAATGCCTACGGGAATCGGTGGATTATCTTTACGCATAAGCCCCTCCTTTTGAAGTGGATCGTTCAGCTTTTGCCTTGCTTCCCTTTTTATGCAGTTGGGGGCTATTGCAAAAGCGCCGGGGGAGATAAACTCCCCGGGTGCTTTTTGCTTATTTGGATAATTGAGCAAACGTTCAGAAGCAGGTAAAAGCACCGTCAATGACGAAATCGCTGCCGGTGATGAAAGAACTGCTGTTTCCGGCCAGATAAACGGTAATGCCCTGCAGTTCCTCCGGCTGACCAAGCCGGTGCAGGGGAGCCATGGCGTTCCATTGAGCGGTCAGGGGCTTCAGACTTTACAGACGATCGGCCTTCCGTCAACGTGGAAAAACGTGTTCCTGAAAGAGTTTGCCAAATTCTATAAGACCAGCCAACTGTGTTCTCGCCTTCTCTGAAGGAGCAGCACGTGGGCGCATACTCCATGCCGGTAGTTCACTCTGCCATCGCTTTCTCCAGCTTCTGGGGCGCGTGTACTATCGAATTTTCTCTCCCTAAAAGCATGATATGATCGCCGCTGCCAACGCTCCCACCAAGGATGGTTTTCCCATGTATGACACTTCTGTCGGTTGGAATTTGGTCGTTGACGCATTAAAAGTCTTGACCAGTTGGTGCAGGCAGGAGAGTTGCGCCGCCATTTGATCGAAAAAAATGGAGGATGTCATGATACTTTTCGCAAATCCCATGGCTTGTATGGCGAGTCGGCGGAAAAATTTTCTCAAGCCTACAGGGAAAAACACGAAAAGACTATGAATCGCTGGAAACGGTAATTCCAAAGGCTGTGGGCAAATGGCTCGCCGTTTTTTCGTTTTTGAATAACAGATCCTATATAGAAGCTGCCCCCAAAGCCGACTCTATTGTTCCTGAAAAACAAAATGAAGCCGGAGGAGTTGGAATGAAGTTCGCCATCTACAGCCGCAAAAGCAAGGCGACCGATAAAGGGTGGATAACATAAAGTCATCAAATATCAGCGTTCCTATTGCTCCACGTTCGTTTTGATAGAAAAAAGCGCCTGCAGGAATGCAGACGCTATAACCGCTATCGGTGACAACGGCTTATTTTCAGAACTTACTTGTTCACGCTGTCCTTCAGGGCCTTACCAGCCTTGAAAACGGGAGCCTTGGAAGCGGCAATCTCGATCTGCTCGCCAGTGCGGGGATTGCGGGCAACGCGGGCGGGACGATTACGCACTTCGAAGGAACCGAAGCCCACGACCTGAACCTTTTCACCGGCGGCCAGTGCTTCGGCGATCACTTCAGTCACGGTGCCCAGCGCCTTTTCAGCGTCCTTCTTGGTAAAACCGGTCTTCTTAACGATAGCGGCAGTCAATTCAGCTTTGTTCATAAATGTGTCCTCCTTTTGTTATCCCACGAATCAGAGGTTCGTGGTTGATTCACGGTCTATGAAAAGCCAACATTTCCCGTCCTTCCAGTGAAGACCGTTGTCCTGCTTGCTTTTCCAAGTTCAAGTATACATCGAAATCCCGTAAAGTCAAGTATTTGGCGCGTTTTTGGCCGCATTTGTGGCAGTTTCGGCCGTTGAAAAGCGATCGATAAAGCGATCAGTCGCTTCATTCAGAGCAATATCGGCGCTTTTGCCGCAAAGGCGGGTCACATTGACTGCGTCAAAAAGCATTTCCCCCAGTGCTTTTTCCGGGTCGCGCTTTCGATTCATCGTCTCCCCCACCTTGACCGCAGCATTCCGCACGGCCTGAAGCGCGTCTTCCGCCTCCGGGAACACATAACCGGCCCGTGCGGCCTTTTGCTGCACCTTTCCCGCCCGCATTGTCGGAGAAAGTCCCTTCGAAACGTCGAGCATGGC
>ERZ772820.3379-NODE-3379-length-10299-cov-3.900332_pt1 | contig 10299 bp, 7 predicted proteins | sample MGYA00511377_ERZ772820 | MGnify/ENA primary metagenome ERZ772820 (study PRJEB29015, sample SAMEA2737684) | human gut metagenome | biome: human gut; feature: human-associated habitat; material: faeces | place: China | collected 2012 ...
TCCAAAGTAACAGGATTTTATATTTAATCTGTCTACTTTAGAGGTATCATATCAATCCAACGGGTGGTTTTTAGTAATATTAATTACAAATAATCAATATATTATTGTTCTTCTTTTGAAACTTTTGGCTCCTCATTTGCCACAGCTTTTTTAACCTGTGATTTTTTTGAAGGTACTTTTGAGCCTTTCTTTTTTCCTGTGATTAATTCTAATATGCGGTCTTTAAATATTAATCCCAACAGAATTAAAAGTGAAATTATTGAAATTATAATTCCCTGGAAGAAGCCTCTAGGAGTATATTTAAATGTAATCTGGTGTGTTCCGGCAGTAACCATTACACCTGTAAGAGCACCCTTGCATATAGCTGTTGTATTAGCTTTCTGTCCGTCAACATATACAGACCAACCTTTGTCATAAGGAATTGAAGTGTATAACAAATTGCCCTTGTCTGTTGTAAGTGTTCCTTCAATCTTTGTATCGCTAAATGATGTTACCTGATAAGGATTAGCATTTAAAAGATTGTAGTCATATTCCCAGGCAGTTTCATCAAATGCATAAGCGTACATGGCTGAGATGGCTGTGTTATCACTTGCGGAAATGCTAATTGTTGCACCTTCAGGAACATTTCCAAGATGACAAATATAATTCTGGTTAGCAGAATCAAAAGTTTTTGAAGTAGAAGTTGTAACACTACTTGAAACAAAAGACTTGTCCTGAATGCTTCCGTTAGAAACAGTAGCAGTTAAAGTTTCAGCAGATGTTTCGCAATAGAAGTATATATCATAAACTTTTGTGCCGCTCTTATTAGCTGTATCATTTTCTTCAAGATTATACTGAGCAGTAATTGAATTAGTACCGTCTGTCTTTAATCTATGGAAAATCATCTGTCCGCCGTTTACTGCAGAAGTTACAAAGTTATTCTGCATTGTAAATGGATCACCGGCTTCAGAGTTCATCTTTGCAATTGAACTTGAATTAATTAAGAAGCCTAATGGTAATGTGTTATTATATTCATATGCATAAACAGTTGAATTTCCACCACTTTCTAAATTGTAAGAAGCGCTGTTAAGCAATGATACATTATTAGGGAGAGATGGCTCTCCTGTTGAATATTCATATTTTATTGAGAACAATGATGCTGTAAGTGGTGTATGACCATAGTATGAACATGCATTGTATGAAGTCTGTAATCCCATTGAATCAAAGTAATCCTGAATATTTGCAGATAATACAGATGAAAATGTTGAAATACTATTGTAATTAAAGCGGGCACCATCATTTCTTGTAGTGTGGACAGCAGATTCAGTTCTGTAATATTTAACGTTCTGAGAATCTGCATCTTTCTTAGTAATATCATTTAACTGGTCGTAAGCCTTAGTAGCTTCGTAGTAACCTTTTCTTCCTGATGTACTTGGAATACCTGTAACATTCATATTCAAAGTTAATTCACAGAATACAATCAGAATCATCAAATATGAAAGGAAAGGTTTAAGCTTAGGTGCTTTCTTATACCAGACAATAAGACAGGCATATACAACTATAAACAAAAGACTAAAGTAAATAATCTTTACAATGCTTGTCTCAATTTCCAAATCGCTGAAAATAGAAGCGTCTTTAAATAACTGGTCAAGTAAAAATACCAAAGCTACTGAACCGCCTGTAGCCCATGCAATATGTTTTGGCTCATATTCCCTAATATACAGAAATGCCTCATAGCACATAGTAAGAATAAGGAAAATATAAAGGAAAGACTGTCTACAAGGCAAGCTGTTAGGAAAATGGAATCCGTGCCAGATATATGCAGGAATGTTAAGACCAAAGCTTAAAAGCATAATCAAGGCAATAACGGTTTTGCCAATTCTTTCTTTAAGATTAATTTTTTTACACATCCAGAATAATGGAATAAGTATAAAAATAGCTACTGAACAATAAATATTAGGTTCAGGATAATATTTTAAATCTGCAACAGGAACACATATTAATGATCTGAAAATCATATAAAGCATTGAAACAGTTTCTTCCAAAGTTGTTGGGAAACTTGAATCAGCAGACTTAGTAGTTAACAATGAAAAATACTCTGGTAAGATAACGCATGCTGCAAGAGCACCGCCAAGTATTGAGTAAATTGCATAGTCTTTTAAAATAAGAAGTCTTGCTTTAGTTTTTTCAACAGTTTCATCAAATTCAACAATGCAGAATAAGTAAACAAAATAAATAATACTGAAAATGCAAATCATTAAGCCAATGTAATAGTTAGAGAAAATTGCAAGTGCAAGTGAAATGCAGTACATTTTGCATTTCTTTTCGTTAACTAATTTTTCAAGACCAAGAACAATAAATGGAAGTAACCACATACAGTCAAGCCACATAATGTTCCAGCTAAATGCTGCAAAATAAGCTGATAAAGCGTATGCCATACCGAAAACTACGGAAGAAATATTTTTCTGACCAAAACGTTTTGTAAGATAGTAGCATACTGAAAATCCGGCAAGTCCCATTTTTAATACGATGAAAAAACTTACCATATCAGCCATATAACCCGGCCAGATAATGGCAAGTAGGTTAAGGGGACTTGTAAGATAATAAGCGGCAACCGCCATAAAGTTCATACCGGCGCCGATTTCCCAAGTATAAAAAAGGCTTCCCCCGTCTTTAAGTTTCTGTTGAAGTATTTCTAAATAAGGTGTGTACTGATGATAACAGTCACTTCGAAGATACATTTGGTCACCAAATGGGAAAATATTCTTAAAATAGTAGACTATTAACATAGATAAAATAGGCAATACAAAAGCAAGTATATATAACTTATTTTTTTCAAACCAATCCTTAATAGAAAACTTTTTACTATTTGTTTTCATTAATAAGCTCCTTTCTATCATTGAAAATAAATAATTTACTGATAATATAATTTAAAATAACCGTAAGAACCATAGAAATAAGTTTTGAAATCTGGTTGACTTTCTGGTTATTTCCATAAATAGCAACTGAAGCAAAAATAATAACTTCGCTCATTATTAAAGTAGCTATACGGGCTCTGGCAAAGCGCAAAAACTCATGTAGAACTTCCATAAAACCGCTGGTCTTACTTTTGAATACCCATCGCTTATTTGTGACATAAGAAAAAATGATAGCACAAAATGTTGAGATGATATTGGCAATAAGGGCACTGACCTTACCTGCATTAAAAAAAGTAAATACAAGGTAGTCAACAATGGCAGTACCAATGCCGAAAAAAACATAAGTAAGCATTTCGTAACTTATTAAGCCTTTAATAAGTGTTTGCAAACTTGGATTCTTAATATGTGCTAACAAAAAACTTCTAAACTTTATAATTGAATCTTTCATATTAATAACCTTTATAAATTTGTACTTTTATTTAAAGTCTGAAATGTTATTGCCTTCAGAATATAGATACAACAACATTAGTATTTTTCAAATATAAACAATAAAAAAACGATTTCTAACCGTCTTTACATTAATATCTATATTCTACTATAAAAAGGTAGGGGTGTAAAGAAATTACAACTATAGAAAGTGATAAAAGTGCATGAAAATTATAGGGGTAAAAAATAAAAAATATCCGACTGTTGAAAAAAATCAATAACCGGATATTTTTATAAGAATCATTTAATTAATTTTGATTAATTATTCCTGATTTGTTTTATTTTTTTCTAATTCTAACATCTTCATTGCTCTAACCTTAAGTGGTAAGCCGAATAATGTAATGAATCCGTCAGCATCATGGTGATCATATAATTCGCCAGTTGTAAATGATGCAAGACTTTCGCTATATAATGAATATGGAGAAGTTGTTCCTGCCTTAATAATGTTTCCTTTGTAAAGTTTGAATTTAACTTCACCAGTAACATATTCCTGTGTTGATTTAACGAAAGCGCAAACTGCTTCACAAAGAGGAGTGAACCATTTTCCTTCGTAAACTATCTGTGATAACTTGTTACCCATATCCTTCTTAGTTTCCATTGTAGCTCTGTCAAGAACTAATTCTTCAAGCTGCTTGTGAGCTTCCATAAGAATTGTTCCACCCGGAGTTTCATAAACACCACGTGATTTCATACCAACAACACGGTTTTCAACAATATCAATAATACCTATGCCATGTTTTCCACCAAGTCTGTTTAATTCACGGATAATATCTGAAACTTTCATCTTCTTTCCGTTAACTGATGTTGGAACACCCTTTTCAAATGTCATTGTAACATATTCAGGTTCATCAGGAGCTTTTTCTGGAGAAACTCCTAAAACTAAAAGGTGGTCGTAGTTTGGTTCATTAGCTGGATCTTCAAGTTCAAGACCTTCATGGCTAATGTGCCAAAGGTTACGGTCACGGCTGTAGCTCTGATCAGTTCCAAAAGGAAGATCAATGCCATGCTGCTTGCAATATTCGATTTCATCTTCACGTGACTGTAATTTCCACTTACTGTCTCTCCAAGGAGCGATAATCTTAATATCAGGAGCAAGAGCTTTAATAGAAAGTTCGAAACGAATCTGGTCGTTACCTTTTCCTGTAGCACCATGACAAATGGCAACAGCACCTTCTTTTCTTGCAATTTCAACTAACTTCTTAGCAATTCCAGGACGAGCCATAGAAGTACCTAAAAGATATTTGTTTTCATATACAGCACCTGCCTGAACACATGGAATAATGTAATCATCACAAAATTCATCAGTAATATCTTCTATATATAATTTAGCAGCACCTGAATACTTAGCTCTTTCCTCAAGTCCGTCTAATTCATTTCCCTGTCCACAGTCTACGCAACAGCAGACTACATCATAATCATAATTTTCCTTTAACCAAGGGATGATAGCAGTAGTATCAAGTCCGCCTGAGTAAGCAAGAATAACTTTTTCCTTTGCCATTTTAAAATCCTCCATAAAAATAAATATAATAAACAGCGGAATATTGCATCCACTTTTTCTTTTCACGTGATACTATACAGCATATATGCATAAAATGCAAGGAAAAAATGTGTTATTATGTATTTTTATGCAAATTACTTGCATAATATACAAAAAAGATGTATATTTATTAATGCACATATAAAAATGTTGTATTTTAATAAGGAAAATACTAAAATAAAGAGATGGATTGAATAACAAAACATTTAACCCAAAAAGAATTACATATTAATAATGAAAGAGGTTAGTTATGATTAAAGTTGGTATTATAGGCTCAACTGGTTATGCAGGAGCAGAAATAGTAAGATTAATACAGCAGCATAAAGAGACAGAAGTAGTCTGGTTTGGTTCAAGAAGCTACGTTGATGAAAAATATGCAGATGTATTTAAAAATATGTTTCAGATAGTAGATGCAAAATGCATGGATGACAATATGGAAGAATTAGCTGACGCAGTAGATGTAATATTTACAGCAACACCACAGGGATTATGTGGCTCATTAGTTAATGAAGAAATTCTTAAAAAAGTAAAAATAATAGATTTGAGTGCAGACTTTAGAATAAAAGATGTTGCTACATATGAAAAGTGGTATGGAATCAAACACCAGAGCCCACAGTTTATAGAAGAAGCAGTATATGGATTATGCGAAGTAAACAGAGACAAAATAAAAGATGCAAGATTAATAGCAAATCCGGGATGCTTCCCAACATGTAGCTTCTTATCAATATATCCAATGGTAAAAGAAGGATTGGTAGATCCAAAATCAATAATAATAGATGCTAAGTCAGGAACATCAGGAGCAGGACGTGGAGCAAAAGTAAACAACTTATTCTGTGAGGTAAACGAAAACTGCAAAGCATACGGTGTTGCAACACACAGACATACACCTGAAATCGAAGAACAGTTAAGCTATGCAGCAGGTGAAGAAGTAATGATAAACTTTACGCCACACTTAATACCAATGCAGAGAGGAATCCTTGCAACATCATATGCCACATTAAAGAAACCAATGACATATGAAGAAGTAAAAGCAGTATACGACAAATACTACAAAGACGAATACTTTGTAAGAGTACTCGAAAATAGCACACCACCTGAAACAAGATGGGTAGAAGGAAGCAATTTTGTGGACGTAAGCTTCAAAGTAGACGAAAGAACAGGAAGAATAATAATGATGGGAGCTATGGACAACCTGGTAAAAGGAGCAGCAGGCCAGGCAGTGCAAAATATGAACATAATGTTTGGATTACCGGAAAACGAAGGCTTACAACAAGTACCAATGTTCCCATAAAACTAACAGCCGAAAGATTTCCTACCAAATAGCAATAGGCATCTGCAAGCTTGCTTGCAAGGATGCCCATTACTATTTGGTAGAAACCAAAGCGTTAGCTTTGGTTTTAAAAGGAACAAGGTTCCTTTTAAAAGAAATCTTCGTTTGAAAGAAAATAGCAAACACAACCACAGCGAGATGGAGCACAAAGTGCGAAATCGAGCTGAATAAAGAAATAGGCATCTGCAAGCTTGCTTGCAAGGATGCCCATTACTATTTGTACAAAACCACAGCAGTAGCTGTGGTTTCAAAAGGAACACAGTTCCTTTTGAAAGAAAACTTCGTTCCCAAGGTAATAACAAACATAAACACAGCGAGATGAAGTGCGAAGCACGTAATCGAGCTGAACATAGAACCAGCAAAAAACTAAATGAAAGGAATTTAACCATGAAAAAAATCAAAGGTGGCGTTACAGCTCCAAAAGGCTTTGCAGCCATGGGCTTAAAAGCCGGAATTAAAAAAGACAAAAAAGATATGGCAATGATATATAGCAGCACACCATGTGTTGCCGCAGGAACATTTACAACAAATCAGGTAAAAGCAGCCCCCGTAATCTGGGACAGAGATACAATTTACACATCAGATTATGTTTATGCAGTAGTATGTAACAGCGGTGTAGCCAACGCATGTACAGGCAAAATAGGAATGGATTACTGCGAACAAATGGCAGAAGCAACAGCTAAAGCATTAGATATAGAAAAAAGACAGGTACTTGTAGCTTCAACAGGTGTTATTGGAGCCCAGCTTCCAATGGACAAAATAACAAAAGGAATCCAGTTACTTGCACCAACATTAGACGAAAGTTTAGATGGTGGTCATTTGGCAGCAGAAGCCATTATGACAACAGATACAATTCCAAAGGAAATAGCTTTTGAATTTGAAATTGGCGGAAAAACATGCACAATCGGAGGAATGTGCAAAGGTTCAGGAATGATTCATCCTAATATGTGTACAATGTTAGGTTTTATAATGACTGACGTAAAAATTTCAAAGTCAATGTTATACGAAGCATTAAGTGGTGACATTAAAGATACATTTAATATGATTTCAGTAGATGGTGACACATCAACTAATGATACAGTATTGTTATTAGCTAATGGTTTGGCAGACAACCCTGAAATTACAGAGAAAAACGAAGATTATTACAAATTCGTAGAGGCACTTCACGCAGTAAATGAATTTTTAGCTAAGAAAATAGCAGGAGACGGAGAAGGAGCAACAGCTTTATTTGAAGTAAAAATCGTAAATGCAGAAAGCAAAGAACAGGCAGTAACACTTGCTAAGTCAATTGTAACATCAAGCCTTACAAAAGCAGCAATCTACGGACATGATGCTAACTGGGGAAGAATCCTTTGTGCAATGGGATATTCAACAGCCAAGTTTGAACCTGAAAAAGTAGATATTTATTTTGAAAGCAAAGCAGGCAAACTTAAAATAGTAGAAAACGGAATGGCTACAGACTACAGCGAAGCAAAGGCAACAAAGATTTTGTCAGAAAATGAAGTAACAGCCATTGCAGACGTAAAAATGGGTGATTGCACAGCAACAGCATGGGGATGTGATTTGACACATGAATACGTAAGCATTAATGCTGATTACAGAAGCTAAGGACAAGAAATTGAAAGGGGCATTATATATTAATGAGTGAGGAATGGAAGAGAAAAATGCAACAAAGAAGAAAAATATGTAGATGCAACATTTTGTGACACAATATGCATATATGGGATTGATGGAAAAGAAATAAAATTTAACTATGTAGACGAAGAATAAGCGAAGCTTAATACGAATGCATTACGTAAATAAAGAAAATCATATATTGTGCAAATCAATAATAATCTCACAGAAAATTTTTGGATTAGCAAACAAGATAAAATCAACGTGTTTGCAAGACAAAAATTTTCTGTGAGATAACATCGAAAGGAGAGACGAAAATGATAATGAAGGGACAACAGCAGCAGCTGGACATGGACAAATGGATAGAAAAAGGAGACGTGCTAATTGAAGCCCTACCTTACATACAAAGATTCAACAGAAAAATCATCGTAGTAAAATACGGCGGAAGCGCAATGCTTGACGAAAACTTTATGAAAAGCGTAATTCAGGACATTACACTTCTTAAATTAGTAGGATTCAAGCCAATAATCGTTCATGGGGGCGGAAAAGCAATCAGCCGTCATATTGACAGACTTGGAATGGAAACACAATTCATTAACGGACTTAGAGTAACTGACGAAGATACTTTAGAGGCTGCTGAAATGGTACTTAACAGCGTAAACAAGAAATTAGTTCAGATAGTTGAACAGTTAGGTGTACGTGCAATAGGTATCAGTGGTAAAGACGGAAGACTTCTCACCGTAAAGAAAAAATTATCAGAAGGTCAGGACATTGGATATGTTGGAGAAGTTACACATGTAAATGAAGATATCCTTTTGGAATTACTTGAAGATGACTTTTTACCAATTGTTTGTCCTATTGGATTAGATGAAGATTATCATGGTTATAATATTAATGCTGATGATGCTGCAAGTGCAATTGCAGAAGCAGTAAAAGCAGAAAAACTTGCATTCTTAACAGATACTGAGGGTGTTTATATGGATAAAGATGATAGCAGTACAGTTATTTCAGAAATGACAGTTTCAGAAGCAGAAAAATTAATTGAAGATGGTATAATTGCCGGCGGAATGTTACCAAAAATTAAAAACTGTATGGATGCTATAAAAAATGGTGTATCAAGAGTTCATATTCTTGACGGAAGGATTCCACATAGTATTCTTCTTGAAATCTTTACAAATAAAGGTGTCGGTACAGCAATTTTAGATGACGAACAGGAAAAATTCTATACTGACTTATTAAACAAATAAAACGTTAATAAAAGTGAGGAAAGTAAAATGACAGATAAAGAATATATGGACCAGGGAGAACAGTACCTTATACATACATATAATAGATTTAAAATCGTATTAGATAAAGGTGAAGGTGTTTATCTTTATGATGTTAATGGAAAGAAATATTTAGACTTTGCAGCAGGAATAGCTGTATTTGCATTAGGATATGGAAATAAAGAATATAATGATGCATTAAAGGCTCAGATTGACAAGCTTATACACACATCTAATTTGTATTATAATGTGCCTGCCATTGAAGCAGCAAAAAAGGTAGTGGAAGCATCAGGACTTAAGAAAGCATTCTTTACTAACAGTGGTGCAGAAGCTATTGAAGGTGCATTAAAAATGGCTAAGCGTTATGCTTATGACAGAGACAAAAATTCAGACCACGAAGTTATTGCAATGAATCATTCTTTCCACGGAAGAACAATGGGAGCTTTGGCATTAACAGGTAACTCACATTATCAGGAACCTTTTGGGCCAATGATTTCAGGAATTAAGTTTGCAGAGTTTAATAACTTAGACAGTGTAAAGGCATTAATAAATGAAAAAACATGTGCTATTATTGTTGAACCTGTGCAGGGTGAAGGTGGAATTTATCCGGCAACTAAGGAATTTATGGAAGGAATCAGAAAGATTTGTGATGACAATGACATTATAATGATTTGTGATGAAATTCAGTGGAAAGATGTATGCATTCCAGCATTATAATGTTAAACCTGATATTATTACAACAGCCAAGGCTTTAGGTTGTGGTGTTCCTGTTGGAGCATTTGTTGCAGGAGAGAAGTGCTGTGATTCATTAGTTCCGGGAGATCACGGAACAACTTATGGTGGAAATCCATTGGCAACAGCAGCAGTTTCAAAAGTATTTGATTTGTTTGAAGAAATGAATATTCTTGAACATGTTAATGAAGTAAGCAATTATTTGGAAGAACAGTTGGACAAATTAGTGGAACAGTACGACAATGTTGTTGCAAGACGTGGTAAAGGACTTATGCAGGGACTTGTTCTTACAACGCCTGTTATAGACACTGTAAATAAAGCCATTGAAAAAGGACTTCTTGTTATATCAGCAGGAAGTGATGTGCTTAGAATGGTACCACCTCTTGTTATAACAAAAGAAAATGTTGATGAAATGATTGAAATTTTGTCACAATGCTT
>ERZ772820.3380-NODE-3380-length-10299-cov-3.184791_pt1 | contig 10299 bp, 8 predicted proteins | sample MGYA00511377_ERZ772820 | MGnify/ENA primary metagenome ERZ772820 (study PRJEB29015, sample SAMEA2737684) | human gut metagenome | biome: human gut; feature: human-associated habitat; material: faeces | place: China | collected 2012 ...
CGTTCACCAGCCACTTCAACAGCGAACGCACCACGGTGGATGCCTTTACGGCAAAGCGGCAGGCTGCCTTTGAACAGCTGACCGCAGCGCTGGAGGGGCAGCCCATGCAGTTTGATTTCAAACTGGGGGCGGAGGTGTTCTTCTCGCCCGGCCTGTGCGAGCTGGACACCCGGGCGCTGTGCATGGGGGACACCGCTTATCTGCTGCTGGAATTCCCCACCACCCACAAGCCGCATTTTATCCGGCAGACCCTGTACAATTTGCAGCAACAGGGCATTGTGCCGCTGATCGCGCATATCGAGCGCTACCCCTATGTGCTGGAGGATCCCACCCTGCTGTACGACTGGGTAGCCGCCGGTGCCTATGCGCAGATCAACGCAGGAGCACTGCTGGAGCCTAAGCTCTGCAAAAAGTTGTGTAAGTTCATCCAGTGGGGATTGGTTCATGTCATCTCCACCGACACCCATTCCCCGGACAAGCGCCCGCCCCGCATGGCGCAGGGTGTGCAGCAGCTGGAAAAGCTGCTGGGCAGGGAAGCTGCTGCCCGCATCGTGCGCAACGGCGATGAACTGTTCCACGATCAGGAACTGGACGCTGTGAACCTGCATCAGCCCAAAAAGTTTTTGGGCATGTGGGTCTGATCCTATTAGTAAGGAGAAAACTGCCCGGGCGGAGGTGTACTCTGCCCGGGCAGCGGATTTTAGTATGAAGAAAAATAAGGTCCTGAAAATCGTGTTGATCGTGCTGGGCGCGCTGGTGGCTCTGCTGGCAGCAGCTGTTCTTGGCGTGCTGTTCTACCTCCACAGTATGGCAGCCGGTATTCCTGAAACCCTGCCGGATGCCCCGGCGGACAGCACACAGGTCACCCTGACGGATGATGAGATCGATAAGCTGCTCAGCGGTGAGATCACGCTGGAGGAACTGGCAGACGAAGCCGCTGCGTCCGGCAGCGGGGAACAGGAGGCATCCGCAAGCGCTCCGCAGCAGGAGACAGGTGCGGCTTCCTCCCCGGCGAATTCTGATACTTCTCCGGCGGCATCTGCCTCCCGGACGGAGAGCAGCAGTACAGCGTCCTCCAGCAAGCAGGAGACTGCCGGTACAGCCAATTCCGGTACAAAAAAAACGTCGTCCTCCTCCGGCAAACAGGAAGCCTCCTACGAGGCCGAGGTTAAGGCGCTGCTGAAGCAGCTGTACAGCGTCAAAGCGCGCGCCGAGGCAGAGCTGAACAGCTGCATTGCCGGAGCAAAGGCAGAGTTCAAATCGCTGCCAGAGTCTCAGCAGACACAGGCGCGCAAGATCTCCATCGTGCTGGCCAGAAGCGGCAGACTGTACGCGATGCAGGCGTCCTATGATAAGGAAGTGGAGAGCATCGTCAGCCAGATGCGCGCCGTGCTGACCGCCAACGGCCAGAGCACCGCACTGGCGGATCAGGCGATGGCCTCCTATAAGGCACAGAAGAGCGCCATGTACTCCCAGCTGACCGCAAAGCTGTACTCCTGACCCGCAAAACGACCCATGACCACCCGCAGCACATCTCCCGGGCACTGACTGTGCCGGAAAGGGGCTGCGGGTGGCTTTGTTTTGCCTTTTTGCTGTAATATGGAGAAAAATGCCAAGGACATGGAGGGATGACTCTGCGGCAGAGACGCTGCCTTTTACGCCGACAGGGGAGGGCGGATTGTACGCGCCAACGGAACAATCCCCCAAAAGGTCGGAAAAGTAGCACTTTTACCTACAAATATACAGGAAATTTGTATAAAGTATAAGATTTCACTCATGCTTTGCTATAATGAAGTGAATTCTTTTCATGTAAATTGACAAAAATCGTGGTTATCCTTATAATAGATAGAGTGTTTCTCGGGTATGGACGATGGTGTTTGTGCAACCGCAAGATGCCATCGTTTTATTATTCGCTTTTCTGTCCGCGTGCCAAGGACAGACGTCCGCTATGTGTGAGGCTGGCGGACTGCGGGAAAGTGTGGCTCGGCCTGAGAGCAAAAACAGTAATTCATTGATAGGATTGGAGTGGCATCAAACGATGGCAAAGTACATCATCAAGCGTGTCGCAATGGGTATCTTCAGTATCTTCATTGTGGCTACGGTTACCTTTTTTGTCATGAACCTGGTCCCCGGTGGCCCGTTCGTGGCAGAAAAGTCCATCAGTGCCGCTGCTCAGCAGGCTCTGGCCGAAAAGTATGGCCTTGATAAGCCGCTGAGTGTGCAGTACGTCAACTACATGAAGAGCCTTCTGCACGGCGATCTGGGTCTGAGCCTGCGTCAGCGCGGACGTACCGTGAACCAGATTATCGCCAGCAAGCTGCCGGTGTCCTGCCGTCTGGCAGGCATTGCCGTGGTGGTGGCTCTGTGCGTGGGCATCCCGCTGGGCTGCATTTCCGCTTACAACCGCGGTAAGTGGCTGGATAACGTTATTATCGTGTTTGCAACCTGTGGCATCGCGATCCCCAGCTTTATTTCCAGCGTGCTGCTATTGTACCAGTTTGGTATGAAAATGAAGGTGCTGCCCACCGTTGGCCTGAACAGCGCCGCCGCCTATATCATGCCGGTCACTGCACTGGCCATCTATCCCTCGGCTTATATCACCCGTTTGATGCGCTCCAGCCTGCTGGACGTTATGGGTCAGGACTATATGCGCACTGCCCGCGCAAAGGGCGTGTCCCAGTTCATGATCCTGTTCAAGCACGCGCTGCGCAACGCCATCCTGCCTGTCATCACCTACGTCGGCCCCATGCTGGCCAGCCTGATGACCGGTTCTTTCGTGGTGGAAAAAATCTTCTCCGTGCCCGGTCTGGGCCGCGACTTCGTGTCTGCCATCACCAACCGTGACTACACCATGATCATGGGCACCACCATCCTGCTGTCCAGCATGGTCATCATTGCAAACGTGGTCGTGGATATCCTTTATAAGATCATCGACCCGCGCATCAAGCTGCAGTAAGAGAAAGGAGCGATTTTCATGGAAAACATTAAAAAGAATCCGCTCAGCCTGCAGCTCAACGCGGAGGATTTTCTGCCCGCCAGCAATGAGGAAAAGCAGAGCCTGGTGGTCATGCGCGAAAGCGTCAACTTCTGGAAGGACGGTATCCGCCGCCTGAAGAAGAACAAGATCGCCATGGTCAGCTTTGTGTTCATCATTGCCATTGCCATCTTTGCCTACCTGCTGCCCGCCGTCTGGCCTTACAGCTACTCCGAGCAGATGAAGGGCAGCAACAACCTGAAGCCTTTCGAGTACTCTGCCTCCGAGCAGGCGCGTATCGATGCAGGCGAAAAGGTGTTCCCGCACATTCTGGGCACCGACCGCATGGGACGTGACTTCGCTGTGCGTATCATGATGGGCACCCGCGTCAGCCTGTCCGTCGGTCTGATCGCCTCTGTGCTGGTGCTGATCATCGGCGCTACCTATGGTGCGGTTGCGGCCTTTGCTGGCGGCTGGGTGGACAATATCATGATGCGTATCACAGATATTCTGTACACCATCCCCGATATTCTGCTGATCATCCTGCTGGGCATGGCTCTGAAAGATCCGCTGGATGCACTGGCTTCCAAGCCTGGCTTCAAGTGGATGCAGACCCTTGGCCCCAACATGATCTCCATCTTCATCATCTTTGCTCTGCTGTACTGGGTCGGCATGGCGCGTATCGTCCGCAGCCAGATCCTGATCCTGAAGGAGAGCGAGTACGTTACCGCTGCCCGCGCACTGGGCGCTTCCAGCGGCCGTATCATCAAAAAGCATCTGCTCACCAACTGCATCGGTACCTTGATCGTTACCACCACCCTGCAGATCCCGGCTTCCATCTTCACCGAGAGCTACCTGAGCTTCATCGGTCTGGGTGTTGCAGCCCCGCTGCCTTCTCTGGGTTCTCTGGCTACCGATGCCGTCAAGGGCATGAACACCTACCCCCATCTGCTGATCGCCCCCGCACTGATGATCAGCGTGATGATCCTTGTGTTCAACCTGTTCGGCGATGGCCTGCGCGATGCCTTTGACCCGAAGCTGAAGAATTGATGAGGTGAACAGAAATGAGCGAGAAAATTCTTGATATCAAAGATGAACGCCTTTCTTTCTTCACCCCTGCGGGCGAAGTAAAGGCACTGAACGGCGTTTCCTTTACCATGAATCAGGGCGATGTTCTGGGCGTTGTGGGCGAGTCCGGCTCCGGTAAGTCGGTCACCGCCTACTCTGTTATGGGTCTGACCGCTTACCCCGGCAAGCTGGTGGGCGGCAAGGTGTGGTTCAACGGCCACGAGATCGAGAACATGAAGGAGAAGGACTTCCGCAAGATCCGCGGCAACGAGGTCTCCATCATCTTCCAGGATCCCATGACCAGCCTGAACCCGGTGTACACCATCGGCAACCAGATTGTGGAGGTCATCCGCCTGCACACCGATAAGAACAAGGCCGATGCATGGGCACGCGCCAAGGAGCTGCTGGAGCTGGTTGGCATCAATGAGCCTGAGAAGCGTCTGAAGCAGTACCCCCACGAGCTGTCCGGCGGTATGCGCCAGCGTGTGATGATCGCCATTGCACTGGCCTGCGAGCCTAAGCTGCTGATCGCCGATGAGCCCACCACCGCACTGGATGTGACCATTCAGGCACAGATCCTTGAGCTGATGCAGGATCTGCGCAAGAAGCTGGGCATGAGCATCATCATGATTACCCACGATCTGGGCGTTGTGGCTTCCATGTGCGAGAAGATCGCCGTCATGTACGCCGGCCACATTGTGGAGTACGGCACTACCGACGAGATCTTCTACCAGCCGGGTCACGAGTACACCAAGGGTCTGATCAACTCCATCCCCAAGCTGAACACCGCAGAGCACGAGCGCCTTGTGCCCATCGAGGGTACCCCTGTGGACCTGCTGAATCCGCCGGCCGGCTGCCCCTTTGCGCCCCGCTGCAAGAACTGCATGAAGATCTGTCTGAGCAAGATGCCCCCGCGCACCGAGCTCAGCGATACCCACTATACCTACTGCTGGCTGCAGCAGAAGGCTGCATTTGAGAAAGGGGAAAAGGCAGAATGAGTGAACACAAGACGCTGGTCGAAGTCCAGCACCTGCAGCAGTATTTCCCCGCCGGCGGTGTGGGCAAGAACCGCAAGTACGTTCAGGCTGTGGATGACGTAAGCTTTGCCATCCGCAAGGGCGAGACCCTTGGTCTGGTAGGTGAGTCCGGTTGTGGCAAGACCACTACCGGCCGTACCCTGCTGCGCCTGTACGAGCCCACCGGCGGCAAGATCTACTATGACGGCAACCTGCTGTTCGATAAGGACAACAAGATCGCAGTGGATATGCTGCCCTACCGCCGCCGTATGCAGATCGTTTTTCAGGATCCCTACGCAAGTCTGGACCCCCGCATGACCATTGGCGACATCGTGGGTGAGGGTATTGATATCCATCATCTGGCCGAGAATGAAAAGGATCGCCACGATAAGATCATCGCTCTGCTGGAGCGCGTTGGCCTGAACAGCGAGCACGCAAACCGCTACTGCCACGAGTTCTCCGGCGGTCAGCGTCAGCGCGTGGGCATTGCCCGTGCACTGGCTGTGAACCCCGAGTTCATCGTTTGTGACGAGCCTGTTTCCGCACTGGACGTTTCCATTCAGGCACAGGTCGTCAATATGTTCGAGGATCTGCAGCAGGAGATGGGGCTGACCTACCTGTTCATCGCCCATGACCTGAGCGTTGTCAAGCACATCTCCAACCGCATCGGCGTGATGTATCTGGGCAAGATGGTGGAGCTGGCCGACAGCTACGAGCTGATCACCCACAGCATCCACCCCTACACCCGCAGCCTGATCTCCGCAATTCCGGTGGCAGACCCCATTACGGCCCGCCAGTCCAAGCGTATCGTGCTGCAGGGCGATGTGCCCAGCCCCCTGAACCCGCCGTCCGGCTGCCGTTTCCGCACCCGCTGCCCCTATGCAGACGAGCAGTGCGCCAACGAGGTGCCTGAGTTCAAGGAGGTCTCCACCGGCCACTGGGCTGCCTGCCATCACCTTGACCGCGTGAAGTGAGAACACTTCACCACAATGAAAGGTGAAAGCAATTCAACTTAGTGCTGAAATGTTGTCACAAAATGGTTACAGTCCAAGTTTTGGACTTGTAACCGGCATGAGAACGCATTATAATCATTCGTGTTCCTCCGGTGTACATTTGCACCGGATCGAATATAGAGGCGGCTGGGGGAACCTGGCACACTCAAATTTGATATAAGGGAAGGATATTATTATGAAACGCATTTCTCGTCGTAATTTCCTCAAGGTTGCAGGCGTGGGTGCCGCTGCTCTGGGTCTGGCAGCCTGTGGCGGCAGCAAGTCCGGTTCTACCGCAACCTCCGGTTCTGCTTCTTCCGCTGCTGGTTCTTCTACCGGCAGTGTCAACACCGCTGGCTTCACCGTCCAGTACGGCCCCAACCCCGAGACTCTGGATCCCTCTTTGAACAGCGCTGTTGATGGCGCCAACACCATCATCACCATCTTCGAGCCCCTGCTGATCATCAACGAGAACAACGAAGTTATTGGTGGCCAGGCTGAGAGCTGGGAAGCAAGCGAGGACGGCCTGACCTGGACCTTCACCATGCGTGACGGCCTGAAGTGGAGCGATGGCACCGACCTGACCGCTAAGGACTTCGAGTACACCTTCAAGCGTATGGTCAACCCCGACACCGCAGCTCCCTACGCAGAGACCTGCCTGGGCATGATCGATGGCTTTGAAGAAGCTGCCGGCTTCCCCGATGCAGACGGCAAACCCACTGCAGAGCCCAACCCCGATGCGCTGAACGTCAAGGCAAGCGACGACGGCAAGACCCTGACCATCGTGCTGTCCTACCCCTGCTCCTACTTCGACAAGATGGCTGCATTCGCATCCATGAGCCCTGTGCAGCAGGCTACCGTTGAGGCCAACGGCGATGCATGGTGCACCTCCGCTGAGACCTTCGTCTCCAACGGCCCCTACATGATCACCGAGTGGACCCCCTCCGAGCGTATCGTTCTGTCCAAGAACCCCAACTACGTTGGCGGCTGGGATAGCTCTAAGATCGTTTCCGACAGCATCACCCTGCTGCTGCTGGAGGACTCTTCCGCTTGCTTCGCTGCTTATAACAGCGGCGAGGCTGTCCTGATCAAGGACGTGCCCACCGACGAGATCCCCAGCCTGACCAAGGCAGAGGATGGCGGCGACTTCTATGTTGACCCCATTCTGGGCACCTATTACGTCAGCATGAACCTGCAGCGCGATGCCTTCAAGGATGCCAAGGTCCGCAAGGCTCTGGCTCTGGCTATCGACCGCGACTACGTTGCCAACACCATCATGCAGGGCACCTACTCTGCTGCTTCCAACCTGGTCGGCCCTAGCATCGTGGACGCGCAGGGCTACTTCTACGACAACGCAAACGGCGGTTCTCCCTACATTGCAGCTGACTACGAGGCAAATATGGCCGAGGCTAAGAAGCTGCTGGAAGAGGCTGGCTATCCCAATGGCGAGGGCTACCCCACCATCGAGTACAGCACCAACGATTCCGGCTACCATGTGCCTCTGGCAGAGTACCTGCAGCAGACTTGGGGCGATCTGGGCATCACTTTGACCATCAGCAAGATGGAGTGGTCTGCCTTCACCGCTGCTCGCCGTGCCGGCGAGTACGATGTTGCCCGTAACGGCTGGGTCATGGACTACAACGATCCTTCCAACATGATCGAGCTGTTCTGCTCCGGCAACGGCAACAACGATGGTAAGTACTCCAACCCTGACTTCGATGCTGCTATGGAGGCTTCCAAGGTTGCAGATGTCGCCGAGCACTTTGCACAGCTGCACAAGGCTGAGGACATCCTGATGGAGGATATGGGCTGCATCCCCGTTGCTTACTACAACGAATTCTGGCTGCAGAGCTCTTCTCTGAAGGGCGTCTGGCACAGCCCCTACGGCTACTGGTACTTCCAGTACGGCTACATCGAGGAGTGATTTCCTCCCTGTGCTGTGCAGCGTAAGCTGAACCGTAAACTATAAGCACTGAGCACCCCGCTGACCGGAAACGGTTGGCGGGGTGCTTTTTTGCTGTTATTTTGTAAAAAAAGACGAGTGCTCGGTTTTGTCGAGCACTCGTCTTTTATATGTAAACCAGATTGAAAAGGTACCATGTGCTTACACCGCAGCCATGGCGGCCAGAACGCTCTGCCAGCTCTTGCTGCGTGCGGCAGGCACCGGGGCGGGGCGGGTGCGCCGTGCAGCAGGGGCACTATGACCGGTCGCAGAGGATACCGTCAGGGCAGGGGAAGGGCAGAAGAACACAGCAGTGTCCTTTGCCAGCCACTGCGCAGCCAGTGCGGCGGCCTGCGGGTCAGACTGCAACGCGCGGCGCTCGTTCCCGGCCAGAAAATCAGCCAGCCAGTACAAAATTGCGCCCAGCGGCAGGCAGGGGGAAGCGTCCTGATTCCAGTAGCTCCAGCGTGCACCGCAGCCAAGGTGACTTTCCACTGTGATCTGTGCGCCGGTGCGGGCATTCTGCGGGATGGCACCGATATAATTTGTACCGGCACGCTGCCCCAGCTCCTCTATAAGGCGCTGGGTGCGGGCGGCATCCAGCCGATCCTCCCGGCAGTAGGCGCGGAAGTCGGTCTGGCTCAGCAGGCTGTCGGCACTGGACGGAAAACGCCCGGTCAGCTGCCCATCCGCATTGTGGCACAGCTGCCAGCCCTTGCGGAACAGCTGGAAATTCAGGCAGCGCCGCCCCATGGTGGAGTAGCACACAAGGGCGCTTTGCTCCCCGGGCAGCTGTTTTACTTCAAGATAGGCATCGTTGCCGCAGGTATCCTGCAAACGGACGGTAAGCAGCAACTGTGCACCGACGTGCTGGGTGGACATGGCGTTGTGCATGGCGTCAAAATAACGGGAAGCGTCCATGGTTGATCTCCTTCCTAAAAAGCAAACAGCGAAACGTTGTAAAAGTACCAGCCGGGTGATCGGGCCGACAGGCTGCATAAAACTTCTCTGAACGTAGTATAGCATACTTTTGGATGAAAAACAACTGCAAGTTTCTTCAAAACGACAAAATTTTGCAAAAGCTTATGGCATAGAGCAAACAAAAGTTCAAAGCATGGTTGTGCTTTATGATAAGCGGTTGTGAAAAATGACCCCTGCGGGAGATGCCGGCTAAGGCAGGAGTTGCTCCCACAGGGGTCATTTTATATTTCTTCAATCGCCAAGCTCCCGGATCTCGTTCTGGATCAATCGCCCGGCAGCGCGGGCAAGCTGATCCATGCCGCGGATGCGCGCCATATTTTTGCCGTAGATCTGCGCGGCGGCACCGGCGCTGCTGTCCTCGCCCATAAAAACGGCAGACACCCGCACGCCCTGCCGCTGCAAGGTGCGCACCTGCGCGGCGGTATCGGCCACACCGGCGGCGTCCTCGTAGGCGCAGCCAAGCGGGTTCTGCGCAGTGGGCGGGATGCGGCGGCTGTCGTTGGGGCTGGCGTCAGTCAGCAGAATCATCAGGTGGCGCGGGGCAGGGCCGGGGGCGTACCGGATCAGGTCGCCCGCCGCCCGCAGCGCCAGACCGTCCCGGTTCCAGCCCGAGGCGAAGTAGCGGAAGATGTTCTGCCGGTTCTTGTCCGTAAAACTTTTCAATACCCGCAGCACCGTATAGCCCCGCAGGCTGCTGAAGGCGCTTACCCGCACCGGAATGCCGCAGTTGGCCAGACTTTCGGCCAGAATAACCCCCTGCGCCGCGATCACCTCCTGACAGTGCAGGCGGGAGGCAGAGGCGTCCAGCAGCAGATCCACCGTAAAGGCGGGGCAGTTCTCCTCCTCCGGGCACAAAAACACCCGGTCATCGTTCAGGTAAGGGGCACGCCACACCCGCCCGGCGCACAGATCACCGCTGCGCGCTATCCGCTGGTCGGGCTGCTGATGCACCAGAATGCAGTTGCGGATCTGCTCGGTAAGGCGCAGTACAACACTTCGATGCAGCTCCTGATTTTTTGCATAGTAGGCGCGGTTACGTTCGGCCTGCAATTCGGCTTGCTGTGCCAACTGTCGCGCTTCCGGGGTGGGGGCCTGTGCCGGGCTGGGCACACCGGCGCTGAACCACAAATGACAGCCCAGATGCACTCCGGTGCACAGCTCCTGCTCGGCCTTGCGCAGCTGCTCCAGCGGGTAGAAGCAGCGCCCAAAACAGCTTTCAATGTAGGCGCGATCCTGCGCTGCGCGCTGCTTCAGGGTGATGTTTGCCCGGCGCTTATCCACCGCCAGCCCGCTGCCTGTGGCATCCACCGCACCGGAATGCTCCAC
>ERZ772820.3390-NODE-3390-length-10272-cov-2.676324_pt1 | contig 10272 bp, 18 predicted proteins | sample MGYA00511377_ERZ772820 | MGnify/ENA primary metagenome ERZ772820 (study PRJEB29015, sample SAMEA2737684) | human gut metagenome | biome: human gut; feature: human-associated habitat; material: faeces | place: China | collected 2012 ...
GTATTGCAACCAATCTTACTTCCTGTTCATATTCCCAATCTTTTGCTTTTGTCCCTAATTGATATGAGTAAATATCAATTCTACTTTTATAAGCATCTGGTCGTTTTATTATATCCTGATATTTAACTTTTATAATAAGAGGTTCAATATAAGAAGAACAAAACAATGGAGGTACAGATTCTAAAACCTTATCTATATTAAGACCTATACAAATACCTTTATGATTATAACAATAATGCGCCCACATCAGCAAAGAATCTTTAACCTTAGACAGACTGCACAAATATGCATTATTACGCAAGTTTTCTGCGTTTGTTTCTTCTATTCCTATATCAAAGAAGTCTGGTATATCCTTGAATAATTTCGGTATAGGATCATTTGAAAAATCAATAAGTTTAGGATGGCAATCAAAAGGATCGTTCAAAATACAAGCATTACTAAATTGAAGGTCTTGATTCTCAATCATACTTTTACCGCCATCAATATCAATGTATTTATAAAGAATACGTTCCATATTATTTAATTCCGTTTTCATGCTCTTTTGTTTTTTTCACTAACAATCTTGCCATTTTATCCAGCTTTGCAGGTGGCATATATCCGTTTCTTGAACGTATATATCTTTTGGCTTCATTAAGTTCATTAGCTTTTTCTCTCGCTAAATGGTATTTCCTTGAAATGCTCTCCAGCTTATTAATTGCTTCATCTGCACACTTTTTGTAATCATCATCAGAAGAACCCTCTAAGGCTTCTCTTATTTGCTCCAGACCGAAGTCTATTGCTTTAATTTCATCCTCTGTTATTGATATTTGCATGATTATTTCTCCTTACTTGGTATTAAATCTTCAATGTATGCCCAAATCTTGATTTTAAGCGAAGATACCGTTTCTTCCCATTTACCACTGACAGCAAGTACAATAATAGGAAAGTCGTTATTATCTAATGCTAATATCATTTTATTATCCTCTGGCTCTTCACTCGCATCATTCCAAATAACATTAATGCGCCATTCAGCTCCAGCTACATAAGCTCTAAATGCTATGGCTCTTGAATCATAGTTTACAGCAGCACATTCAATAATTTCTTTCTTCATAATAAATTCAATTATTTTCGATGTAATGTTTACAAGGCTTCTTTCTCGCTGTGATTCGCTTCTGTAGCACACGACAGTACATAGTACAATTCGCACAGACTTCATAGTGCTTGCACTGGCTACAGTGCTTGTCGCTATCGACCGGGAAAATAGAATTAATGAACTCCATCATGGTAACATCTTCAAATCCGGATTCTTTTTGAGCTTTCAGACAATCCTTCATTGTTAATCCAGATTCTTCCACAAGTTGTTTTGCCAGTTCTGTTTCATTGTGAGAACAAGAAACTGAACAGCTACCCAAATACCATTTTCGAATTTTCCCATATTATTTTATTTATGAGGTTTATGATTTTCCTTCTTCCCCGATTTAAGAAAGTCTTTTGCAGCTTCTTTATCCTCATGTACCTCATATTCCCGGAAATACACAGCTTTCATAAGACACCTGCTATTTGTGTATCTCTCTTCACCTACTGCATCAGAATTAAGCACAAAACCTTCTTTTGCCCATTGTATAGCGGTCAACTCCCTTTTTATCTTAGTATATCCTTTCTCTTTCTTCCTGAGTTTATTTCTTAAAATTTCATGGAGTATTCTGGTTCGAGGGCTAATAACACCATCCGCAGTAACAAGTGCTGAACAGTTATATCCAGGTTGCTCATAATATTCAATATTTTTCTGAATATCTTCTACGCTCATTTCTTCTATACGCTGCCTGTATTGTGCAATCGTTAGATTTGTCATATCTACTGCCATACTCTTGTTTTTATCTAAATGGTGGCGTATTCGTCCTTTTCTTTAATTCGTTTGATCACAAGTTCAAAACGTTGTTTGGTAAGTGGTGTAAGTGTTTCGGGGTTCTCTCCATCGTAATCTTCTCCAAAGATAAGTGCATCCACTCCTATACCGTGGTTGTAGTTCTCCCGAATGCAGTTGCGGAGAGTCCAAAGGTTACGCAAGTTAACCCAGTCGGCTGTGCGGTTTTGTATATGTCGGAACAACACAATGGCAGAGCGCAAGTAATGTCCCACATGATCATAATCGTGTAATACGCGCTCACCAAAATAGTATATAACTATTTCCTGATTTTATTCGTCCTCGACCACCTGGCAAAGGAAGAAAGGGATATTTCTCAGGTTTTCCCAATCAATGTAATTAGCTTTGGTCATGGTTTCTAAGATTTAGGATTTTCTCAAGGTCTTCGTAACTTCGAATTTCGTAAATATCATTTTGAACTTTAATATAGCCATTAATCTCCGTATGATTCCCGGTAATGGCGAACAAATCGCGAAATTCAACATCCAAAATTTTAGCAATCTCTACCAGTGTAGCTATGGACATGCCTTTGCCGCCAGATAAAATATTGCTAATGTATTGTTTGCTTTTACCCATTTTCTCCGCAAGTTCTATCTGCGATATGCCTTTCTCTTTAAGTATTTCTTTTATTCGTAATTTAGGTAATTCTTTTTCCATTGTTCTAAGTTTTTTGCAAATATATTCTTTCCTTGTTAGGTAAATAAAATAAGTTTACTAAACTTTGTTAAGCACACAATAAAAATTTACTTTTATCTTGTATAGTAAAGAAAATAGATGTACTTTTACACTGTGAGAAAACACATAATATGTATAATTTAAATTTTAGAATATGGAAGCAATATCTAATATTTCAGTTAAAGTAAGAAAACATGAAGGTCTTTTGTCCTGGATGAAAAAACGTAATATACTTTTTTCATTTTTGTGTGAACAAGAGATTTCCAATTTTCAGGCACTACTTATTATGCAATTGTTTACTTCACTTACTATATTAATGTGTTCAAGTTTCTTGAATACATTAACTCTATTTATTTGTGTTATATGGTTTGTATGTTCTTTCATGTTATGTAAGAAATACATATCTCTTAAAAATTAAACAAGAATTATAGAAAGATGGATTTTGACCTTTTTAATTATGACAAATACATTGTGTCTTTTTCCGGTGGAAAGGACAGTACGGCTCTACTCCTGTTCTTAATTGATAATGGAGTAGACAAAAGCAAAATAGAATTATGGCACCAGGAAATAGACGGAAGAGGTGAAAACTTTTTTGACTGGGAGGTTACACCTGATTACTGTAAAAAATTAGCTGAAGCTTTTGGGGTATCAGTTTTCTTTCAGTGGAAAGATGGTGGATTTAAGCGCGAGATGCTCAGATGTAATGAACGAACAGCAAAGATATTCTATGAGTGCCCAGATAATACTATTCATAGTGTAGGAGGTGAAAAAGGTAAGTGCTCAACAAGATTAAAATTCCCACAACCTTCTCCTAATCTCAATGTCCGTTGGTGCAGCAGTTATCTGAAGATTGATGTCTGTGCGGCTGCCATCAGGAACCAGGAGCGTTTTAACGGTATCCGAACATTGGTGTTATCTGGAGAAAGAGGTGAGGAAAGTAAGCAGCGTGCCGGTTATGCCATTTTAGAACCTGACAAATCAGATTTGCGGAATGGCAAAAAGATCATGAGGTACGTAGATAGATATAGACCCATACGAGATTGGACAGAGAGAAGAATATGGGATTTATTGGAAAAATACAGAGTAAGACCTCACCCGTGTTACTTTATGGGCTTCGGGCGTTGTTCATGTAAGTTCTGCATATTTGGTAATGCGAATCAGTTTGCCAGCGCAGCATGTATAAGTCATCAGAACTTTTCACAACTCGTTCAATTCGAAAAGGAGTTTGGGTACACACTGAAACGTGATACAGATTTATCTACGCTCATAAAGAAAGGTGTGCCGTACCATGATATTACTCCAGAACTGGCGCGATTGGCCACAAGCTACCAATACAACAGTGATATTTTTATTCCCTATTCGCAACAATGGGAATTACCTGCGGGAGCTTTTAAGAAATGTGGAGGGCCTATGTAAGCTATTCCCGATTGAACTGGCCAACTTTCAAGGTTGATTAATGGCGATGAATTTATTGTTTCGTTGTTTCAGGTATGTGTATAACGTAGCTTTACTGATTCCGGTTGTTTTGATTATCTCCGATACTGTACAGGCATTTGAATCGTATAATTTTAATGCCAGTTCAATTTTCTTATGGTCGACAGAGGGTCGGCCTCCTTTTCTTCCTCTTGCCCGTGCAGCTGCTAAACCTTCTAATGTACGAAGTTGAGTTGAATCTCGTTCAAACTGGCTCAATCCGGCGAAAACAGAAAAAATGAGTCGTCCGTGTGGCGTTGTTGTGTCGAGCCATATTTCTTTCAGAGATTTTATATTTACCCCAGTCTGAGAAAATCTATCAACTAATTCAATTAAGAATTTCTGACTTCGGCTAAGCCTTGTCAGTTCGGAAACAATTACGGTGTCACCTGGTCGAAGAGCATCAAGCATCCGATGAAGTTCTGAACGATTGTTTTTGGTTCCTGATATTTTTTCGGAATAAATCCTTTCGCATCCTTCTTTCTCTAACTGGTCAATTTGCCGGTCAAGGTTCTGCTCCAGCGTGCTTACACGTGCGTATCCAATTTTCATGTCTGAAAAGATATTTTATAGTGGGTTTATTGAACTTTGTTTTACAGACGAGTTTTCAGACAAAAATAAGCGTTTTTTCCGGAAGTGACAAGAATTTGGTTTTATAGTCTGAAAAACGGTCGTTTTTTAGACTATATTTTTCATAGTTCTAAAAAAGACAGAGGGTATCCTCTGTCTTTAATTATTCGTGAATTTCTTCAATTTTCCTTTTTATTGCTTCAAGCATGGATATACTTGTCAGTGTTATTTTTCTTTCCTCAGAATTTACTCCAGCTTGAGCAACATTATGCTTATTTCCATTTAATAATATTTCGAGAAAACTTAGCATATCAGCCTTAGATGGATTATCTATATTAATTCGACTAATTGAGCGCTCACAGTAAAGATCTTCTGCTTTCTTCATAAGGGTTCTTATCGCTGCATTATCTGGATTCTTCCCGGTTATTCTCTTTATCTCTATTCTGAGTTTAACCTCTCCGTTACTTCTGTTTATTCTAAGGTTATCCGTAATCACATTATCAATTCCAGTGACATAGTCAATTTTAGCCACGAATGCATTATCTACATCTGTACAAGCAACAAAATCACACTCACCCAGGTTGTGGTCTCTGGATAAATCGAAAATAAATAATGGAAATTCTCTTTTACTCATGTTGCATATCTTTTATGTCAGCAACCAAAACTCCATTGCTAACTGTTAAATATAATCTACGGTTACCATCGTTACAGATTCCGTAATTGTCTCCGGTCTCATCTGTCCATCCGTTCAGTTCGATTATCTTATTGGTAGTTAATTCCCAATCTTCATTAGAGTTTATAAAATCCCTTAATTCTTCAAGTGTATGCATAATATCAATCTTTACGTTTGCTCCAAGTGATTTGCATATTCTTTCAATTATATCTATGCTGATATTATACTTCCCATTTTCAATCTTAGAAATATTGGAACTATTTATTCCTGATAGTTCTGATAACTCTCGTATAGTTAAGCCATGCTTTTTTCTTAGCATGGCTATCTGTTGTCCAATAATAAATCTTAGTTTCGTCATTCTATATAATTCTTTAGTACAATAACAAGCACTTTTGCATCTTTATTTCCATACGTATCTTTAAAATCTGCAAGAATACCAGTATTTGCTAAAACACTGGTATTATAATCATCTTCATCCATTACTTCGAAGTCAAAATCATCAATTCCATCGCAATATACATTTGTAATGTCAATATCTAATGAAGTTATACAATCAGTATGAATATTATGTTTTTCCCCGGAATAAGTATATACTTCAATATCTTCACACTCACTTATTTCCTCTTTGAGAAGCTCTGATATTTTATAGGGAAGTTCTTCTATTTCGTAAGTCCTACTATCAAAGTCATATCTTCTTGTTCCATCAGGGAATGTAGCACAAGCACCTCTGTTTTGATGGACGGCAACCCCCCAATTAGGGGCAGACGGATAATTACAGTTATCTTCATTATACATATCAAGTAATTTCTTGTATGCTTCTTTCAAATTCAGCTGGTCTGCTATTGTGATTTCGCAGCTACCATTGAATTTGCTATCTCTCTGAGCAATCCATCCGTTGGTCTTACCTTTAATTCTATATTTACACATAACGATGTTGCAGAATTTAACGTGTTGCCCCCACGGTTAATTATTATTGAGTTAAATATACCCGTCATGCCGATAGTGCAGCATTAATATTAATTGTAATAAGCAATGTACAGAGGTTCCTGGTTATAATTCCACACCTTATAGATTGTACAGCCGTTAACAAGTTCTTCTGCAAGTTCACCACATCCGCATCCTTCTTCTTCGATGTTTTCTATTTCTTCAATAATTTTCCCGTCTTGTTCAATTATTGATGTAACACCTTCTCTTGATTCTTCATCATTAGCAAATGCTATACCAGCGCCATACACATAGGCAAAATCGTTAGTTTTTACGAACTCTATTAAAGCTTCTTTTTTCATAACTATCTAAATTTAGATTACAATATGTATCTTTATCTCGCATTACAAATATAGCGAATTTATTTCAAAAGTTGGTATATATACCAACTTTTTATTTTATCGTTAGCAAACATTAACAAGTTATGCGATTAAGTTCAAATAGGGAAAGAAATATAGAAATCAATCTGTTTTAACCTCTATAACATCAGACAGATTGGTGGTGTACTGCTTGCTGATGTGTTCGCATTTGAGGTGCCAAGATTTATTTTTTGTTCCCTGTACGGCTACCTTAATGGTATTATGACCGTTCTTGCGATTAATCGCATCTATGGCAGCGGCCAAACGTGACTGCTTGTCACGGTCAATGGTATCGAAAAGGTTTGTCTGGATGGCAGAATCAGGAACGATATTCCAGACAATAACACCGGCTTTCTTGTACTGGTAACCGCCCTCTTTGCAAAAATCTATCCGTAGTGCCCGGACTGCGGTGCTCACAAGCTCCTGAAGGTCGTTGGTCGGTACCATCATGTGAATGGTACGGTTGATGCAGTGTTGCGGAAGATCTGGACGGAAGCGGCTTGTATAGGCGAATACTGTTATCTCCGTACAGCAGCTGTGTTGCATACGGAGCTTGCGTACACATTCGGATGTGAAGTTGGCGACAGCTTCCTCCAGGCTGGATAGTTCGTACAGACCGGAGTCAGGAAAACTGCGGCTGGTACAGATACTCTTCTTCTGTGGAAGTTCCTCGATATTAATACAGTTCTCACCACGAAGCTCCTTCCAGGTGCGGACACCAGTCACAGACAATAATTTTCGCACGAAGCTCTCACTTTTCTGTGTGAAATCCCAGGCGGTATTTATACCGTAATAGCGCAGCTTATCCAAGCTCCGATGGCCGATTCCCCAGACATCACCAATTTCGAAGCCTTGCAACGCCTTGATGCGCTTTTCCTCAGAATCAATCATGCATACACCCTGATATCCCTTGTATTTCTTCCCGTATCTGCTTGCCATCTTCGCCAGAGTCTTTGTAGGAGCAATGCCCATTGTAACCGGGATGCCTGTACCCTTTCCGATGGTCTTTACAATCTTCCGGCCGTAGGAAACCAGCTTCTCCCCTTCTCCGAAGCCAGAGAGATTCAGGAACGCTTCATCAATCGAGTATTGGGTAAGTTCTGGCGTGAACTCGGACAGCAGCATCATTACCCGGCGGCTCATATCACCATACAGATTGTAGTTGGAACTGAAGACAGCCACATTGTTTGCCTCCAAGACTTCACGGATCTGATAGAGAGGTGTCCCCATCTTGATGCCCATCGCCTTAACTTCATTACTTCTGGCCACGACACAGCCGTCATTGTTCGAAAGGACAACGACAGGTTTGTCACGAAGCAGCGGATTGAACACGCGCTCGCATGAGCAGTAGAAGTTATTGCAATCGACAAGGGCTATCATCTTCCTTTTCTAAGCTGTCTTTTGATGTTGTAGGTAAGAACGCCCCATATCAGGAAGTTGTTCTCCTCTGTAATCTTAATCGGAGTGTATTCCTCGTTGGCCGGAACGAGCCAGATACATTTCTCATTATCGTCAAAGCGCACTGTCTTCAGCGTGAACTCTCCGTCGATGAAAGCCACAACGATGTCACCGTCCTGAGGTTCCAAGGCCTTGTCTATGACAAGCAAGTCGCCATCGTCAATGCCGCAGTCCTTCATGGAATCTCCGTCAGCACGTGCATAGAAGGTGGTGGCCGGATGGCGTATCAGTTCCCGGTTCAGGTCTATACTGTCAGTCATGTAATCCTGAGCCGGCGATGGGAAACCAGCCTTCACGCCCTGGTCAGCAAACGGCAATGGCAGTTTGCTGCTCAGGTCAGCTGAGTACATAATCAGCTTTATTTTGTTCATACGTTTAAGCCCTTCTTTTTCATTTCTTCACGTACAAGCTCTGTTTCACTTTGGGACAAATCTGCTAATCTCACGTTTACCGGATTTTCTGTCTGATACGCTTTGACATCTTCAATTAAAAGCTGAAAGTCATAAAGGAATTCTTGTGTAGCACCATGTCGTTTATATATATCATGGGCCGCTTCAAGAACTTCAACGGTGCAGCTATCGTCGCCCTGGAACACAATAGCTGGAATTTCATTCCTTACACACTCTCTCAATAGTTTAATCTGGTCTTTCATTTTTTTTTGTGCAAATATATTTCGTTTTTTTCTCTTTTCCTATACTCCTTTTTCGTAGTGTATCTCTCCCCGAATTTCCCTTTTTCACGATGCGAATGTAGTGCGCCTTGTAGAAGTCTGCAAGGCACTTTGTGCCGTTATGAAAAATATCCTGAGCAGCATAGCTGTGCGGTATTTTTCATCCCGGTACCCTTGCATACATCTACGGTCAGTCGCACAATTATTGCATCGAAAAAGGCGAAAGAACTCGGGGAGAGAATGATTAAAAAAAAAGTCGTATAGGGAGAAAAAAGAATTGAAAAAGGCTCCTGAATCTGGAGTTAGAATAATTCACCTGCGGCTGATGTTTAACTTGTTAATGTATAGATGTATGGAAACGAAAAATTTCGAAATCAATGGAGAATTTAGAGCGATGGACATGGCAGAACTTGCTTACATTCTCACTAACCAAGAAAGTGTATCTATGATGGTTAAAGAGCAAGAGGTTGTGTATGGCAATGTATGTACACTTGATGAAGTGATATACAAAATGACTCCTGCGCGTAAGAAACTTGCTTTGGCTGCTATTGAATTTTATAAGAGAGGTCAGGCTGCATTATCCAAGTATCCTAAAGTTTCTTGTTCCTATGATGTTTTTAAGCTCATGTCACCTGTTATGAGTGATTTAAAGGTAGAAGAAGCATGGGTTATCTATGTTAATCAGGCAGCGAAAGTAATACGTAAGCAGAGAATTTCAATCGGTGGTATTGCTTCAACACAAGTTGATGTAAGAGTAATAATGAAAGAAGCCTCTTATGCGGAGCAACTTCATTCTTCTTAATACACAACCATCCGAGCGGTAATCTTACTCCAAGCAGGGATGATGATAGGTTGACAGGTGCTTTGGTTGAAGCTGGTAGAATGATGAACATTAAGGTGCTTGACCATTTAATCATAGGAAATAACGAATATTTCAGTTATGCTGATGAAGGAAGATTATAAGTTTCACAAGGAGTGGGGACTCTCCCACTCCATAAATAAATAATTATGGCTTTGGATTTAAAAACATTTGTAATCAGTGGTAGTCCGGCAAGATTGGCCGCACTTCTCACAGCAGTGGGCTATCCTTTCTATTTTGATGGAACAGATATTGAAATCACTTGTGAAAAATGGTATCTTGAACAACTCAAGCGGAATGACCCGAAACTCTCTTTGAAAAAGTTTCAATTATCTTGAAGGAATAATTTTGTAATTCTACGCATATAAATGCGTAGAATTATACATGTGTATAATTGTATTATTATGGAAATGAAAAAGACTATAGAAAAAATACCTACATGGGCCTTTGGCTACATCTTCAATGGCGACATGACTGGTCTGACAGATGAAGAAGTCAAACAGATAGATGAAGCTTTTGAGCAAATTGGTGTAGATATTGTTTGCACTCCAGCTGATGAAGAAGCGCAACCCTATTTCACACGATACCCTCTTTTCGGTCTTCCCACCGAAGTCGAGGATTGTGTGGTAATCATAAAAGGCTCCTGAC
>ERZ772820.3407-NODE-3407-length-10231-cov-8.213247_pt1 | contig 10231 bp, 9 predicted proteins | sample MGYA00511377_ERZ772820 | MGnify/ENA primary metagenome ERZ772820 (study PRJEB29015, sample SAMEA2737684) | human gut metagenome | biome: human gut; feature: human-associated habitat; material: faeces | place: China | collected 2012 ...
CGGTGCATTCGCCGCAGGCGTCGAGGCAGGCCGCGCCGGAGTTGAGCAGGTGTATTATGCCGCCGTTCTCCTTAGCCTTGCCCTCGAATTCATAGCCGGTGGCGCGCTTGGTGGCCTCAGGGGACCAGAAGGTACGCACATCCGCGAATATCTGCGCACGGTTCGTGAGCAGCTCCATGAATAGCATGCCGAGGCCGTTGAGCACGTCGTTTTCCGTGGCGAACACCATGGGTTCCTTTTTGCCGGTAAAGTCGAAGGAGGAATTGAGCACCGCCTCGGGATAGTCGCAGTTGGGCCAGTGATCGGTCCACTGCCTCTGGCCCTGGAAGCCGGCGGCGATGGCGTTGTGGCCTACCATCTCCTCCTTGAATTCCTCGGGGAGATTGGGGTTGCCCTGTATGAGATCCTTTATGATGCAGTACATCTTTATGGTAAATTCCCACTGCTTGCGCTTTTCCTCTTCGGTAAACCGTATGCGGCGCTCCTTGCCCAGGAACTCCACGGATTCGGGATTGTCGTCGCGGCCCTCCTTGCAGTGCTCGAATGTCCACGCCAGCGCCTTTTCATAGGCCTCGTGGTCGTATATGCCCTCCTCCATGCGGCGGAGTATCTCCACCTCATCGACGGATTCGACGCGCAAGCCGAGGTATTCCTCCATGAACTGCTGGTCTATGATGGAGCCGCCTATGCCCATGCACATGGAGCCTATCTGCAAATAGCTCTTGCCGCGCATGGTGGCAGCCGCAACGGCCGCCCTGCCGAAGCGCAGCAGCTTTTCCTTTACGTCCTCAGGTATCTCGGTGACCTGATCCGCGTCCTGTACCTCATGGCCGTATATACCGAAGGCTGGAAGCCCCTTCTGGGCGTGGGTGGCGAGTACGGAGGCGAGGTATACGGCGCCGGGGCGCTCTGTGCCGTTAAAGCCCCATACGCCCTTTATCGTCATGGGATCCATATCCATGGTCTCGGAGCCGTAGCACCAGCAGGGCGTGACGGAGAGGGTTATGGATACGCCTTCTCTGCGGAACTTTTCGGCGCAGGCGGCGGATTCCGGCACGCGGCCGATGGTGGAATCGGCTATGACCACCTTTACATGGTCGCCGTTGGAGTAGTAAAGGTTATCCTCGAAGAGCTTTTTCGCAGCCTCCGCCATGGCCATTACCTGGCCCTCAAGGCTCTCGCGCAGCTTCATGGGGCCTCTGCGGCCGTCGATAATGGGACGGATGCCTATGACCGGATAGCTGCCTACGTAACGATTCTTTGCCATATATTCTTCCTCCTTGAAAATTGTACTCTGCGGCATTGCCGCGGGCATGAATTTGGTAGTAGGGGACGAATCTATTTAATAACGCATAACGCTATAAATATGTATTTTTTATATTACCAGCTTGGACTCGAGCACGGTCATGCGGGGAGGGACTGTGCTTCCGTCCAGCCGTTCTATTAGGTATTCCGCCGCAAGCCGGCCTATCTCCTGCTCCGGCTGGAAAACGACGGGCAGGGCGGGGGTCATCATGCGGCATACGTCAACGGAGTCGTAGCCGAAAACGCTCACCTGATCGGGTATGACTATGCCCCTCTCCCGTGCGGAGGTGATAAGGCCCAGGGTTATGTTGTAGTTTGTGGAAAATATTGCCGTAGGCGGGGTGTTGAGGGACATCATGGATATGAGGCCCTGATATCCTGTGGCGAAAATGTTGTCGCCGCTTATGACTAAGGAATCGTCATAAATTATGCCGTTGTCGGAAAGGGCCCTGAGGTATCCCACAAGGCGCTCCTTTGCGGTAAAGACGGATTTGGGGCCGGAAATTATGCCGATGCGCCTATGCCCCTCGGATATAAGATGCGATGTGGCTTTGTATACGGATTCGGTGTTATTGGTGAGCACCGTGTCCTTATCTGAGCCGGGTATCATTCGGTCGGCAAGCACCACAGGTACGCCGCATTCGTCGGTAAGCTCGTGAAATTCCTCCGCGGAAAGGTCCTCCGGCACGTATATGAGGCCATCTATGCTGGCCTCCAAAAGAAAGCGCAGATTGTCCCTTTCCAGCCCGTGATTAGAGCTGTAACAGGAGATGAGGCTGTGATAGCCGCGGGCGCGTATTACCCTGTTAAGGGCCTCCAGCATTGCGCTGAAAAAGGGGGCCGACAGGTCGGGCAGCAATACGCCTATGGCGTGGCTGCGCTGTGACTTGAGGTTCCGGGCAAAGGGGTTCGCCCGGAATTCCAGCTCCGCTATGGCCTCGCGGATGGCGATGACGTTCTTTTCGCGGACGCTGCCGCCGTTTATGTATTTGGATACCGTGGAGGGGGCGACGCCGGCCCTTGCGGCAACATCCTTGATAGTAGAAATGCTCGACATATTTCCTCCGAAAAAACGAAACGTTACATTTTTCTGGGGCTCCGAAAGCACGAAGCCCACAGTTCTCATTAACTATAATAAGGTTTTTAACCGCTTGCGTCAACAGTAAGTTTTGAATTAAAAATAAAAATTTTAAGAAAAGTCTTGCTTTTTGGCAACGCATTGTTTATGATAGAACCAAGTAGTGCTGTGTTTGATTTTAAATAAAAACACGAAACGGTTCGTTTTCACCGTTTAAACCATCTTCAACGCTTTGCTTCTTTATAAGGTACAGAAAGGTGAAACCATAATGGCTGAAACGATTTTGCGAATGTACGGTATACAAAAGTATTTTCCCGGCGTGCACGCGCTTGATGACGCCCGGCTTGAGGTAAAGGCGGGGGAGGTCATGGCATTGGTCGGGGAAAACGGCGCCGGTAAATCTACTCTTATGAAGATACTCACCGGCGTGTACACTAAGGACGCCGGCACGATAGAGCTTTTCGGCAGTCCGGTCGAGATACACGGGCCCAGGGACGCTCAGGCAAAGGGCATAAGCATAGTGCATCAGGAGCTTAACCTTATGCAGGATCTTACAGTCGCCGAAAACATATTCATAGGGCGCGAGCCCGTCAAGAGGGGGTTCCTCGACAAGGCGGAGCAGAACCGCATGACCGAGGAACTGCTCGGATCGCTTCATTTAAATAACATATCCGCTAAAACACCCGTCAAGCATCTCACCGTTGCAAAGCAGCAGATGGTGGAGATAGCAAAATCACTCTCTCACGAAAACACAAAAATACTCGTACTGGACGAACCCTCTGCCGCGCTCACCGAGAGCGAGATAGAAGACCTGTTCGTATTTATACGGCGGCTCAAGGCCACCGGAGTAGGCATAATATACATTTCGCACCGCATGAACGAGCTGAAGGAAATAACCGACAGGATAACCGTGATGCGGGACGGCCAGTATGTCAACACCGTTGATACCGCTGAGACGACGATAGACCAGGTGGTGCAAATGATGGTCGGGCGCGTGATATACGAGGAGCCCAAGACGCAGTCAAACGTACCCGAAGGCGCGCCGATAGTATTCGAGGCGGAGGAGCTGGTCTCCAAGGATGTAAAGGGCGTATCCTTCAATTTGAAAAAGGGCGAGATACTCGGCTTCGCCGGGCTCATGGGCGCAGGGCGCACCGAAACAGCGCGGCTTATATGCGGCGCGGACCCGCGCCACGGCGGCACGATACGCATAAACGGCAAAGAGGTAAGGATAAACTCCCCGCGGGATGCGGTTGCCGCAGGCATAGGATATCTCTCTGAGGACCGCAAACGTTACGGCCTGTGTCTCGGGCTGTCCGTGGCGGACAATACCGTCCTCGCCTCGCTGGATCAGTTTTCCAAGGTGGCCTTTGTGGACGACAGAAAGATCGAGGGCGTGTCCCACGAATACGTTAAAAAGGTGCGCACAAAGACCCCGAGCGTAAGGAGCAAGGTGCGCAGCCTGTCCGGAGGCAACCAGCAGAAGGTGGTGCTGTCCAAGTGGCTGCTTAACAACTGCGACATACTCATATTCGACGAGCCCACCAGAGGCATAGACGTGGGCGCGAAGAGCGAGATATATAAGCTCATGCATCAGCTTGCCGACGACGGCAAGTCCATAATAATGATCTCATCGGAGATGCCCGAGCTGCTGCGTATGTCGGATCGCATAGTGGTCATGTGCGAAGGGCGCAAAACGGGAGAGCTGGATATAGCCGAGGCTACTCAGGAAAAAATAATGACCCTTGCAACAAAGAGAGAGGTAGGATAGCGGAATGGAAAAACTGGGAACCAATAAGCTCAACATGCAAAAACTGCTGGCTCCTGCGGCGCTGGTGATCCTGTACATAGTGTTCTCGATCTTCGGCAACAACTTTCTGAGCCTGGATATGGTCAAAAACATACTCGAATCCAGCTACTACATAGGCTTTATGGCATTCGGGGTCACCTTCGTCATCATCACCGGCGGAATAGACCTTTCTCTGGGAACGGCGATGATGTGCGCGGCGCTGCTCGGAGGCTTCTCCTTCAAGCAGGGCTGCCCGCTGATACTCTCCGTGTTCCTTACAATATTAGTAGGCGTGGTGTTCGGCTTTGCAAACGGAATATTCGTCGCAAAGCTCAAGCTGCCCCCCTTCATAGCCACCCTGGGCACCCAGATGATGGCCTCCGGCATAGGCTCGATAATAACCAAGGTGCAGTCCCAGACCTGGCCCACGGCTACCGCCGAGGTGGGAAGCTGGTTCAAGAAGGTGTTTATCCGCTCCGAGGTTTTCGGGATAAAGGGCTTCCCCGTCGGCGCCTTCTGGCTCATAGGCTTCTTCCTCATCGCCGCGGCGATACTGCATAAGACCAAGTTCGGCAGATACGCTTACGCCATAGGCTCAAACGAGGAGGCGGCGCGCCTTTCCGGAATCAAGGTCGATAACTGGAAGGTCGCGGTATATACGCTTTCAGGCTTCTTCGTAGGCATGGCCGGCCTGTTCTATGCGGCGGCCTACACCACGATAACCCCCGGAACGGGAAGCGGTCAGGAGCTCAACGGCATAACCGGCGTAATAATAGGCGGCACCTCCATGGCGGGCGGCTCCGGCTCGATGATAGGCACCCTAATTGGCGTATTCATAATGTCGGTGCTTAAAAACGGCCTGTCCTCATGCGGCCTCCAGGCTCCCTGGCAGACCTTCCTTACAGGCGCGGTGGTAATAGGCGCGGTGCTGCTCGATATCACCCGCACGAACGCCGCAAACCGGGTCACCCCGGTAGTGACGACGCCGAAGAACGGCGGCAAACAACCAAGTATTGAGCGCAGCGATGCGTTTGATAAAAAATAACAGGAGGAAACGAGAATGAAAAAACTGATAGCCCTGCTTCTTATCATGGTGATGGTCATAGCGGCTACCGCTTGCCAGGCCAAGCCCGAGGCTCCCAAGACTGAGGAGATGACGGAAGAGAAGACGGAAGAAACCATGGAGGAAACGACGGAAGAAGCAATGGATAAGCTCTATATCCCCGTCATGGCAAAAGGCTTCCAGCATCAGTTCTGGCAGGCGGTCAAGGCCGGCGCCGACGCTGCTGCCGCCGAGTACGGTGTAGAGATTTACTTCGACGGTCCCGCTTCCGAAACCGAGATTGACGCTCAGGTCAACATGGTTAAGAATGAAATGGCGAAGAACCCCAAGGCTATGGCGCTTGCGGCCCTCTCCACCGAGGCCGTCACCGAGATACTTGAGGAGTGCGCTGCGAAGGACATCCCCGTTATAGGCTTTGACTCCGGCGTGCCCGATGACAAGACCGGCGCCGTAAAGGCCACCGCCAGCACCAACAACGAGAACGCTGCCGCTATCGCCGCTGAGAAGTTCGGCGAGAACGAGGTTATCGTAGAGGCCATGAAGAACGCCGACTCCAAGAAGCCCGTGATCATAGGCTGCCTGTCCCAGGATGCGGTATCCGCTTCCATAACCGGCCGCACCACCGGCTTCGTAAACAAGATGGCTGAGATCGCTGAAATGTATCAGCCCGGCAAGGTCTCCATAGAGGGCCATGCAAAGTGGGAGAAGAAGGTCGCTGATCCCGCTATCATCATCGAGGTTGCGGTATCCGCCACCACCGAGGCCACTGCGGTTCAGACTGCCGCAAACTCCCTGCTGGGCAAGAAGCCCGTCGCTATCTTCTGCTCCAACGAGGGCGCCGTTACCGGCTTCCTGTCCGCTGTATCCGACGGTGAGGATCTCGCCGAGGGCGGCAAGTACGGCGATATAATCGTTGCCGGCTTCGATGCGGGCGCTGCTCAGAAGAACGCGGTCCGCAACGGCTGGTTCTACGGCTCCGTCACCCAGGATCCCTACCAGATCGGCTATAAGGCCGTTGAAATGGCTGTCATGGCTGCCAAGGGCGAGAGCGTATCCGACGTGGATACCGGCGCTCAGTGGTACAATGCCGAGAACATCGACGACGAGATGATCTCCCTGCTGGTTTACGATTAAACCAACCAATAAAACCTGAACTTAAAGGAGCGGCTTCGGCCGCTCCTTTTGCTGTGGACATTATATGTATCTCGGAGTAAAATGGCGTTGAGATTTAAAAATCATTAAAGCAGGCCGAGAGAAAAGCAAAATGGAAGAAGCAAAGCGATACAAGACCGAAGCGGCGCAAAGGGACGCCTTTGTGAAGATATGCCATGATATGAGGACGCCGTTGAGCTCCGTAATGCACCTTGCGCAAATACTGGAAATAGAAGCGGACAGTCCGGACAGGGTGCGGGAGCGTGCGGCGGAAATAGCGGTATCGGCTGAGTACCTGCTGGGGCTGGCAGACGATATCGTGGATATTTATAAGCTCGGAGGCGGGCGCATCGACATTAAAAAGGAACCTTTTTCGCCGTATGAGCTGGCGGAGGATATTCAAAAAATGCTGTGCCCGCAAATAAAGGATGCGGGACACGAGCTGGCCGTGTGCATCGCAGAGGCGGCGCCGGATATGCTTCTGGGGGATAAACGGCGGTTGGAGCGGATACTGCTGAACCTGATCGTCAATTCGGTGCAGCATACGGCTGCCGGCGGTAAGACTGTGCTTTGCATTTCGTGCGCCCAAGGCGATCGCATCGAAAAGCTGCCGCTGGTATTCACCGTGAGCGACAACGGCGAGGGAATGGAGCAGAGCATTTTAGATGCGGCGCTTGCCGAAGGGGAGACGCCCGCCGCCGGTCTGGGTATAGCCATAGCAAAGGGGCTTACGGAGCTTATGGGCGGCAGTATTGCGGCAAAAAGCGGCAGGGAAAAGGGGACTGTGTTTCGCGTAGAGCTGGCATTCGATAGGATGGAGGAAAAAGAGAAAACCGAAGCGGAGTCGGAAGCCCTTGCGGGGAAGCGGCTGCTGCTGGCGGAGGACGACCGGCTCTGCGGGGAAATACTGTGTGAGCTGCTGGAGGATGAAACGGGAAGACCGGTGAGCATAGCGGCAAACGGGCGGGCTGCGCTGGAAATGTTCGAGAGTGCTAACGGCGAATACGACGCCATAATAATGGACGTGCAGATGCCTGTAATGAACGGATACGAAGCGGCGCGTGCCATTCGCAGGTCAGGGTGCGGGAACGCAAAAACGGTGCCGATAATAGCTCTTACGGCGGATGCTTCCGAGGAAAGCGCAAGGTCGGCCGCCGATTCGGGAATGAACGGTTACCTCGCCAAACCGGTCAATATTGATCGGCTGCGCAAAGCCGTCGCCGCCGCCTTAAAAAGCCTTTCGGTAGCGTATCGGTAGCACTTATGTGAGTATAATCAAATATATTCCTTGTCCTGCATGCCGGAAACAGAGGAAACGATGATGTGGTATTCCTCTTGAAGGCGGGCGAAAAGCTCCGCCGCGGCGTCCGGCGAGCCAAATTTCAAAGCGCGGCTGAGAAGGGCGCACGTATCGCTCAGCCTGCAAAAGCCTAACAGGGCGCTTACCCCGTTTAATGAGTGGAGAGCAAAGATAGCGCCTGCGGTGTCATTTGTTTGCAGGCAGGCGGAAAGAGAACGGAAGCTGTCGTCGGCGGGGAATTTCCTCAAAAAGCGTATAAGGCGCGCTTCGCTTGAAAAGCGGGCGACTGCATCGGCGTAGTCGCCGCCGGTGGCCTCATAGAATGCCTTCACCGCGGAGGGCATAGCGCTAAATCACCTCCTGATCAATAGAATCGAATTCAGGGGTGCTGAAAAAATCGCTAAGCGTTATATCCAGCCCGTCGCATATCATCTTTATGGTAAGCAGCTTTGGATTTCGGCTTTTTCCATATAGTATGTTCTTTATGCTTGATGGCGGAAGGGCGGATAGCGTAGCCAGCTTGTTTATCGTTATCTTTCGCTCTTCACATAACTGCAATATTCGGTTTCGAGCGACGGACACGGTATCCATCTGATAGTTCCTTTACATTTATTTCCAGTTAAGGATACCGTGAACTGTGTCTAATAGTAGGCTATACATGCTACTTTCGGACTATGCGGAGCCTCGGTGAAAATGATGGCTCATAACAAAAAACGGCTGCTCTGCATCAAGCAACCGCTTTATCATGTCTTGAAATGAGGACAGCGCTCAAACCTCAGACGTCGGCACCTTTCTCTTATGATATCATTGTCGTCATAAAATCCTTGCTAAAAACGCTTCTCCAAGGTGCATTTCACAGCTTCTTCCTCCATACAAAACATCTGGCATCGCAGTTGAGCCGCTATTGTCGCGATAAATACGGATATCGGCGGATATTCGCGCTCCACATTCAACAGGCTGCCGAACCACTTTGCCTTGGATTTTGAATTGCCCCTGTCGAATGTGACCTTTATTGCCGTCCGCATGGATTTCACTATCGCAGAGTTAGGCGCGCCGTATCTGCTCGTCAGCCGCTCGAATATGTGCTTGTTGCCTATATGCCCGCCCGACTGCAGCAGCATCCATACTGCGTCCTTGATGTAATAGAAGCCCTTCAGGTTCGGCGGCATGCCGAGCGCCAGTAAAGCCATTTCGACTGCTACAAGATGTTTCTGCTGTTCCTTATCCATGATCTATGTCCGCCTTTATATTATTATTTGTTTTTTTGAAAAACAATAAATATCAGGTTTACGACCTTTGCTCCTGTCAAAAACAGAGCGAGGCTAACGTTTCCTCCGCCCAAGGGTATTGGAACATATATTCCTCCGGCGGTATTCTGTTCTTTTGCTTTATAAAATCATAGTAATCGCACTCGAACTTTTCCGGAAGTATGTAGCAATAGCCTCTCTTGCTTATGAAAATATCCTCTATGCTGTATTCCAGCAGCGTATGGTTGAGCATCAGCACGGACTTGCGGTACAGCTTTTTTACCCTATCGTCATACGGCCGCTCCGGCCAGAGCATATCTATGGCCTCGTCCATCATTACCTCTCCGCCCCTTCTGTCAACGCAGAGCGCAAGCAGCTCCTTTGATTTCGCGTTTTTGAAGCATATAGGGCGTCCCGCCGCGAACACGTCAAACCGCCCGAAGGTTCTTACCGCTATGCGCTTCCGCTGCCGCACGGCCAGAAGCCGCGCCCGGTATATCGCGTCCTCGATGTCCTTGCTGCTGTACGGCTTAAATATATAAAAGTCCGCCTTCATGCGTATGGCGTCTATACAGGGCTCCTTATAGGCGGTGACGTATATTATTACGCACTCGGGGTATATGCTCCTTATCCTTTTGCCGAGCTCGATCCCGTTCAGCTTGGGCATCCTCACGTCGAGCAGGGCAAGCTCAATATAGTTGTCCTTGGCAAATTTCCAGGCAGCCTCCGGGTCGGTAAATGTGCCGGCGACATACACGTATGGCGAATCCATACAGATTTCGTTAAGAAATTCAAGCGATATTTTATTATCATCGACTATAAGCGTTTTCATGTCCCGCCTCATTCGTGTATCGTATGATCGATATGTTTTGTCTGATTATATTCATGTCTGCGCTACTATTGCGCTACTTTTTTGCTGATACCGAGCTTTTTGCAGATTTTTCGCAAATCATTATATCCTTACCGAGAAGTATAATGCAGAAACGGAGTTAAGACAATACTGACGATATTATTTTAAACACCATGGCGGATAGCCCAAAACAAATTTCTACACTACATGAAACGGTATCTCTCTATGCTTTATAGAGAAAATAACTACCTTCGCGTACAGGAACTATCCATGGATTTGCATCGTTACCGTTCATCACACAAGAAAGCAGCCAGCCGGGGACAGCTTTGAAACAATCTCCGGCACAACAGGACTCCTCGGTTGTGCAGACGGAGCACTCCTGATGCAGAAGAAGAAGAAGAAACGGACAGCATTGGAGGCCACGGTCGATGCGGTGGGGCGAGATCA
>ERZ772820.3411-NODE-3411-length-10225-cov-3.065388_pt1 | contig 10225 bp, 9 predicted proteins | sample MGYA00511377_ERZ772820 | MGnify/ENA primary metagenome ERZ772820 (study PRJEB29015, sample SAMEA2737684) | human gut metagenome | biome: human gut; feature: human-associated habitat; material: faeces | place: China | collected 2012 ...
GCAGTACCAGTCCGAAGCCCGCGCCGCTCAGCACGCCGCCGAACACCGACGCCAGCAGCATGTCGTTGGTCGCTGCCGGGAGCGGCAGATAGTCGATGAACAGCGAAAGGCCGAAGGTGGCGATGAGCGACCGCAGCCCGAAACGCAGTCCCAGCGATTTCATGGACAGGGCGAACAGCGGAATGTTCAGAATCAGACTCACCGTGCCGACCTTCACCGGCAGAAAGCGATTGACCAGCTGTCCGATGCCTGTGAAGCCGCCGGCGGCGATGCTGTTGGGAATCAGATAGAGGTTGTACGCCGCCGAGCAGCAGAGCAGACCGGCGATGATGAGCAGGGCGTTTTTCAGTTCGGGATGCAGCGTGCGCTTCATGGTCGGCGGCTCCTTTCGGGTCGGAGAGCAAACTTTCTTCTATATTATAACATGTCCCGGATGAATTTGCAAATTCAGAACCTGCGCAGACCGCGCCGCATAGGAAGAAACGGACGGTCAGCGCGGCCGCAATGATCTGCGCATTCCGTCGCTGCGCGAATACGTGCGCATCTGCAAAAAGTACGGCAAGGTCGGCGTGCTGGAACTGAAAAACCGCTTTACCATCGATGACATCCGCCGCATCGTCGACCTCATCGAGGAGGAGGGCTATCTTCCGGGAATCATCTTCATCGCCTTCGACGTCAACAACCTCATCGACCTGCGCGCCATCCTGCCCGAGCAGCCGGCGCAGCTGCTGGTGAGCTTCTACAACGACGACGTGCTGCCCACGCTGAAGAAGTACCACCTCGATCTGGACATCCATTACAAGGCGCTCACGCCCGAGATCGTCCGCGACCTGAAGGCTGCGGGCATCACCATCAACTGCTGGACGGTGGACACCGCCGAGGAAGCCCGCGACCTGATCGAATGGGGCGTGGATCAGATCACGTCGAATATTCTGGAATAAACAAAGCAAGAGGCCCGAACCGCAATGGCGCGATTCGGGCCTCTTTTTGTGCAATGTTTTTATTCCGTCACCGAGCGCAGATAGCTCAGACCGGCGCGCAGGGCGGGGAGGTTGTCCTCCATGCCCTCGAATTCCAGCGAGAGCCAGCCGTCGTAGCCCGCGCCGCGCAGCGTCTTTACGCACTCGCGGACGGGCACCACGCCGTGGCCGACCACCGTGCCGCGCAGGAAATTGCCGTTGCGGGTGGGAAACCACTCGTCGCTGGGCTTCTCGCTCTTGAGCAGGAAGTCCTTGGCGTGGGCGTGGAAGGCGTACTTGGCGGCGATGGGCAGCGCGTGCATGGACGGCTCGTCGGCGCACAGGAAGTTGCCCATGTCCACCAGCCAGCCGTAGTTGGGGTGGTTCACCGTGCGGATCAGTGTTTCTACCCGCTCCGCGTCCTGCAGAACGTAGCCGTGATTTTCGGTGCAGGTACGGATGCCCTTTTCGGCGGCATACTCCGTTACCCTACGGATGTCAGGGGCGATTTGGTCGATCAATTGCCGCCAGTCCATGCCTTCAGGCAGGCTCCAGGACGCGTCGTGACGAAGCACCTTCGCGCCCAAGGTCTCGGCAATGTCCACCTTTTCCATCACGGTCTGTACCTCGTTGGGACGCAGAAAATCCGCGCTCACCGTATAGGCCGCAATGGGAAGGGCGATCTCCTCGCAGTGGCGGTGAATGGCCTTTGCCAACTTCGTCAGGCTTTCCGCCGGCTGAACTTCCAGCGACAGGTCAATGAACTCGATCACGTCATAGCCCATCTTTTTCGCCAGATCGCAAATCGTGAAATAGTCGGCCTTGGTCTGGTTCATATACTTGGAAAAACTGTAGGAGGATACGCCAATTTTCATCTGTCGTTCCCTCCTTATTTCAGAATGACCTCGTGGCCCGTGGCGGCAGATTCATAGACCGCATCCAGAATCTTCATCATTTCCACACCGTCCTCCGCAGGGTTGCGGCAAGGTTCGCCGGTTTGGACGCAGTGGACGAAATGATTGATCTCGTTGGCGAACAGGCCGTCGAAGCTCAGGGCGGTCTTGGCGGCCAGCGTGACGTTGGTCATGTAGCCGTCCATTTCGCCGAAGTAGGTCAGTTCGGGATCCAGCCGCAGACCGCCCTTATCACCGAAGAGTTCGATGGTACCGGTGTCCTTTTCCAGGTTCAGGCTGAAACTGGCTTCCACCTGCAGCACCGCGCCGTTATCGTAACGAATCATGGCGCTGGCCAGATCTTCCACGTTGAAAATGGGACCGCCGTCCTCTTGCGTGGCGGAAACGTAGCCGCGTTCGCTCTTGATGCTGCGGCGGTCGCCCAGCTTATGAAAGGTCGCACCGTAGATGGAAACCGGCTTGGGCTTGCCCATCAGGTAACGGGTCAGGTCGATGACATGCACACCCAGGTCGATCAGCGGGCCGCCGCCGGAGCGGGCTTTGTCACCGAACCAGCCGCCGGGGCAGCCGTTGCGGCGAAGGTAGGTAGCCTTGGCATAATAAATATCACCCATGCGGTCATGTTCGATCAGGTCTTTGGCAATCGTGCAGTCATTGCCGAAGCGGCGCACAAAACCGATCATCAGCAGACGATCGTTCCGCTTCGCCGCGTCCAGCATGGCCTGCGCTTCTGCCGCATTCATGGCCATGGGCTTTTCGCACAGCACGTGCTTGCCTGCGTTCAGGGCGGCGATGGTGCATTCGGCGTGGGCGGCGTTCCACGTGCAGACGGACACCGCATCGATCTCCGGCAGTTCGGCCAGCATTTTGTCCTTGTCCGTGTAGCGGCGTTCCACATGGTATTGGTCTCCACGGCGGTTCAGGTTCTTCTCGTTGACGTCGCACAGGGCGTAAATTTCTACGTTCGGGTTCTTGGAGTAGGCTTCCAGATGACAGCCGGAGATACCGCCGCAGCCGATGACCGCGACCTTCAATTTCTGTTCCATGTTTGTTCTCCTTTATCAGCCGATGAGGTTCTTCAGGAAATCCACAGCGCTGGCGATGTCTCGTTCCGGGTGGTCGCCCACTTCCCGCTCGATGGTCAGGAAGCCGCGGTAGCCAACGTCTTCCAGCGCTTTCAGATAGGCCGGGAAGGGCACGTCGCCTTCGCCCAGCGGCAGTTCGATGAAACTTTTATCCGTGACACAGTCAGGATCTCTGGGGCGAACGCCGTACACCACTTCGGGGTCGCATTCATGCAGCTGCCTGCCATCCTTGGCGTGAGTATGAACGATATATTTTTTCAGCGTGTGCACAGCGTCTACAGGGTCGTCCCGATTGACCATCACCAGATTAGCCGGGTCCAGATTGACGGATACGCCGGAAGAATGAAGACCATCCAGAAAACGGCACAGCACAGAGGCAGGTTCCGGACCGGTCTCCACAGCAAAATGAGCGCCCAGCGTGTCGGCGTAACGGGCCAATTCGCCGCAGGCGTCCTGCATGATGCGGTAGCGGGGATGTTTTTCATCCGTCGGCACCACGCCGATATGCGTGGTCACGATATTGGTCTCCATTTCCAGCGCAATATCCAGAATGCGCTTGGATTCTTCCACCAGCGCCGGGTTCAGCTCCGGGTCGCCGAAGCCCTTGCCCAAATCACCGCACAGGGCGGAGAAGCACATGCCATGATCCTTGACCATGCGCAGAAAGTCCTTGCGCTGGACAGGGGACATTTCGGTTTTTGCCAGCTTGGTGGCCGTGGCGTATACCTGCAGGCCCTTGGCCCCCAGTCTGGCGGCGGCGTCTACCGCTTCGGGGATGGGTTTGCGAAAGGATTCCAGAATGACGCCGATGGGAAATTGATACATTGTTGCACCTCCCAAAAATGGTTTCTGAAAAGCATTTATGAACGATTGACCTGTTTCCAACTATATTGTATACTTTTCGTGTGAAATGACAAGTCATAACCTTGCGAAAAAATAACACTTTTTTGCACCGGCAGAAAGGAACGGCTTATGACCCGATATGAGCTTCATCAGTTTCCGGACCCCGCGTTCCCGATCATTTTTCACGAGGATACGGGTAATCCTTATTCCAACTGGTCGGGCGGCCATTGGCACGAGGGCGTGGAGCTGCTTCTGGGGCTGGAGGGAGAAGTCCGAATCCTGCAGGATGGAGAGGCGGTTTCCTTTGGCCCGGGACAAATGGCGGTGATCAATAGCGGGAAGTTCCACATTTTCAGTTATCATGCGTCCCATTGCCGCTATGACTGTCTGATTTTGAACCGGGATTTTCTGGAAGCCCATGGTCTGCCGGTGGTGGGGCTGGAATTTGAATCTCTTATTTCCAATCGAGAGCCACTGAAGCTCTTTCGGGAGCTTGCCATGGAGATGCAGGAGAAACGTCCGTTTTATAAGGGAGAAGTGCTGGCGCTTGCCCTGCAATTATACACTTGTCTGCTGCGTTTTCATCGGCTGCCGGAGCCCAGGGAGGCCTCCCGTCAGCCTGAAACCGTGATGAGGGCTGTTCGCTACCTCCGGGAGCATCTGGCGGACGAAACGGCGATCGAAGACGCCTGCCGGGACGCTGGCGTCAGCCGCTACCAGATCTGCCGCCTTTTTCGGAATTATCTGGACAGGTCGCCGGTGGAGTTTCTTAATTCTCTGCGCTGCAAGGAAGCACGGACGCTGATTCTTTCCGGAAAGTGCAATGTGGCTGAAGCGGCGCACCAGTGCGGCATTGAGAATCTGTCCTATTTCTCCCGGCTGTACCGGCGGTATATGGGCGTACTGCCCAGTCAGGAAAAGAAAGAACCGCCGTTCGTCCATCACAAAGAGTCGAAATCCACCAAAACGACGGAGTAAGCCGCGGGAGAACGCGTCAACGGCAATCGTCCCTGTTTTGGTTTTCCCGGGCTGCCAGTTCATTCAGCACCCGATCCTGATGAAGCTCGATGCAGATTAAACCAAGTAGAACCAGCAAAAGCAAGCACGCCAGCGTGAACAGAATGGTTGCCGCTATGGGCCAGCTAAGCCAAAAGCATATCCCGCCTGCTGCGGCCAGTACCGCGCAGATACGCAGCATAACGGTGCCAGGGCCCAGCATGTTCAATTTGTGACGGTAGCGTTCGTTGTAAGAACGGGGCGGTTTTCGCTTCATGGCTTCAGCCTCTCCTTTATTTCAAAAGATTGTGCAACATGTGTGGTTATAAAATAAAATGTCGGATTGTCAACGAATCTTCCGAACGTTTGCTGTTTTCATTTTCAATGACTTTATACGCTGAAACGTCCTTTTTTTTGCCAAAAAGATTCAGATATTGACCGGATAAGCCGTTTCGATTGACGCGGCGGGAAAGATACGCTTATAATCTTTTCGAAATAAAGTCGGCGTAAAAAGGACAGATCAGCCAAACAGGCGAGCTTAATGAATAGGAGTGACACAGATGGGCAAAGTATGGAGCAAGGAACGGGCTTGGGAATGGTACAACAATCATAACTGGCTGCGCGGCTGCAACTTCATGAGCAGCGATTGCGCCAACCGCATCGACCAGTGGCAGGAGGAAGGCTTCGAGGAGCGGCTGAAAACCGCCGATGAGGAACTGGCGCTGGCGGCGGAAACCGGCTTTAATTCCATCCGCATCATTCTGGAATTTTTTGTATGGGATCAGCAGCACGACGGCTTCATGGAGCGGTTTGACCGTTATCTGGAAACCGCGTGGAAGCATGGTATTTCCTGCATGGTGGTACTAGGCAATGACTGTATGCAGCCCAAGGAATACACCAAACCCATGACGCTGGGCCCGCAGCATTACGACTGGGGCTATCACGGCGGACGGAAAAAGAGCCAGCACAGCCAGTTCGCCGGAATGGGCTACCATCTGCTGGATGAGCCGGAGCTGGCGCAGCGTCATTACGAGTGGGTGCGGGAAATCATCGAGACCCATAAGAACGATGAACGCATCTGCATGTGGGACATTTATAACGAAGTGGGCAACGCCAAGCGGGAAGAAGCCACCATGCCGCATCTGAAGAAGTTCTTCGAGATCGCCCGGGAGATCGACCCCATCCAGCCCCTGACCTGCTGCGCGTGGCGGCTCCCCAACGACCGCAATCTGCCGATGACTGCTATTGAGCGCTTTGCCTGCGACAACTCGGACATCATCAGCTATCACAATTACAGTCCCTATCAGAGCAATATCATGCAGATCAAACGGCTGCAGGATGAATATGGCCGTCCCATCGTCAATACCGAATGGCTGGGCCGCTGCCTGCACAACACCGTGCAGGAAATGTTCCCGCTGTTCTATTTGGAAAAGATCGGCTGCTACAACTGGGGCTTCGTGGCCGGCAAATATCAGACCTACGAGCCTTGGGAAGGCCTGTGGCAGCGCTATGAGAAGGATCCCAACGCGGATATTGACTTCACCAAGTGGTTCCATGACATTTACCGTCCCAGCCATCATCCCTATGACCCCAAGGAGATCGAAATTTTCCAACGTTTCAGCCGTCTGGCGGACGAAGACTTCGCCCGGGAGCAGGCAGCAAAGAAGAAGGACGGTCAGTAAAGATCACGGGGGACGGGCACAGACCCGCCCTCTTTTTTTCATACGAAAAGCCGCCGCAAGGCTGCTTTTTGTGATACAATGCAGAAAAGACGTCCGGCGCGTCGGCCGGAAACCCGAAGGAGAGAAACAGCCATGCCGAATATTCATCTGTCAGCCTTTGGTTACGAAGCGGAAATCTGCCCGGAACGGGGCGCCAATCTGGTTTCCCTGACCAAGCCGGAACTGAAAATGCGTTCCCTGCGAACCCCAGATTCTCTGGATGACTTTACCAATTTCAATCCCTATCTCTGGGGCGTCCCCGTGCTGCTGCCCCCCAATCGCATTTCCGGCGCAAAATTTGAATTTGAGGGCCGGGAGTATGTCTTTCCGATGAACGAACCCGCCATCGGTAATTTCATCCACGGGATGCTGCATGAGACTGCCCTGCCCTGCACGGAACAGGCCTTCGACCACGCAGAGTTTATTTTCCGCGCCACCAAAGACCAGCCTTATATGACCTTTCCGCACGCCTTTACGCTGCGGATTCGATTTGAACTGCACGGAGACGGAATGCACCAGCGCATTTCCGTCACAAATGACTCAGACCTCAATATGCCTTTCGCGCTGGGCTTTCATACGACCTTCGCGCTGCCCTTCGTCGAAGGCGGGAAATCGGAGGACGTTCGGCTGAAGCTGGGCGTGGGGGAGGAAATCGAACGAAACATGGATACTTTCCTGCCTACAGGCCGGGTGATCGAGGACTCGCCCATGCGTCAGCAAATGCTGCAGGGCTCCTTCCAGCCCACAAAGCAGTTTATCAGCCGCCATTTTGCCATGGACGAAAGCCGGGAAATGCGTCTGATGGATTTGGAGCGTGGCGTGCAGATCATTTATCGGGCATTGGAACCCTACGCCTACTGGATGATCTACAACGGCGGCAGCAAAGACTTCCTCTGCGTGGAGCCTCAGACCTGGGTCAATAACTGCCCCAACGCTCCCTTTGACCGAGGCAAAACGGGCTTCGCTTTTATCAGGCCCGGCGAGACCAAGACCTATGAAACCATCTTTACTTTGACGACTCTGGACTGAACTATTCCGAAAGGGGCGCGTAGCCATGACCCAAAAGAAAAAGCTTTATTCTCTGCTGGCGATCCTTCTGTCCGTTACCCTGCTGGTAACGGGGATCATCTGCGCGCTTATTTTCTGGCTGGCTCAACAGTCCACTCAGAATTTTGAAAACTTCATCGTCGAAAGCCGCCAGCAGGAGATCAATTCGGCGGTGCATTCCTTTTCGACGGACGTGGATACGCTGCTTCTGCTCATGCAGACGGAGTTGAACGACAGCGCCCTGACACGGCTGCAGCTTTACTATGACAGCCGAATCTTCAATTACGATTACCTGAGTCAGACCACCGCCGTTCGTAATCAGATCAGCATTATCGAAAATTCCATGCCGTTTACGGAAACGCTGGAAATTTGTATGTTGGATTCGATGCGCAAGGTCGCGTGGGGCTCTATTGCGACCTTGGACGACGATACCATGGAGATGATCTCGGAGACGCTTGGAAGCGGTACCAGAGGTATGACGCTGGAGAATGGTAAGATACGTCTGCTGCTGTCCAAAGCAGCGCTGGACTCCGAAACGCCGCACAATGCTGTGGCCATTGCTTCGCTTTCGTCCATGAATCTGTTCAGCTATCTGAAACGCTATCTCCCGGATAACGAAAATTCACGGGTGGCTGTATTTGTTGTACAGGATGAGACAGAAATTCCGCTGACGATGAGCAGCTCTCTTTCAGCAGCCGATGGAAGAAAGATCGCCGAAGCGATACAGGGAAGCGCCAGCGGTTTTCTGCGCTGTGAATTACAGGGGAAACAATGGCTGCTGAACTGGCAGCAGACGGCTGCGGTGCCGGTCAAGGTCTGCCAGTTGACCCCGGTCAGCCTGATTACCGACCAGATGCGGGAATACCGGCTGATGATTACCATGGTCTGCGCCGTCAGCATTGTGGTCATGCTGTCACTGGCCTGCTTCCTGCAGCAGATGGTGCATAAGCCCGTATCAAAAATCGACGCAGCCATGAAAAGGGTAGGCAAGGGGGATCTGTCCGTTCGGTTGACAGGGGCCAAAAGCAATGAATTTCAGCAGATCTACGACCAGTTTAATCAGATGACCGTCCGCCTACAGGAATTGATCGACCGGGAATATACGCTCAAGCTGCTGAATGCCAAAAGCGAGCTGAAACAGCTGCGCTATCAAATCAGGCCCCATTTTCTTTATAACACGTATTTCAACCTGCGGGCTCTTCTTATGAACGAAGAGTACGACGTGGCGGAAGAAATGATGGACGTGCTGGGACGGTATTTGCGCTATATTACGACCTCCGCCCGAGATGAGGCCACGCTTCGGGAAGAAATGGAACACGCCAAAGCCTATGTAGAAATTCAAAAAATGCGCTTCGGCAACCATCTGGAGGCACGGCTGGCTGAATGCCCTTCGGCGTATGCGGAAAAGCTCGTTCCACGAATTATCATTCAGCCCCTTTTGGAAAACACCTTTGAGCACGGTATCAAGGATATGCAGGAGAAAGGTGTGATCTCCGTCCAATTTGAGGCGGAGGGCGAGCGGCTGTCCATTTACGTGGACGACAACGGCCCCAACGCCACCGATGAACTGATCGAACGGGCGCGCACCATTTTAGCCGCTGAGGAATACAACCCCAGCGGGGATTCCGTAGCGCTGAGCAATATCCACCGGCGCATTCGGATGCTGTACCAGCCGGGCAGCGGCCTGTATGTGTCCCGTTCGCTGCTGGGCGGCTTCCGCTCGGAGATACGCATGATTGGAGAGAAGAAATATGTATCGGATGATGATCGTTGACGACGAAGAACGCATCGCCAATTCGATTTACGACCTGATGGACGAACGTTTCGACTTTGAACTTTATCGCTGTTATTCCGCTATGGCCGCGCTGGACGTCATCCGCACCATGCGGTTTGACATCGTGATTACAGACATCGCCATGCCGGGCATGAGCGGCCTGGAGCTTCTGAATAAGGTGCAGGCCATTTGGCCGAAATGCCATTTTCTGATCCTGACTGCCTATGACAGCTTTGACTACGCTTATGAGACACTCCGGCATGACCGGGTGGACTATCTGCTGAAAATTGAAAGCTACGACACCATCTGCCAGTGTGTGGAGCGGAAGCTGCAGGACATTCAGAAGGAGCGTTCCCGGGAAGAAAAGCTGCGTCACTATGACCAGTACGTGCAGCAGGTGGGAGAATCCATGGGGCGTTACTTCCTCAAGCGCATTATTGTGCAGGGAATCCCGCTGCCGGATCAGCACGATCTGGATCAGTTCTCCGTGCCCCTTCGGCTGGATCAGCCTGTGATGCTGGTGTTCCTTGCCCTGAACGACCAGAATCCTGTCACCAATAATCGCACGTCCATGGACATTTTGCAATCCATTCAGGCGCGTTTTCAGGCGTATGATATTCCTTTTTTATCCTACTTGTCTACAGGCACGATCCTGCTGGTTATTCAGCCCGGTGGAGAAAGCAATCTGGCTGGCGACCGTATTACCTATGTGCAGACGGCGCTGGAGAATCTGCCCCAAACCGTCGAAGAAGAAACCGGCCGCAAGCTGGCCATTCTCTGCGCGGACGCGCCGATTCTGTGGCAGCAGGCTCATACGCTGTACCAGCGGGCAGCGGTGCGGCTGGAAGACATCCGCAGCGAAAGCGGCATGATGGTGCTGGACACG
>ERZ772820.3412-NODE-3412-length-10223-cov-4.020850_pt1 | contig 10223 bp, 10 predicted proteins | sample MGYA00511377_ERZ772820 | MGnify/ENA primary metagenome ERZ772820 (study PRJEB29015, sample SAMEA2737684) | human gut metagenome | biome: human gut; feature: human-associated habitat; material: faeces | place: China | collected 2012 ...
CCCCCCGAATTTTGGGGTACGCATTGACGAAGTCAGGAAAAAGCTTCCGGCCATAGAAATAGCAAGAAACCTATTCCGCTCAATCCATGAACAAAACTAATGTCTAAAGGCTTTTCCCTATTGGTCTCATTGATATAATCATCAAACAAAGCACCGTATTTTTCCAATATATTGATTCTCGTCTCCCGAAGCAATTCATATTGCGGAATACCCATATCTAACAAGTCTTCAGCTTTTTTTAAAATGGCAACTGCTCCAAACCATCCGTCATTAATATTCATGATGCGGATGTCGAGTTCATCTTCAATCTTGGACAGGTCAACAGAAAACATCAATACTTCTATACGCCTTTTAATTTCGGGAAAACATAAATACTCATTCAAATAAGCAAGCGATACTGCCAAATACAATTTGTTGATATGGAGATAAGGCTGGTTCGTCTCTAAATAAAACAACCACGTTTTGACCATATTAATGATCTTATCATTAAACACATCTAAATCCAAAGTCCTACGTAATAGCACTAACAACAAAGGTACGTGCCATAACAACGTGAAATATTCATCCTTGCATATTGATGAAAATATGGTGGGGGAAATCTTGTCAATCCGGACAATAAGCCCACGCAAAAAGTCCTTATCTATTTCATGTAACACGGTGTTCCGGACATGTTCTGGGTTCCCTAATCTTGCTACACTGTATATTAAATATCCTAACAGGCCATTACTTACATTGGCAGGTATACCAGACACAGTATTGATTTCTTTAAATACGGCAGCGTCTATGTCCTTTAGGACTTCATCCACATCTCCTTCATAATAATGGTCCTCCATCAGATAGTTGATTCCCCATCCAATACCGGCAAACCCGGTATCAAAAAAGGCTTTCTTCTCCTTAGCTGCCCGTGCATATATACGGTCTATCAGATTATCGGCAAAGTCTTCCACCACCGGATCCTTTTTCTCCCGATTCAGGACAAACAAAGCCAAACATACTCCCATGTCCCCTTTGAACAGCCCGAATCCCTCTTGTCGGTTCTGTCTCGCCCCCTCCATGATAAGAGAAAGCAAACGATCTTTTGTTGTTTCTATCATTTTTTGCGGATTGATTTAAGATATTCCCTATGTTTAGCCACAGAAAAGACTGGATGAGGAATGGCACTGTTGATGCCCCTTGGATGCGACAAATGGAAAATTGGTCCTTCTATCCTTTCTATCGTAAATCCCATGTTTTTCCACCGCGCAAAGCGTTCCCCGTCTTCTATCCCCCAACCGTAGAAGTTTTCATTTTCCAAACCGCTGCGGATATAAGATTCCCGATTGGCTAAAAAAGCCCCTCCTACGGGGTTGGGAGGATACATTTCCGTCATAAAACGCCAATAATCCTGCAAGACTTTCAAATCGCCATGCTTCAGGTATTCCCTCCGCAACACGGCAGAGGTGTCTAAAAAATATTTCTCATAGGGATAAACAAAATCCGTCCCTTGCCTCAATAATTCCACGGCTTTGACAATTTGGGATGGCTGTGCCACCACATCCACATCCCAAACCGAAACATAGGGAACTTCCACAGACCGGACCATCTGATTGATGTATCTTGTACGGTGCAAGATTGGATCGTGGTCTTCCCTAAAGGCATAGTGGACATTCGAAGGCAACAATTTTCCTAAGAATCCATTATAAAATGAATCGCATTCCCACAGATGGATATTGGTCTCAAAATTGTCATTCAAATAGCGGGCTACATGTACGGTATTTTCCAATCTGACAATAGTGTCAAACCTGGCTATCAGTAGGAATGCGACATCATGAAGAGGTATTTTATGTTGTATTTCCATATCAGGTTTACCTTAGGCGCATAACATTATGGTGTTTCAAAATCTCCCGGGTTTTCGTAAAAATCCGAATGATATGGAACAACGGAGCATGTTTGAACTCCTCGAAATCCGTCGATTTCAACAGTTCCACTTTCAAGATGAAATCTTTGTCGAACTTGTAAGAAGACAAATCATTCATCAGGAAGAACTTGTTGACCATATACATGCAAGGCGTGTTCCCCATCTGAGGAAAATATGTCTTTCGTATGTCATCCAAAGAAAGGAGCTCCACTTTCTTTCCCAACGAAGTGCAAGCAAAACGGGTATAGTCCACGCCATTAATCCGTACCAGATTCTTATGAAAATCCTTTTGCGTCACCACAATCGAATCATTTTCCGTCTTTATCCCTTTTATAGTCAAAGGACCATCACTCACAACATTGATCGTACGCAAAGAGTCCATATTCACTCCTATCAGGCTCTTCACAAACACTCCATCCACTAAGGCCCCGATAGTACTCTTGTTAAAGTCCTCGGTGGACAATTCATTCAAGAATCCGTTTTGATCCGTTTTTGAATCTACACATGTCGGAGGAAGCTGTATCCCGGCAACGCAATAAGACGGAAGCCAACAGAAGAAAACACCAATAATGATGCCACAAGGGAAAAGAATATTTTTCATAACCCATTATTTTTTATATATCTTACTCCAATTTAATCCATAAAATCACCCGATGCGTCCAGAGTTGTGGTTAGATATTATATTCGTAAAAACCCTAATAATGGTAAAGGGAGATTGACCTTCAAAAATTTCACATTCCGAAAAGGGCAATGCTTCCACTTTCAATATGAAATCCTTATCCAATCTATAAGACTCCCAATCCTTTGTGATAAAGTATTTATTAACCATATACAGGCACTTTCCTGTAACCTTCGGGAAATACTGTTTCTTTATATCCTCCAAAGTAACCCATTCAGCCTCTTTTTCTTGTACATAATTTACAATATCTGAATATGGAACTCCATTTATAACTACCGGATTCTTTTCACTCGGAACAGCCTCTACTACAATAGAGTCCAATCCGTTTTCCCCCACTCCTTTTATGGTATAGGGTACGGATGGCCTCTGGTAAAGATGTTCCACGGAACGGAAATCAATTCCAATGTCACTTTTCACAAAGAAGCCGTTTACCATGACTCCACACGTATTCTCATTGAATTCCAAATCCGTACGGTTATCACTATAATAACCGGGCTTCTCGTCATGCGTTATATTGGCAGCGGCATGGTTTACCAAAGTCCCCAATCCCAAGGTCATATTGACCAAAAGTAAAATCCTTTTCATATCTTCATTCCCAATTAAAATTTTCACTTCAACTTCACAAAGTCAACAAAGAATAAAATACATTCACTTTTTCGCGTAAGATATGGAAAAAATTCGATATATACAATAGTAAAAAATGAGAAATTCATAATATTTAATATATTTCCTCATAAACATCAAATGGATGCCAAGGATTGTGGACCAGTCTATCAGCTCCCCCCCAAAAGCTATGGAAAACTAAAAATGCCGCAAACTGTCCAAAACTATTCGGAAGACAGTTTGCGGCCTTTTTTGTATGATTGTTTATATGCGGATATTGCCGGCCTTGTCAGGTGCCTAATTCAACGACTACACAAAGGAGGTGATAAATGGGGACGGTCAGCCTTGCAGTTCCGTCACCATTTATCACCACCTTTGAGTAGCCGGCCTCCACCACGACTTTTCCATCCAGCATGATGATGCCCCACCGGCACGGACTGACCTCAACGGCGCAATAGTAGCCGACGGGGGGCTGGATGTTCCTGTAAACAGGAGGGACTACCACCTTACCACCCTGCCTCAATCCCCATCTCATGCCGGACTTGAACGGCACAGCAGCTTTCATCATTTCCAAACGTGCCATGCGCTTCCGTTCGTTTGTCCGCCGCTCCTCGGTCACCATCATATTCGTCCGTCTTGCCGCTTCGGCTTTCAAGCGGGGTATCACCACGTCAAAATTCTCGTCCGCCGTCTTGGGATTTTCACAAGCGATGTATTTCTTGCCCCTGCCTCCCTCCACAATGTAATATTTGCCGACATTGTCCACGATGACAATGCTTCCGCCAGACAGCATGCCACAATAACGGTAATAGGTGTCATAGTCATTTGCAAGCAGGCACACGCAGTCATGCCCCCAACGGGCATCGTCTTCGTTGACTTGACGACATACGGGAGCGGCATAATAATCATAGACAAGAAGACAGGAACTTGTGGCATGAAAAATATGACATCCGGAGACTTTCCTGATTTTATACTGTTCCTTTGTCCGGCTGTAATACATACCGTCCTCTTCAAGCATTTGTACAGGTCCGAACTGCCGTATCCTCGGCTGTTTATTGTATATTTGGCCGCTGAGTAAATCCATGTATGTTTTCCGGCCGTCATTACCCGTAAGTGCAAGGATATTGCCTTTCATGAATTTTGCACTTCGGCAATGTCCCAACCGCATCCTGACGTTGCCGGATTCGTCCACGATGCCCGTTTGCCCGTTGTCAAAACACACGGAGGCAAGCCTTTCATCCGTGTCAAGGACGTTATGGTATCGTGCCGTGGACGTTATCTTATTGCCGCGCTTCAAGCCGTACAGGCCGCTTGTCCTGTCCTTGAACGGTCTCAGCTTTTCGGGTTGTAGCAAATCGTTCTCCGGCAAAGATTTGCCGCTTTGCAGGTAATCCAACAACTGTCCGTGCGACACGATGGTTTCCAGTTGTCCGTCTGTTTCTGCTGTTTTATCTTTATCTGTTCCTTGCGATACAGCCATATAGGCCACCGGCCTCGTATTTGTGCTTGGATAACCTTTTCCGGAAAGCCGTCCCTCGAACATCGCCAGCCAGTCCCGGTGGGCCGTCGGCAGACCGAACAAGCGATAAAGCCCCACGTTGTCGATTATCATGCAGCTCTCCTTGCCTTCCGTTTTGCGCAGTCCGCGCCCCACCTGTTGCAAGTATTTGGGCAACGACAGTGTCGGCCGTGCCAACTGGATAAACTCTACGTCAGGGCAGTCAAAGCCCTCGCTGAATATGTCCACATTGACAAGAACCTGTATCTTGCCCTGCCTGAAGTTTTCGACAAGCCGTTTCCGTTCGTTTGCGGGTGTCTTGCTGTCAATGGCGACGGTGTTCAACCCGTATTGATTGTAATATCCGGCGATGTTCCGTGCGTGACTAATGCTTATAGCGTACACGATGCCTTTCTTGCCATCGGCATATTGCCTTACACTCCCATACAGCCTTTCGATACTTGGTCGCCTGTTCAGCACGGTGTCCATCTCTTTCACCTGAAAATCACCGTCCGCTCCCCGTCTTTCCAGCCCGTTTATTAACCGTTGATCTTCGCTGTCCGGACGTATGGATACATAATCAAAGGCGGAAAGCCATCCTTGCCGGATAAAGTCCGCTATGCTATCCGATGTGATAAGCGTGTCAAATAAGTCAGTGAACCCTTTGCGATTCAGCCGGCAGGGCGTAGCGGTCGTACCGAGTTTCTTAGCATTCGGATAGCGCAGCCACAGTTCCCTGTAAGTCCCGGCAAGCGCATGGTGCGCTTCATCTATCACTATCAAACCCGGCCTTTCGTCCTTCACGTCCTCCCAATGCTTTGACAGCCACTGGATGGACATCACCTTCACCCTTCCGTCATCTTTGGATATACCGTATCGTGCGACCGTCTCCTCTATCTGCTCCACCAACTCGCGGCGGTGCGCAACAATCCAAACGCTTGCTGTATCATCAGCCATCATCCGGTCGGATATGACCGAAGCGAGCAAGTGTGTCTTGCCCGTTCCTGTGGGCATCTGCACCATCACGCTCCTGCTCCCGCCCCACCATTTTTCATACAGGCGGTGCTTCATCTCCCGCTGATAGCTGCGCAATTCCGTATAACCAACATCTACTTGCTCCATATCCTGCTATATGCAATAGCTATTATGATATTTCAACTTTTAAACGGGTTACGATAAATCCCAAGCAGTTGCCGACCGAAATACAAAAAGAATTTCACATCATCCACAAAGTATCTCCTGAACATTCGTTTGGGCTCCATCAGGAATCTGTAAAACCATTCCATCGCCAACATCTGCATCCATTTCGGTGCCCGCTTCACATTGCCGGCCTCAAAGTCGATCGTAGCACCCAAAGCCATCCATATATCAACTCCCGGCATGCGGCTTTTATGACGGAAAATCCATTTTTCCTGTTTGGGCGCCCCCACACCGACCAGTACCACATTGGCACCGGAAGCATTAATGGTACGGTAAATCAATTCATTTTCCTCCGGTTTGTTTTCAAAACCGTACGAAGGAGACATCGCCCCCACCACGATTTCGCGCCCCACCGAGGCATTGATACGTTCCATGGCCTTTTGTGCCACACCTTCCATCGCACCCAAGAGAAATATCCGGCAATCCGGATTATCCTTATGATATAGATAGAAAGCCGTAAAGAAACTGCTACCCGGAATGGCTTCCGGTATTCCTTTTTTCAGCAAACGAGAGCACAAATACAAGATTTTACTGTCGCAAACCACCCACTCCGCCTTTTGATAAAGGTCATAAAACTCACGGTCATGCTGGAGTTTGACCAAATGATCAAGATTCGGAGTGACCAATACCCCGCGTTTCAAGCTTTGCAGCAGTTCAATCCGGGTAATGGACAAGAGGTTCGCATTCAAAATACGAACAAACATGAAATAAAAAATTAACGTTATCGATTATAATCTATGCCTACAGTCCCATCTTATGTCCTGTAAGTTTCCATTGCACATGCTTTAAAAACACCTTTATAGCATGCAGTAAAAAACGGTTCCAACAATACAAACGTCCCACATTCAAGGTTCGATTCAACGCAAAACAGGATAACAACTCCGAATCCCGAACGAAACGGAAATCAAGACTCATTTTAACATCATTATCCACATTTCGCTCATGTACGACTTCGCCCCATAACGGCTCGTCATCTTTAGTATCCAACATAACGGAACGTACATTCTCCATCCGAGGAAGATAATAATGAGTACCAAACTCATACACCGTTTTCAAATGAGATCCAACCGTAAAGTCTTCCACTCTTGAAACGAAATGATTGTTTGGGAAGCTTATCCACAGCGCATAGTTTTCCTTTAGGAAATACTGTAAACCTCTTTTATAAAAGAAAAAAGTTCCGCTGCAGACCTTTTGTGCATCATTTCGTACCGTGGCAATATAGTCGCGCCCCAATACGTCATCGTTATCCAACCAAGAAGTAATCACTTTTGTCGACTGAACATGCCCTCGCAAATCATTCTCTATCCAACGCACGAAAACTTGCGGATAGAACCGGGCATATTCGGATTTCACGGGCACATACTTAAAATTTTCACATCTTTCCGCCCATCCTTTTACACGCTCACGATAAACCGGCGGAGTATCCCCATCGAAAAGTACAACCCACGTAAAATCCTTACAACTTTGCTGCAAAACACTGGGCAAAGTATATTGTTCAAAAAGGCGGAACCTATCTTTCAACCACACTTCATCCCGAGTCGCCAATCCACGCTTATCCTTGTTCCACAACGGAAGGTTGAAACGTGTCAACAAATAGTGCCGAACGGGAGTAGTGCTACACATAGTTAAAGCATGAGATACTTCGTTATAAAGTATCAATTGTTATTGTACTCATAAAACCATATTTAAACCGATAATGCAAATGTACATAATAATCATCACGATTCAAAATGTAAGCATCTAATTTTGAGGTATCGCATAGGGAATTATGGAAGAGATTGTAGGGTACTTTGTTTTTCAAACAGAAGTTCTGTATGGACTCACCGTGTGGCATGGCTTCCGCCTTGTAGCGAATGAACAGCCTTTCAAAATCACTGCTGCTATACATAATGTTTTTAATTTTGGACTACAGCAGCGAAGGTCGTGTTTTTTATTCTTTGAAGCAATACGTCATTTTTGGACGCTTACTGTTATACATTTATAAGTGAGTTGTAAATCCCTTCCAAATCCCTGAAAACCCTTTCTGGGAAAAAGTCTTTTGCCCTCGCGAACGCATTGTCCCCCTGCACTTTTATCACTTCGGGATGTTCTATATAATGCCTTATCGCACCAGCTATCTCCACTGCATTGCCCGGTTGTACAAGCATTCCGTTCTCTCCGTCCTTTACCAATTCAGGTATTCCGCCCACCGGCGTCGATATTACGGGGTGACTGTAACTCATCGCCTCTAGTATGGCTATGGGCAGACCCTCGTTATATGACGGCAGGACGTACACATCTTCCCACGCCAGACAATCGGTTTTCTTCTGTCCGGAAATCCATCCCTCGTAGCTTACAAACCTTTCCAGACCATGCTCTCGGATATACGTACGGACATTGCCGTCAACCTCGTTGCCGCCCATACGCAAAATGAGCTTGTCCTTGAAGTAATCCTTGTTGTCACTTACGGCCTTGAGCAGGTCGAACGCTCCCTTACGGTTACTTATTTCACCCATGTAAAGCAAGTGCAGCTTACCGTCATCGTGCCTGACGTTGGCGGCAACAGGCGGCAAAACGATATTGTTAAGCACACGAATCTTACCCTCTTCCACGCCAATGGACGAGAAGTAACGCCGCCACGACTCAGACAGAACAATCAGGCAGTCGCAGGCATTAATTGTACTGACAATGCCTGCCTTGTCGGTAGCCGCATCATAAAACTCGATGAAGTCGGCAGCGTGCTCATGCAAAATCACTTTCTTTCCGCATCTCTGTACAAGCCCTATGAACATGCGGCAACGGTAAAACGACGCGTTGGCCGCACCATGTATATGCACAATCCTGATGCTACGGTCAAATTGGCACAACCACCATGTCCTTACCATAGCCTGTGCCGCATACCACGCTTTCACCACCTTGCCGCCCAACCGCCACGTGGGCACAAATTTCATTCCCTCAATATACTTCCCGTACGAAACGAGTACGGCGGTCATCCCCCCCTTAGTCTTCATGGACACGCCAAGGAAGAGAACTTTACGACCTAAATCCTTATTAATCACCTTCTTAATATCATATTTTTAATTGATGCTCTTTTACATATTTGATTATCACTTTTTGCCATGTGAAAAACCAACTGTTGCATCGCACTTCATCAGCATTTAACTTATTGCCTTTCATTTACAAAGCTCAATACTGTTTATCAGTGGCAATAATAAAGCTTTTGCTTCTCAGGCGTGTTTACGGCTATCACTTTTGCCGGAATACCAACAGCAATGAATTGTCTGGAACGTCTTTCGTAACGACGGCATTTGCTCCAATGGTAACATTATTTCCGATAGTGATGCCACCTATTATCTTTGCACCGCTTGACAATATGATGTTATTACCGATACGCGGTATGCCCGATGTTCCCACACCAATTATTACACCTTGGAATATAAGACAATTCATTCCTATTATTGTCGCTTCATTTATCACGATACAAGAAAAGTGTTGAAATCTTAATCTTTCACCAACCTTTGTTTCTAACCGCAGTTGTATTCCCGTAAGGTATTGATTGTGCTTATGGATAAAAAAAACGATTGCATATAGCATCTTGAAAAAGATGTTTTTCTTTGTCCTCAAGTATGCTCCGAGCCTAAACCACACAGTAAATTTAAAAGATGCGTTGGATAGGAAATATTTTATCCCCCCCATTTTTTCCGAGGAAACATTCTCAAATCCCCTCGTATTAAAGACAAGCACTCATGAAATTTCATCACTTACAAATTTTGAAAGCCTCATTAAACCGCCTTGTCCAAGTATGTTCCTTTTCAGCTCGTACCCTCGCTGCTTTTTTCATCAAATTAACAAGACTTTCATTTTTCTTATCCAGATAAAACTTTGCCTTATCTACCATTTCTTCTTTTGAATGATAAAGCACAATTTCTTTACCATCTTCAAAATATTCAGACAGTTCTTCTGTATAACTTGCCAATTGCAGCCCACCACACATTGGAATTTCAAAAGTGCGTAGATGCGTTTTGTTTACAGGCTTCTTCAAGATATAAGTATCCCGCAGTTCAGTTATATTCAAAGAAAGTGTTAAGTCTGAATACAAGCCAACCATTTCATCATCGCTGACCGACTTGTGCTTGGTCAAGAATTTGCTTTCGGAACATAAATCAGTCTTCTTCATCAGTTTATTCTTAATAGTAGAATAAAGCACCTTGCGCCCTATAGGAAAACGCATATATCTGATTGCCTTTACACATACGTCCAATGGATCAAATTGTTGCACTTTTCCCAGCGAAGTGTTATATCCTATATTGAACAAGGAATCAGAAAAGACATCGCAATATATTCCACTTGCCAACAAATCATTTAAT